>OMDC01000043.1_pt1 | contig 71199 bp, 55 predicted proteins | sample 1674201 | NCBI WGS metagenome assembly OMDC01 (sample SAMEA103958152, study PRJEB25191) | human gut metagenome | biome: human-associated habitat [ENVO:00009003]; feature: intestine environment [ENVO:2100002]; material: feces | place: Germany | collected 2013/2015 | reverse complement strand
AAGCCGCCCCGAAAGCCTGCTGGCAGAAGTTCGCTCCTGAGCGGCCTGTGTGAACCCTGCATTGCAGCCATTAGCGCGGGACGGTCTGCCCCGTTACAAAGCATCGAGTGCCGCCAGACATGGTTTGGCGGAACACGGGTGGTACCGCGGAGTGTAAATGAATGTTACAGCTTCGTCCCTGATTTTACCGTTCAGGGACGGGGCTTTTTTATTTTTTCAGTCAATTCCGGTGAGCACAGACCAGAGAAAGGATGGCTGCCATGAGCATGTACAAGGAAGTCTCCCCCAACCTGAATTTTGTGGAGCGGGAGCAGGAAACGGAAAAATTCTGGGAAGAAAACCACATCTTCGAAAAGAGCATGGAGGAGCGCCAGGGCGACAACGCCTATGTCTTTTACGACGGCCCCCCCACCGCCAACGGCAAGCCCCACATCGGCCATATCGAAACCCGCGCCATCAAGGATCTCATCCCCCGCTATCAGACCATGAAGGGAAAACACGTTTTAAGAAAGGCGGGCTGGGACACCCACGGCCTGCCCGTGGAGCTGGAAGTGGAAAAGCTGCTGCACATCAACGGCAAGGAGCAAATCGAGGCCTATGGCATTGCCCCCTTCATCGAGAAGTGCAAGGAGAGCGTGTGGAAGTACAAGGGCCTGTGGGAGGATTTCTCCAAGGACGTGGGCTTCTGGGCCGACATGGAGCACCCCTACGTCACCTATGACAACACCTTTATCGAGTCCGAGTGGTGGGCGCTCAAGCAGATCTGGGACAAGGGTCTGCTCTATAAGGGCTTCAAGATAGTGCCCTACTGCCCGCGCTGCGGCACCCCGCTCTCTTCGCAGGAGGTCGCTCAGGGCTATAAGGATGTCAAGGAGCGCTCGGCGGTAGTCAAGTTCAAGGCTAAGGGCGAGGACGCATATTTCCTCGCATGGACGACAACTCCGTGGACTCTGCCCTCGAACGTCGCGCTCTGCGTCAACCCCGCAGAGGACTATGTTAAAATCAAGGTTGAGGACGGCACCGTATACTATATGGCGCAGGCCCTCGTTGAGAAGTTCTTCCCCGAGGGAGTCGAGACTCTCGCTACCTTCAAGGGCAAGGAGCTTGAATACAGAGAGTATGAGCCGCTGTTCGAATGCACAAAGTCGAATGACGGCAAAAAGGGCTGGTACGTCACCTGCGACGGCTATGTCACTCTGACGGACGGCACCGGTATAGTCCATATCGCACCGGCATTCGGTGAGGACGACGCAAACGTCGGCAAGAACTACGATCTTCCGTTCGTCCAGCTCGTCGACGCCGCCGGCTGCATGGACAAGAGCACCCCGTGGGCGGGCAAGTTCTGCAAGGATGCGGACAAGGATGTGCTCGTTGACCTCGACAAGCGCGGACTTCTCTTCTCCGCTCCCGTGTTTGAACACAGCTACCCCCACTGCTGGCGCTGCGACACGCCCCTCATCTACTATGCAAGGGATTCGTGGTTCATAAAAATGACCGCGGTCAGAGACGACCTCGTCCGCAACAACAATACCGTCAACTGGATCCCCGAGAGCATCGGTAAGGGACGCTTCGGCGACTGGATAGAGAACGTCCAGGATTGGAGCATCAGCCGTAACCGCTACTGGGGAACTCCGCTCAACGTCTGGGAATGCGAATGCGGTCACAGACATTCGATAGGCTCTATCGAAGAGCTCAAGAGCATGTCCTCTAACTGCCCGGACGATATCGAGCTGCACCGCCCCTATATCGACGCTGTTACAATAAAGTGCCCGAAGTGCGGCGGCGAGATGCACCGCGTGCCTGAGGTTATTGACTGCTGGTTCGACTCCGGCTCGATGCCCTTCGCGCAGCACCACTATCCGTTTGAAAATCACGACCTGTTCAAGCAGCAGTTCCCGGCGCAGTTTATTTCCGAGGCTGTCGATCAGACGAGAGGCTGGTTCTATTCGCTGCTCGCCATTTCGACCCTGCTGTTCAACAGAGCGCCCTATGAAAATGTCCTCGTTCTCGGTCACGTTCAGGATGAGAACGGACAGAAGATGTCAAAGTCCAAGGGCAACGCCGTTGACCCGTTCGACGCGCTCAACGCCTACGGCGCAGACGCAGTCCGCTGGTATTTCTACACGAACTCCGCCCCGTGGCTGCCCAACCGCTTCCACGGCAAGGCTGTTATCGAGGGTCAGCGCAAGTTCATGGGCACACTCTGGAACATCTACGCTTTCTTCGTGCTCTATGCAAATATAGACGAGTTCGACGCCACGAAGCATGAGCTTCGCAAGGCTGAGGAGCTGCCGACCATGGACAGATGGCTTCTCTCGAGACTCAACACCCTTATCACCACCGTTGACAATTACCTTGCGGATTACTGCATCCCCGAGGCGGCGCGTGCGCTGCAGAACTTCGTCGACGAGATGAGCAACTGGTATGTCCGCCGCTGCCGCGAGCGCTTCTGGGCGCAGGGCATGAGCCAGGACAAGATAGATGCCTATATGACTCTCTACACCGCGCTCGTCACCGTCTCGAAGCTTGCCGCTCCGATGATTCCGTTCATGACCGAGGATATCTACCGCAACCTCGTGTGCAGCATCGACAAGTCCGCTCCCGAGAGCGTCCACCTGTGCGATTATCCCGTTGCGGATGCCGCATATGTTGATAAGGCTCTTGAGGAGAGAATGAACGAGGCTCTCAACATAGTCGTGCTCGGCCGTGCCGCAAGAAACGGCGCGAACATCAAGAACCGTCAGCCGCTCGGCAAGATGTTTGTCCGCGCGGACGAGGCTCTCGGCGGCGAGTACGCAGAGATAATCAGAGACGAGCTCAATGTCAAGGAACTCGAATTCGTTGACGGCGAGGCGGATTTCGTCAGCTACAGCTTCAAGCCGCAGCTCAAGACCGTCGGCCCGAAATACGGCAGATTCCTCGGCAAGATAAAAGAGCATCTCGCCTCCCTCGACGGCTCCGCCGCAAAGAAGGAGCTTGACGAGAACGGCGCGCTGAAGTTCAGCGTCGACGGCAACGAGATAGAGCTCGGCGTTGACGACCTGCTCATAGACTCCGTCCAGAAAGAGGGCAGCTTCGCAGTCTCCGACTACGGCATCACCGTCGCCATAGATACGAACCTCACCCCCGAGCTTATCGAGGAGGGCTTTGTCAGAGAGATAATCTCGAAGATCCAGACCATGCGTAAAGAGGCAGACTTCGATGTTATGGACAAGATCGTTCTCTACACCGGCGAGAATGAAAAGCTCAACGGTATCATCAAGAAGAACGCCGAGTCCATAAAGCATGATGTCCTCGCGGATGAGATAGTCTATTCCCTCGGCGGCGATAGCTCCAAGGAGTGGAACATCAACGGCGAGAAGATGACTCTCGGCGTCAGCAAGAAATAAAAGCAGATTTTTCCGCCGCGTCTTTAATCGGATGCGGCGGATTTTCTTATTTCCGACTCAAAACAAGCCCAATATCTTACAGAGACAAAATAAGCAAAACTGTTGCAATAATGTTACATTTCAACTTATTGTTGAATCGTGTCGGATGTTGTATACTCATTTCGGATGAATTTTTCCCGCGTCTGATGAGCGGATACAACGAGGAGGATATATTTTGTCAACAGCATATTTTTATGCCGCGCTCGCGGCAGGCATCGCGGCGGTCGTCGTTTTCCTTGTCCTGCGCGTGAAATACGGCGGACTCAAGGGGCTCTATTCAAAGGCGATAGCGAGCTTCTTCTTCCTGCTTACGGCGCTCTCCGCGGCGGCGGTCAACCCGGGTCACGAGGTGTATGCCGGGCTCATCGTGTTCGGTCTTGTGCTCGGTCTCTCGGGCGATATATGGCTCGATTTGAAATGGATATATGAAAAGGATATGGAGAAGTTCCTCAACGCCGGATTCATAGCGTTCATGATAGGCCATGTGTTCTACATAGGCGCTATTTATAAATTCGCCGGCAACTGGAGCGTGCTCACGGCTGTCCTGCCGATAATAATCTCGGTCGTTGTCGCCATGGGAAATGTTATCGTCAGCGAAAAGCTGCTCAAGCTCAAGTTCGGCAAGTTCAGAACGATAGTCGGCGTCTATACCTTTTTCCTGTTCATGACCTTTGCCGTCAGCGCGGTTGCGATGCTCAACAATTCCTTTGCAAAGCAGTGGATACTCATGTCGGCGGGCGGGCTTCTGTTCGCGTTCTCCGACGCCGTGCTCTCGACCATGTATTTCAAAGAGGGCGGAAACACGAAGGCGAATATAATCATAAACCATGTTTCCTACTATGCGGCGCAGTTTGTAATAGCGTCGTCGGTACTTTTTATAAAATAATCCGAAAAACCGCTTGACAAAATCCTTTCGGGCTGTTAAAATAGTGCGTACAACAAAGCAGAGTGACGCATTGTGCCGCAGCTCTCACCTCCGGGGTTTTGTCCGCGCGGGTCAATAAGAACGGATTTTTATTTCTGTTGATTATTGAGCGAGGGCATCTCTGTGCCCTCGCTTTGATTTTTCCGGTAGAACCGGTCAGAGCATATGGAGGTGCTGGTTATAGGTATCAAAGAAATGCAGATCAATGAAGAGATCACGGACAAAGAGGTCAGGCTCATAAGCAATGACGGTGAACAGTTAGGTATCGTTTCCGCCGCTCAGGCTCAGAAGCTTGCCGCAGAGAAAAATCTCGACCTTGTCAAGATAGCTCCGCAGGCAAAGCCGCCCGTCTGTAAGATCATGGACTACGGCAAATATCGTTTTGAGCAGTCCAAGAGGGAGAAGGAAGCGAAGAAGAATCAGCGTGTGATCGAGATAAAGGAGATCCGCCTTTCGCCCAACATTGACGTACATGATTTTGATACGAAAGTCGGTCACGCCAGAAAGTTCCTGTCGGCAGGCAACAAGACCAAGGTCTCGATCCGCTTCCGCGGACGCGAGATGACCCACACCGATCTCGGACTGACCATAATGGCTCAGTTTGCGGAAAAGTGCGCGGATATCGCCTCGGTCGAGAAGCCGGCAAAGCTTGAGGGACGCCAGATGCTCATGTTCCTCGCTCCCAAGAGCGCAAAGTGATTATCCCGGTAAAATACCGGTCAAAAAGTTGAAGGAGGAAAAGAACTCATGCCCAAGATCAAAACTCACAGCGGTGCTAAAAAGCGCTTCAAGCTGTCAAAAAACGGTAAGCCGATACGTGCACACGCAAACAAGTCTCACATCCTTACCAAGAAGAGCACAAAGCGTAAGAGAAATCTTCGCAAGACCTCTGTTGCAGACACCACCAACGTCAAGCAGATCAAGAAGCTTATCCCTTACAAATAAGAGACAGCCAACCACTCATTAATTATTCGGAGGTAGAAAACCATGGCACGTATCAAAGGTGCAACAATGACTCGCAAGAGAAGAAATAAAGTTCTGAAGCTTGCCAAGGGCTACTATGGCTCAAAGCACAGCCTTTTCAAGACCGCCAAGCAGGCTGTCATGAAGAGCGGCCAGTACGCTTACATCGGCCGCAAGCAGAAGAAGCGTGACTTCCGCAGCCTGTGGATCACCAGAATCTCCGCTGCCGCGAAGCTCAACGGCATGAACTATTCCACGTTCATCAACGGTCTGAAGAAGGCCGGCATCGATCTCAACCGCAAGATGCTCTCCGAGATCGCCATCAGCGATCCCGCCGCTTTCACCGCTCTGACCGAGCAGGCCAAGGCTGCCCTCAAGTAAGTGATCGGAGATTTTCGGGTAGAGACTCAATCTGAAAGTTAAGGGGCTGCTGATGCAGTCCCTTATTTCATATCGGAGGAAAAAAGATGGATTTTGAAAAGATCTCGTCGCGTTCCAACGAAAAAGTGAAGCTTTTCCGGCATTTGTCGCAGAGTGCCTCGTTCCGCAGGGAAACGGGGCTGTTTGCGCTTGAGGGCGCACGCCTGTGCTCGGATGTCGCAAAGACCGGGATAGAAATAAAGACCGCGTTCTTCACAAAAGAAGCTCTCGAAAAGTATCCGGACTATATCTCTGCCGTCGCCGAAAAAGCGGAGCAGGCGTTCGAGATACCGCATGAGCTCGCCGGAACTCTCTCCGATACCCGCGAGGCGCAGGGTGTTTTTTGCATCTGCGTCAAGCGAAAAGAGGCGGAGCTGGAGACGATCGACCCCAAGGGGACATATATAGCGCTCGACAATATGCAGGATCCGTCGAATCTCGGCGCGGTGCTCAGAACCGCGGAGGCGTTCGGCATGAGCGGCGTCATAGTCGGCGGCGGATGCGATATATATAACCCGAAAGCGCTTCGCGCCGCGATGGGCTCTTCGATGCGAATTTCTGTTTTGACAACAGGAAATTTGCCCTCTCTCTTGATTTTTGCCGCCAAAAAGGGTATGCTTACCTTAGCTTCCACGCCGTCCGACGGGGCAAAGAGGATAACCGATATGAGTTTTTCCGGCTCCGTTATCTGCGTTGTCGGCAACGAGGGCAGCGGAATATCGCCCGAGGTCATGTCCGCCTGCACTCTGCCCGTGACTATTCCGATGCGCGGGCGCGCCGAGTCGCTGAACGCCGCGGCGGCCGCCGCAGTGCTTATGTGGGAGCTGACAAAATAACACACGGAGGCTTCAATGGACAAGAAAGCCTATTGGCTCTGGCTCCAGGAAGCTCTTGGCGCAGGAGCTGTCACAGATGAGATTACCGCTGTGTTTCCATCCCCCGAGGAGATGTACTCAAGGGGCGAGATAGAATGGCGATTGAGCGGTGTACTCACCAACAGACAGATAGAAAAACTCAAACAATGCTCTCCCGAAAAGGCGCAGGGCATTGTTGATGTTTGTTATAATAACGGCTGGACTGTCCTCACTCCGGACGACGAGGACTATCCGCCGAAGCTCAGAAGTCTGCGCAACATGCCGCTGGCGCTCTTCGTCAGGGGCGACATAAAACGCGTGACACAGCGCGTGTGCATTGCCGTTGTCGGTACGAGAAAAGCCTCGTTCCAGGGCAGCTACCTCGCGCACCGCTATGCCGCGGCGCTTGCATATTCCGGCATCTGCGTCGTTTCCGGCGCGGCGATGGGCATCGACAGCTGCGCGCACAACGGCGCGCTCGACTCCGGCGGAGTCACGGCGGCGGTGCTCGGCTGCGGCTTCGGATACAAATATCTTATGGAAAACGAGTATCTGCGCGACTGCGTAGCTCAGAGCGGTGCGCTGATAACGGAGTTTCCGCCGGGATTCCCGTCCTCGGCGAGAACATTCCCGATAAGAAACAGAATAATCTCGGGACTCTGCGACGCTACAATAGTCATCGAGGCGGGAGTTAAGAGCGGCTCGCTCATCACCGCAAACTGCGCCATAGAACAGGGACGAGATGTGTTCGCGCCGCCCGGCGATGTGTTCAACTCATCTTACGCCGGGGCGAATCGGCTGATAAGAGACGGCGCAAGACCGCTTTTGTCAATTTACGATTTGATAACCGAATACTCCGTGCGCTATCCCGACAAGATAAAGCCGGAGGATATGGCGAAGGCGCTCGAATATCTGAGCGGCAAGCGCGAGCTGACGCAGGAGCAGGCAAAGGAAGAGCCGAAGACCGTCGAGCTTCCGCACGAATTGGTCAAAAAGCTCGAGCCCGAGCCGAAGCCCGAGGAGTTCAGGGTCAAAAAGCTCGTGTCGATACCCGTCGGACTCTCTGAAAAGGCAAAGAAAATATACGAATCAATGGGAGAAGAACCTCTGTTTGCAGACGAGATAGCGGCAAAGACCGGATTTGCGCCGTGGGAGGTTGTCAGCTCGATGACCGAGCTGGAGCTTGAAGATCTCGTGTGTCTGTGCGCAGGGAAACGATACAAAAAAATTTGAACAGGGGAGCAAACGAAATGTCCACTTTAGTTATAGTCGAGTCGCCCGCAAAGGCGAAAACAATTAAAAAATATCTCGGACCCGGCTATGAGGTAGTCGCCTCGATGGGTCATGTCCGCGACCTGCCCGCGGCGAAGCTGAGCGTCGATGTCAAGCACGACTTCGCGCCGAAATACGCCGTTATAAAAGGAAAAGAGAAGCTCGTCAGCGAGCTGAAAAAAGATGTTGAAAAAAGCGATAAAGTTATCCTCGCAACCGACCCTGATCGCGAGGGAGAAGCGATATCGTGGCACCTTTCGACCCTGCTCGACCTCAATCTTGCGGACAAGAACAGAGTCACCTTCAACGAGATAACCAAAACCGGAATCAAGAACGGCATGGATCATCCGCGCGCCGTCGACATGAATCTCGTCAACGCACAGCAGGCGAGAAGAATACTCGACAGACTCGTCGGCTATCGCTTGAGCCCGTTTATTTCGCAGAAGATACGCCGCGGACTTTCCGCCGGCCGCGTTCAGAGCGTCGCGGTGCGCATGATAGTTGACCGCGAGGAGGAGATCCGTGCGTTCAAGACCGAGGAATATTGGACTATAGACGCAAAGTTCACCGCCCCGTCCCGCAAGGTGTTTTCCGCATCGCTCTACGGCGACGAAAACGGCAAGATAAAAATAGAGAACAAAGAGCAGTCGGACGCTATCCTCAGCCGCCTCGACGGCGCTTCGTATTCCGTCAAGACCCTCAAAAAGGGCACGAGGAAGAAGAACCCCGCGCCGCCCTTTACCACCTCCACCCTCCAGCAGGAGGCTTCGAGGAAGCTCGGTTTCCAGACTCAGAAGACCATGCGCACCGCGCAGGAGCTCTATGAGGGCGTCGATGTTCAGGGCATCGGCACGACCGGTCTTATAACCTACATGAGAACCGACTCGCTGAGAATCTCCGAGGAGGCGCGCGCCCAAGCAGCCGCCGCCATAGAAGATATCTTCGGCAAGGAATACCTGCCCGACAAGCCGCGTTATTACAAGACCGGAGCCAACGCGCAGGACGGCCACGAGGCTATCCGCCCCGCGACCCCGTCGATAACCCCCGAGCGCGTCAAGGATTCGCTGACTTCGGATCAGTATAAGCTCTATAATCTTATCTGGAAGCGCTTCATGGCGAGCCTCATGGCGAGCTGCGTCCAGGATACGGTGAAGCTTGAAATAGCCGGAGCAAACGAAAAGGACGCCGCCGAGGGCAAATATTGCCTGTTCACCGCCGCCGGTTATTCCGTGCGCTTCGACGGCTTTACAAAAGTATATGAGATAAGCGACGACGAGAGCAAGGGTTCGCTCCTGCCCGAGATAAAGGTCGGGGACACCGCGAAGCTCAAGGAGCTCATCCCCTCGCAGCACTTCACCTCGCCTCCGCCGCGCTTCACTGAAGCGTCGCTCGTCAAGGAGTTCGAGGAAAAGGGTATCGGCAGACCGAGTACCTATTCAACGATAATCACTACCATAGTCAAGAGAAACTATGTCAAGCGCGAGTCGAAGCAGTTCGTGCCCACCGAGCTCGGCGAGGCGACAACGAAGCTGCTCAAAGAGAAGTTCCCGCGCATAGTCAACGTCAAGTTCACCGCGCAGATGGAGGATATGCTCGACCGCGTCGATTCCGGCGATATCGACTATGTCTCCGTCCTCGACGATTTCTACGGCGAGTTCGAGAAGTCGCTCGACAAGGCGAAAGCCGAGATGAAGGATGTCAAAATTCAGCTCGAAGAGGATATAACGGATATCCCCTGCGAGAAGTGCGGCAGAATGATGGTCATAAAGACCGGACGCTACGGCAGATTCCTTGCCTGCCCCGGCTATCCCGAGTGCAAGAACGCGAAGCCGCTCGTGCTCGAAACGAACGCAAAGTGCCCCAAGTGCGGCGCAAAGGTCATCGAGAGAAAGACGAAGAGGGGCTATACTTTCTACGGCTGCTCGAACTGGCCGGGCTGCGACTTCATGACCTGGGATAAGCCGACGGATGAGATATGCCCGCAGTGCGGCAAGTCCCTGTTCAAGAAGAAGGGCGGCGTTGTCGAATGCCTCAACGAGGGCTGCGGATATACGAAAAAGAGCGCAAGAAAAGGTAAAAAAACCGATGAATAAAGTTACCGTTATAGGAGCGGGCTTCGCGGGCGTTGAAGCCGCGAGACAGCTGTCGCGCGCGGGGATAAGAGTTACCCTGTGCGAGATGAAGCCGCAAAAATTCTCGCCCGCCCATTCGAGCCCGAACTTCGCCGAGCTCGTATGCTCAAACTCCTTCAAGGCTCTGCGCACCGCGAGCGCCGCGGGCGAACTCAAAGCCGAGATGGAGATGCTCGGCTCGCTCTGCGTGAGCTGCGCCAAGGCGACTGCCGTCCCCGCGGGCGGTGCTTTAGCCGTTGACAGGGACGATTTCTCCGCCCTTGTCACAAAGACAGTCGAAGAAGATCCGCTTATAGATATAGTCCGCGGCGAGATGACGGAGATACCCGCAGACGGCGTTGTGATTATCGCCGCAGGTCCGCTTGCGTCCGACGCGCTCTCCAATGAGATAGAGAAAATCTGCCCCGGACATCTGAGCTTCTACGATGCCGCCGCGCCGATAGTTTCGGCTCAGAGCCTCGATATGTCCTGCGCGTTCAAGCAGTCGCGCTACGACAGGGGCGGCGAGGATGACTATATAAACTGTCCGATGGACAAAGAGGAATATGAGGCGTTTTATGAAGCCCTTGTCGGCGCGGAGAGCGCCGAAACCCACTCGTTCGACAAGCGCAAGGGAGTCTACGAGGGCTGTATGCCGATAGAAGTCATGGCTCTGCGCGGGCAGGATACTATCCGCTTCGGTCCGATGAAACCTGTCGGTCTGCGCGATCCGCGTACGGGACACAGACCGTGGGCGGTGCTCCAGCTCAGAAAAGAGAACTCGGCGGGTACTATGTACAATCTCGTCGGCTTCCAGACGAATCTGAAATTCGGCGAGCAGAAACGCGTTTTCTCTATGATACCCGCGCTCAAAAATGCGGAGTTCGTGCGCTACGGCGTCATGCACCGCAACACATTTATAAATTCACCCAAGCTCCTCGGCGCGGATTTCTCGCTCAGGAGCGACAGACGAATATTCTTCGCGGGTCAGATAACCGGCGTGGAGGGCTATATGGAGTCCGCCGCCTCGGGAATACTCGCCGGCATCAACGCCGCGCGGTATATAAACGGAAAAGACCCGTTCGTCATGCCCGGGGACACCGTCATGGGTGCGCTCGCACGCTATATCAGCGACGAGAGCGTGACGGATTTTCAGCCCATGGGCGCAAACTTCGGAATACTTCCGCCCCTCGACGAGCGTATCCGCTCGAAGCAGGAGCGATATGAAAAAATCTCGCAGAGAGGATTGGAATCCGCGAGAAAATATATCGAAGGAGAGAATGAAGAATGAAGATTATAGTTGATGCTTTCGGCGGCGACAATGCACCTCTTGAGGTTATCAAGGGCAGCCGCAGCGCAAAGAACGATTTCGGCGTTGACATAGCGCTCGTCGGAGACAAGGAGAAGATTTTTTCCTGCGCCGCGCAGAATAAGATTTCGCTCAACGACATTGATATCATCGACGCGCCCGACGTTATCGCCATGACCGACCAGCCGGGCGAGATACTCAAGAGCAAGAAAGAAAGCTCCATGGCGGTCGGACTCCAGGCTCTTGCGGACGGCAAGGGCGACGCATTCGTCAGTGCCGGGTCAACCGGCGCGCTCGTCATGGGTGCAACTTTCATCGTTAAGCGCATCAAGGGCGTAAAACGCCCGGCGATAGGCAGCGTCCTGCCCTCTAATGACAAGCCGTTTCTTCTGCTTGACTGCGGCGCGAACGCAGACTGCACCGCGGAGCATTTAAAGCAGTTCGCCCAGATGGGCGCGATATATTCGGAGAAGTTCGTAAAAGTTCAGTCTCCGCGCGTGGCTCTTGCGAATATCGGCACCGAGGACAGCAAGGGCGACCGCCTGCGCCATGAGGCGTTCGATCTGCTCAAAGAGACGAAAGGCGTCAACTTCATCGGCAACGTCGAGACTCGCGACGTGCCCTACGGCTGCTGCGACGTGCTCGTTGCGGACGGCTTTACGGGCAACATTATCCTCAAGCTCTATGAGGGTGTCGCGGGCGCGATGATGGCAAATATCAAGAGCATATTCAAAAAGAGCTCGATAACCATGCTCGCCGCCATGATGGTCAAGGGCGGACTGCTCGCGCTCAAGGTGAGAATGGATTATTCCGAGTTCGGCGGCGCGCCGCTGCTCGGAGTCAACGGCGTTGTTATCAAGGCGCACGGCTCGTCCGACGCAAAGGCTATCCGCAACGCCATAAGGCAGGCAAAGACCTGCACAGAAAAAAATATAGTCGGCACCATTGCACAGAGCGTCAAGGAAGCTGCCGACGCGGAGTAAGAAAATGGACAACAGAGAACTCGAAAAGAAAATAGGCTACAATTTCAAGAATAAAAAGCTGCTCACCGAGGCGCTGACCCACTCGTCATACGCCAACGAGCGGCAGGACGGCACGCGCTGCAACGAGCGCCTGGAGTTTCTGGGCGACTCGGTGCTCGGCTTTATCTCCGCCGAGCATTTCTTCCATCACTTCAAGCACCTGCCCGAGGGCGAGCTGACGAAGAGACGCGCTTATTTCGTCTGCGAGAAGTCACTCAGCGAATTTGCGCGCACTCTCGGTATCGGCGACTATCTGCTCTTCGGCAAGGGCGAAGTGCTCACCGGCGGCAAGGATCGCCCGTCTATCCTCGCCGATGCGTTTGAGGCTGTGCTCGCCGCTATCTATCTCGACGGCGGCATAGAGCCGGCGAAGAAGTTCGTTTTCCGTTTTATCGATAAAGCGGACGAGGAGAAGCCGGTCGTCACGGACTACAAGACCACCTTGCAGGAGATAGTCCAGCGCAACCCCGAGGAGGCGGTCGAATATGTCCTCGTCGGCGAGAGCGGACCCGACCATAACAAGACCTTCAGCGTCGAAGTCCATCTCAACAGCAATGTCATCGGCCACGGCTCGGGCAGAAGCAAGAAGATAGCCGAGCAGGCGGCGGCAAAAGAGGCTCTGGAGCTCATGGGGCTCAAGGCATGAAACATATAAACGTCTCCGTGTTCGTTCCCCACGCGGGCTGCCCGCACCAGTGCAGCTTCTGCAACCAGAGGAGTATTTCGGGCGCGAAGAGCCAGCCGACGGCGCAGGATGTGCGCGACGCGGCGCTCATCGCCATGCGCTCGTCCCCCGAGGGAATAAAAGACGGGGAGATAGCATTTTTCGGCGGCAGCTTTACGGCTATCGACCGCGATTATATGATCGAGCTGCTCTCTTCGGCGCAGGAGTTCATCGGCGAAAACGGCTTCAAGGGCATCAGAATATCCACCCGCCCGGACGCTGTTGACAGCGAGATATGCGATATTCTTGAAAAGTATCATGTCACGGCGGTCGAACTCGGCGCACAGAGCACGAATGATAAAGTGCTCGCGATGAACCGCAGAGGTCACACGCGCGAGGATATCTTCCGCTCGGCGCGGCTTTTAAAAGAACGCGGCTTCGAATTGGGGCTCCAGATGATGACCGGGCTCTACGGTTCGAATGATGAGGACAGCATCGGGACGGCGCGGGACATAATCTCGCTTTCACCGGACACCGCGCGGATATATCCGACGGTAGTTATAGAAAACACGGAGCTCGCCGAGCTATACCGCAATGGCGAATACCGCCCGCAGACTCCCGAAGAGGCGGCGGTGCTCTGCGCGAAGATACTGCCGATGTTCGAGCGAGCGGGGATAAAAGTCATCCGCCTCGGACTTCATTCCGGCGGCGACGTCGAGGGCTCTTTCGTTGCCGGCGCATATCATCCGGCTCTGCGCGAGATGTGCGAGGGGCATATATATTTTGATATTATTAACAGAGCACTCTCCGGAAAAGAGAAGGGGAAGTACATAATATATGTCGCCCCGCGTGAAGTTTCAAAAGCTTCCGGGCAGAGAAGATGCAATATCGAAAAGCTCAGAGAACTCGGCTATGAATGCAGGATAAAAGAAAATGCGGCTCTCTCGGCGCGCGATATAACCTTGGAAAAAGTCAACTTATTATAAAGGCAGGCAGATAAATGTTACTAAAAGCACTCGAACTGCAGGGCTTCAAATCTTTTCCCGACAAGACAACGCTTGAATTCGGAAAAGGCATAACCGCCGTCATAGGTCCCAACGGCTCCGGTAAGAGCAATATCTCCGACGCCGTTCGCTGGGTTCTCGGCGAGCAGTCCTCAAAGAGCCTGCGCGGCTCGAAAATGGAGGATGTCATCTTCGGCGGCACGTCGCTCAGAAAGGCGATGGGCTTTGCCGAGGTCACTCTGCGCCTCGATAACACCGATCGCACCCTCAACAACTGCGACAAGGACGATGTTTCCGTTACCCGCCGCTACTACCGCTCGGGTGAGAGCGAGTATCAGCTGAACGGCGAGACTGTCCGCCTGCGCGATATCCACGAGCTGTTTATGGACACGGGACTCGGACGCGACGGCTATTCCATGGTCAGCCAGGGCAGAGTCGCCGACCTTATCTCTTCGCGCTCGCCGCAGAGGCGCGATATGCTCGAAGAGGCGGCGGGAATATCCCATTTCAGATACCGCCGCGCGGACGCGACACGCAGACTCGAACAGGCGGAGGAAAATCTCGTTCGCCTGCGCGATATATTGACCGAGCTCGAAGGACGCGTCGGACCGCTCAAAACGCAGAGCGAAAAGGCGCAGAAATTCCTTGTGCTTGCAGGGGAGAAAAAGGAGCTTGAGATAGGACTCTGGCTCAAGACGATAGAGCGCTCCCGCGAGGGACTCAAGGCGCAGGAGGATAAAATATCCCTTGCCGCCGCAGACTATGAGCAGGCGGAGCGCGAGCTCGAACAGATATCGGCTCAGATAGAAGAGCTGATGAGCACGGGCAGCGGAATAACCGTGCAGATAGAGGAGCTGCGAACGAAAGCCGCCTCCGACGAAGAGCAGGCGACTGCGGTTGACGGCAGAATAGCCGTTGAGCGCAACAACCTTTCCCATAACCGCGAAACGATAGAGAGAATACAGCGCGACATGGAGGCGGCGACCGCCACAGAGCAGCACCTCGAGGAGCAGATCGACGCCGCCCAAAAAGAAATAGAATCTATAGACGCCGAGATAAAGGGCTGCCAGGCGCAGCTGCTCGAGCTGCTCGACAGCACGGGCAAGCTCAAGGAGCAGGAGAGCGCGATAACCGCCGAGCGCGACAGCGCGGAGGCACAGGCGAAGACCATAAACGAGTCTCTCTCCGCCGCAAAAATCGAGCAGAGCACGGCGCGCTCCTCCGCGCAGGAGATAGCCGCGCGCCTCGGCACAGTTGATGAAGTCATCGCTTCGCGCGGCGGACTGCTTGACGCACTTCGTGAGCAGGCCGAAGTCAGCCACAAGAACCTTGATGCGTGCCTTGAAAATATAGAATCACTTTCAAATTCAATAGACGGCTACTCTATGATAGTCCGTTCGCGTTCAGAAAAGGCGGAGAAGATGCGCCGCGAGCTCGACGCCGCAACGCTCGACATCCACCAGAAGCAGGCGCGCATCAGAATGCTCGAGGATCTCGAGAAGAACATGGAGGGCTATTCCGGCTCCGTTAAAGCGGTCATGCGCGAAGCAAAGCGCGGAACGCTGCGCGGAATCCACGGACCTGTGTCCCAGCTGATAACCGTTGATGCGAAGTACGCCGCGGCGGTCGAGACGGCTCTCGGCGCCGCCGTGCAGAATATAGTAACCGACGACGAGTCGGCGGCAAAGCGTGCCATAGCCTATCTTAAAGAGAGCCGCGCAGGACGCGCGACTTTCCTGCCGATGACGGCGATAAAGCCGCGCCCGTTCAGGGAGGACGGACTCGACTCCTGCGCCGGATTCATCGACATGGCGGACAGGCTTCTTCGATGCGACGACGAGTATCTGCCGATAATCAGGAATCTGCTCAGCCACACCGCCGTTGCGGATAATATCGACAGCGCGATAGCCATCTCCAAACGCTTCGGCCACAGATTCAAAGTCGTCACGCTCGACGGTCAGGTCATGAATGCGGGCGGCTCGATGACGGGCGGTTCGCGCGGGCAGAACGCGGGAATACTCAGCCGCGGCAATGATATAGAACAGCTCAAAAAGACCGTCGCGAAGCTTGAAAAAGACCTTGCCGAGCGGCAGGAGAGATACAAAGAGCTCGCGGGCGAAGTCTCGGCGGCGCAGGCGGAATACGACGGCGTGACAGCGGAGCTCCAGAAAGCGCAGGAAGAAAAAATCCGCCGCGAGGGCGAACTGCGCATGATAGACGACAAGATAGAAACCGTCGAGTCGGCGCTCAATGACCTCGAAGCGGAGAAGCGCAGCTCCGCAGAGCGCACCGCAAAGCTCGAAGAAATTCAGACTCAGGCGCAGAAGAAGATAGATGAATTTACCTCTCAGCTCGACTCGGTCAATGAAAAGATAACCGAAATCGAATCGCGCCGCGATGAACTGCTCAGCACCCGCGAACAGAACGCGGACAAAGAGAGCAGCATCAACCTCAGCATCCTCGCGTTCAAAAAGGATATTCAGGCGCGAGAGGAAGTTATCGAAACGCTCAAACGCCGCAGAAGCTCCCATGAGGGTCACGCCGATGAACTCAAATCGGAGATCGACTCCATAACCGAGCAGATGACCGCAACGAACGAGCTGATTGAACAGCTCAAAGGCGAGGCGGCATCGCTTCGCGCCGAGGCTCAGCAGAAGAAAGACGAGATATCCTCGCTCGCTCAGAAGCGAAGCGGAGTCGAGGGCGAGAGCACCAAACTTCGTGCTCAGGAGCGCTCGGTCAGCGACAGGCGCGAGAGGCTGTCCGGTGAGCGGGCAAGGCTCGAAGAGCGCCGCGACTCGATGCAGCGCGAGCTCGAAAATGCACAGAACAAGCTCTATGACGAATATCAGCTCACTCGCCGCGAGGCGGAGGAGCTCGGAATAATTATCGAAGATCCGCAGAAAGCGCAGCGCGATCTCAATGATATAAAGAACAAGATAAGAGCCCTCGGCAATGTCAATGTCGGCGCTATCGAGGAATACAAAGAGGTCTCCGAGCGCTACGAGTTCATGAAAACTCAGATAGACGATGTCGAAAGCTCCCGCGCGGAGCTGCTCGCCTTGATAGGCGACCTGACCGGCAAGATGTCGGAGCGGTTCAGGGAGCAGTTCGACCGCATAAACACTATCTTCGGTCAGACGTTCTCGGAGCTGTTCGGCGGCGGCAAGGCGGAGCTTATTCTTGAGAATCCGCTCGATGTACTCGAATGTGCCATTGAGATAAAGGTTCAGCCCCCGGGCAAGAATGTTCAGAACATCGACCTGCTCTCGGGTGGCGAAAAGGGACTTGCGGCAATCGCGCTGCTGTTCTCCATCCTCAAGGTCACTCCCGCGCCGTTCTGCTTCTTCGACGAGGTCGAGGCGGCACTTGATGATGTAAACGTCACGCGCTACGCACAGTATGCGCGCCGCATGACGAAGAACACGCAGTTCATCCTCATCACGCACAGACGCGGCACGATGGAGGAGGCTGATGTCCTCTACGGAGTCACGATGCAGGAGGACGGAGTTTCCAAACTGCTCGAACTCAAGACCGCCGAGATGGCAAAGAAGCTCGGATTGACACAGTGATACATATGATAAAGCCCCGGAGTTTTCCGGGGCTGTTTTTATAATTTGCGATAAGTTGGGGGTTGTCAGGTCATGCAAATCATTCCTCCCTCTTCCCTCCAACCGCTTTGCCGAGTTCGGAAAACGCTATCGGTGCGAGGGCGAGGGCGGCGACGGTCAGCCACTCATAGATATTGAGCACGGACACATCGAACAGCACCCGCAGCGGCGGGACGGTCATAACAATGAGCTGGAGCGCGGCGCAGAGGGCGGCGCAAATAGTGAGCTTTCTGTTTGAAAAAATACCGATGCTGAAAACCGAGCGGCGCGAGCGCATGTTGAACGAATGAGCTATCTCGCAGAGGCTCTGCGTCGCAAACGCCATGGTGCGTCCAAGCTCGACGCAGGAATTTTTAAAGAGCGAGTTGCCCGCGACGAACGCAAACAGACTCAGCGCGCCTATCAACATTCCCTCGAGGGCTATGTCGAGCCCCGTGCGGTCGGCGAAAAAGCTCTTTGAGCTGTCGCGCGGGGGACGCTGCATGATGCGGCTGTCGAGCCTCTCCGCGCCGAGCGCGAGCGCGGGCAGGGAGTCTGTGACGAGATTTATCCATAGAAGCTGTATCGGCAGGAGCGGCGCGGGCATGCCGAAGAGAGTGGCGGCAAAGACGCAGAGTATCTCGCCGATGTTGCAGCCGAGCAGATAGTGTATGGCGCGGCGGATGTTGTCATATATTCCACGCCCCTGGGCGACGGCTTTGACTATTGTCGCAAAATTGTCGTCGGTCAGAATCATGTCGGCGGCGTTCTGCGCCACCTGCGTGCCGCCTTTGCCCATGGCGCAGCCGATATCGGCGGCCTTTAATGCGGGCGCGTCGTTGACCCCGTCGCCCGTCATCGCAACAACTTCACCGTGGGCGCGCAGAGCTTTGACTATCCGGACTTTGTGTTCGGGCGCCACACGCGCATATACGCGGCAGGAGCGCACGGCGCGTGAGAATTCGTTCTCGCCCATTTTGTCTATCTGCGCGCCCGTCAGACATTCGCCGGAGCGCGAGAGTATGCCGAGCTTTTTCGCCGTGGCGCAGGCGGTGCCCGCATGGTCGCCGGTTATCATGACCGGCGTTATCCCCGCGCGGCGGCAGGTTTTGACCGCCTCATATGCCTCTTCGCGCGGCGGGTCCTCCATGCCGATGAGCCCGCAGAATGTCAGCCCCGTCTCGCTTATTTTTCCCCCGTTTGTCTCGCCCGTGGCGACGGCGATAACTCTTAATGCCCGCTCAGCGAGAGAAGCGTTGAGACTCAGTATTTTTTCACGCCGAGCCGAAGTCAGCGGGCTTTTCGTTCCGTTTAATATTATATCGGAACACTTTTTTATCAGCACATCGGGCGCGCCCTTTGCGACCGTTATTATTTTATCTCCGTCTCTTATCGCGACGGACATCATCTTCCGCTCGGACGAGAACGGTATTTCATCGGTTCTGGGCTTTTGGCGGTTGAGCTTCACTGTATCGGTGCCGGATCGCTCCGCCGCCGCGACTATCGCAGCTTCGGTCGGCTCGCCGGACACCTTGCCCTTGCCCTCGTATTTTGCGTCGCAGCAGAGCGCGGCGAGAGAGAAAAGCTTTTTCGACTCTTCGCCGGTCAGCTGAATTTCGCCAGACGGCGAGCAGGCGGCAGTGACGGTCATTTTGTTCTGAGTCAGCGTGCCCGTCTTGTCTGAGCAGATATATGTCGCCGCGCCGAGCGTCTCGACTGCGGGCAGGCGGCGTATGACCGCGTTGCTCTTCGCCATCTTCTGCACCCCGAGCGAGAGCACAACGGTGACAACTGCGGGCAGTCCCTCGGGGATAGCCGCAACGGCGAGACTGACGGACAGCATGAACGCGCTGAGCACGCCCATGCCGCGCAGGATGCTGAGCACGAATATCAGCGCACATATCGCCAGCGCGCCGATGCCGAGAACTTTTCCTATCTTCGCGAGCTTTATTTGCAGCGGCGTTGTCGGTTCGTCTTCTGTGTTCAGAAGATGTGCTATCTTCCCGACCGCCGTGTCCATGCCCGTCTGAGTCACGACCGCTCTGGCGTGACCTGCGGTTATGACTGAGGACGAAAATATCATATTTTTGAACTCCGCCTGCGGACTGCCGTCCGGAATACGGCAGAGAGCGTCCTTTTCGCACGGCATGGATTCGCCGGTCAGTGCACTCTCCTGTGCCGACAGCGAATGCGAAGATATCAGCCGCGCATCTGCTGGGACAAGATCGCCCGCACGGACTTCTATAATATCCCCGCGAACAACTTCCGACGCAGGGATTTTTGTCTCTTTTCCGTCTCTTATGACTGCCGCCGTCGGCGCGGACATATTTTTAAGCGCCTCGAGCGAATGCTCCGCGCGCCGCTGCTGAATGACCCCGACTGCGGCGTTGAGTATAACTATTATCAATATCATTATCGGGTCGGCAAAATCACCGTGCTCCTCGAGAAACGAGGTTGCAAACGACACTCCGCTCGCTATGAGCAGGACTATCACGGTGAAATCCTTGAACTGCTCGAAAAATTCCGCGATGATACTTTTTTTCTTTTTGCCGCGCAGTATGTTTTCGCCGTCCTGCCCGAGCCGCTTCTCCGCTTCGCGCGAGCTCAAGCCCCTGTCAACGCTGCTGCTGAGTTTGCCGACCGCGTCTGCGGCGCTCATAGAATACCAGTCCATAATTTTCTCCCCTTTTTTATTGAGTCCGTGCAATATATATTCAATTTGTCGCCGAAAGTTTACCAAAGTTATTGAACCGTTCACATTTCAATGATAAAATAAATTGTAATTATGTCTTTTTTTCGACAGACGGAGGTATCGCGCTTCGTGACAAAGATAGTTAAATTTCTAAAACCGTATATGGGAGCTACCGTGGCGGCGCTGTTTTTCTCGCTGTTCAACAATCTTATGCAGCTGATTCTGCCCGCGATGATGGCTCTGATGATAAACACCGGCATCGGCGACGGGCGCATGGGCACTGTTCAGCTCATCGGCGGCGTTATGGCGGTGCTCTCCGCTATCGCGATAGGCGCGGCAATCGCGGGCAGCTACTATTCTTCAAAGGTCTCCGCCTGCTTCGGTCTGTCGCTTCGCCGCGCGCTGTTCGTCAAGGTCGAGTCGCTGAGCCAGTGCGATATAGATAAGATAGGCACGCCCTCGCTGATAACGAGAACGACAAACGACATCCGCCAGATTCAAGACATGATCCTGATGATGATCCGCATTATTATCAGCGCGCCGATAGTCATGGTCGGCGGCGCGTTCATGGCGTTCACGCTGAATAAGAGGCTCTCGACCGTCATGTTCATCGCTATTCCGATAATTTTGGTTATCGCCCTCGTCGTCGCAAAGCAGGTTCTGCCGATGTTCGACAAGGCGCAGAAAAAGACCGACAGACTCAATCTCATCCTGCGCGAGAAGCTCAGCGGAATCAGAGTTATCCGCGCGTTCAACCGCTCGGAATATGAGGACGAGAAGTTCAGAAAGGCGAACTACGACCTGACCGGACTCATGCTCAAGATAAACCGTATTTTCGCGTTCCTTATTCCGCTCGCAACGCTTCTTTGCTATGTCATAGTCGCCATTCTCCTCAAGATGGCGGCGGATCAGATAGACGCGCTCGACGCCGCAGCGGACAGCGTGCAGATAGCGAACACCGTCGGCGATCTGCAGGCGTTCATGGTCTATATGATAATGATAATCTACGCGGTCTCCATGGCGGCGTCGCTGTTCGTGATGCTCCCGAAAGCGGAGATATCCGCGAAGAGAATCAACGAGGTACTCGACCTCGTCCCGATGATAAAAGAGACCGAGCATCCGATAACCCCCGACGCAGACCGCCGCAGCGAGCTTGAGTTCGACTGCGTGAGCTTCAGCTATCCGGGTGCCGATTCGCCGATACTTTCGCGCATATCTTTCAAGACCATGCCCGGCGAGACCACCGCCGTTATCGGCTCGACCGGCTCGGGCAAATCGACTCTCGTCAATCTTATCCCCCGATTTTACGATGTCTCGGGCGGCAGGATTCTCATTGACGGCGTGGATATAAAAAATATGTCTATGCGTACCCTCCACGAGAAGATAGGCTTCATCCCGCAGAGCGCATTCCTGTTCAGCGGCACCGTCGCCGACAACCTGCGCATGGGCAAACCCGACGCGACCGAAGAGGAGATGTGGGAGGCGCTCGAAACCGCGCAGGCGGCAGATTTTGTTAGAGCTATGCCGGACGGACTCGACAGCGAGCTCTCGCAAAACGGCAAGAACCTTTCCGGCGGTCAGCGCCAGCGCCTCGCGATAGCGCGCGTATTGATAAGAAAGGCTGAGATATATGTTTTTGACGACAGCTTCTCGGCTCTCGACTTCTCAACCGATGCAAAGCTCCGCAAGGCTCTGCGCGAGAGGATGCCGGATATAACAAAAATAATCGTCGCCCAGCGCGTCGGAACGATAATCGACACGAGCCGTATAATCGTGCTCGACGAGGGCAAGGTGGCGGGTATCGGTACTCACCGCGAGCTGCTTGAAAATTGTACGGTCTATCGCGAAATTGCCCAATCCCAGCTTTCAAAGGAGGAACTCGCATGAGCAGAAGATCACCTCTGAAGAGAAAGCGCACCTCGCAATCGAGAAAGAAATACAGCGGATATTCCGGCGGCAACCGCCGCCCCGGCGAAAAGCCGAAGAATTTCAAAGAGACCGTCTCGCGCTTCGTGCCGCTCTTAAAGCCGTTTATCCCCGGCATGGTCGTCGTGCTCATAGCGGGCGTTATCGGCACGGTGCTGACCGTCACGGGACCGATGTTCCTCGGCGACATAGTCGACGCGATAAAAGAGCAAGCGGATATAAAGCTCTCCGGCGGCGAGATAAACTTTTCAAAGATACAGAAAATCCTGCTGACCATTCTCGGCATCTACGGTCTGAGCGCGGTGCTCAGCTATGTTCAGCACTACATCATGGCGGGCGTCACGCAGTCCGTCGTGCGCGATCTGCGCGACAAGGTAAACGACAAGCTGACCCATCTGCCGCTGAGCTATATCGACTCTCACTCGAAGGGCGATATCCTCAGCAAGATGATGAACGATATCGACAATATCAGCAACACCCTGCAGAACAACCTTATTCAGATAATCACCTCTGCGGTGAGCTTCATCGGTATGCTCGCGCTGATGTTCTATGTCAGCTGGCAGTTAACTCTTATCACGCTCTCTGTGCTCCCGCCGAGCCTTCTCGTGATATCGATCATCTCTAAGCGCTCCAAGCGGTACTTCCGCCGCCAGTGGGACGAGACGGGCAACATAAACGGACACATCGAAGAGATGTACACCGGTCACACGCTTATCAAAGTCTTTGACCACGAGGAGCAGGCGATAGACGAGTTCGACGATATAAATGTCAGTCTCGCAAAAGCCGGATACAAGGCGCAGTTCATCTCCGGCATAATCGGCCCGATATTAAATTTCGTCAGCAACATAGCCTATGTGCTCATCTGCGTCATAGGCGGCGTGTATGTCATAAAGGGCACTTTCTCTCTCGGCGACATAACAACTTTCTTCACTTATTCAAAGCTCTTCATGCAGCCGCTCGTCAGCATCGGCAACATTGCGAACAACCTTCAGTCCTCGCTCGCGAGTGCGGAGCGCGTGTTCAATCTGCTCGATGAGCCCGACGAGTGCGCCGACTGCTACGACACCAGGATCGAAGAGCCCAAGGGCGAGGTCGAATTTAGAGATGTCAGCTTCAGCTACACCCCCGAAGTGCCGCTTATAGAAAACATGAATCTGAAAGTCGAGCCGGGTCAGCTCGTCGCGATAGTCGGACCGACGGGAGCGGGCAAGACGACATTCGTGAACCTGCTCATGCGCTTCTATGATGTCAATAAAGGCGAGATTCTTCTCGACGGTCACGACATACGCTCGATACCGCGCGAAAATCTGCGCAGTGTATTCGGTATGGTGCTCCAGGACACATGGCTGTTCGAGGGCACGATAATGGAGAACATAGCCTACGGCCGAAAGGGCTGCTCGCGCGAAGAGGTCATTGACGCGGCAAAGGCGGCAAGGGTTCACCACTTCATCAGCACTCTGCCCGACGGCTACGAGACGATGCTTGAAGAGAACGGCGAGAACATCTCGCAGGGTCAGCGCCAGCTTCTGACGATAGCCCGCGCCATCCTCGCGAACCCGTCGGTGCTCATCCTCGATGAGGCGACAAGCTCCGTCGACACGCGCACAGAAGTGCATATCCAAAAAGCGATGAACGCGTTGATGAACGGCAGAACGAGCTTCGTTATCGCGCACAGGCTCTCGACCATCCGCGACGCCGATGTTATCTTGGTTATGAACAACGGCACGATAGTCGAGCGGGGCACACACGGACAGCTGCTCGCGCAGAACGGCTTCTACAGAGAGCTCTACGCCAGCCAGTTCGGAGTGTAAAATATAAAAAATTATCCGCTGTATCAAATAATTGATACGGCGGATTTTTTGATTAAGATGATAAAATCTTTTGGCGGCGTGGAGCATAAAGAGCGAGCTTGGATTTTTAACAGAATCTATTTGGGCGCCCTGTTGCCGGCTCGGCACAACACAAAGCCTTGTTCTATCAAAAAAAAGGGAGCCGGAAATCCGACTCCCTCGTTTTTTATTTTTTCTTCGCGTGCTTGGCTTTTTTCTTCGGCTGTTCCTCGCCGAGGTCGATTGCGATAAACGCGACGTTCCAGATGAGTATCGCCAAAAACAAAACCGTCATCACCGCAGGCGCCGTGCTCATCGTGACGAGCACTATCTTGCCGAAGAGATTCATGAACGACATGTCGGTCAGCGAACCGAGGGTCAGCGTGCCCGCTTTGACCGCCGAAGAGACGGCGGAGAACGCTATCCTCATGCCTATAATGCTCAAAAGACCTGCCGCGCCGAGCGAAGCGGTCGCCTTGCGCGAGTTAGTCGCCGCGGCGACTATAACCGTCGCGAGCGCGACGAGCAGGGCGATGGCAAAGAATACAACAAAGGCGATAAAATTGCCCTTGAATTTCAAAAGTCCGTCCGGGAGCTCGGACGCGCCGCCTTTGACGAGGTCAGCGAAAAGACCGTCTCCCGTGAAAAGCTCGATGATGCGTTTGACGCTCAGATTCTCTACAATATTTGAATCATAGATAGTCGCGTGCATATAGACGGTTATGAGATCCGTGAAATATGCGACGGGGAACACTGCCGCCGCGAGCAGCGCAGTCACAATTCTGTTGAGAGCCTTCATCCTGACCGACCTTTCTTACTTGATTATTTCTTCTTTTTGTCCCACGAGGAGTTGAGCGCAACGGTGCGGTTTATGATAAGATTGCCCGGCTTGGCGTCCCGGTTGTCCAGGCAGAAATAGCCCTGGCGCATGAACTGGAATGTGTCGCCCGGCTTTGCATCGCGGAGTCCGCCCTCGAGCAGGCATCCGTCGATAATTTTGAGAGAATCGGGGTTGATGTTCTGAAGATAGTCGCCGTTTCCGTCCTCGCCCGCGGGGTTCTCGGTGTTGAACAGGCGGTCATAGAGGCGCACCTGAGCCTTCACGTTGTCCGCCGCGCTGACCCAGTGCAGGGTGCCGCGAACCTTTCTGCCGTCGGGCGTCTCGCCGCCGCGGCTCTCGGGGTCGTAGGTGCAGTGCAGGCAGGTGACTTCGCCGTTTTCATCGGTATCATATGAGTTGCAGGTCACATAATATGCGCTCTTGAGACGCACTTCGTTGCCGGGGAAGAGCCTGAAATATTTCTTCACGGGCTCAGCCATGAAGTCCTCGCGCTCAACATAGAGCTCGCGGGAGAATGTGACCTTGCGGCGGCCGAGCTCGGGCTTGTCGGGATTTATCTCGACCTCTATCTCCTCGGTCTTGCCCTCGGGGTAGTTGTCGATAACGAGCTTGAGGGGATTGAGAACAGCCATGGCGCGAGGGGCGTTCTGATTGAGATTGTCTCTGACGCACGCTTCGAGCAGACCGTAGTCAACCACGCTGTACGCCTTTGCAACGCCGACGCGGCTTATGAAATCGCGTATTGCGGCGGCGGGATAGCCCCTGCGGCGCATTCCACAGAGAGTGACCATTCTCGGGTCGTCCCAGCCGTTGACAACGCCGGTCTGAACCATTTCGAGGCACTTTCTCTTGCTCGTCACGCAGTAGTTGAGATTAAGGCGCGCGAACTCAATCTGGCGCGGCGGCTCTTCAAAGCCGATAGCGTCGATGAACCAGTTGTAGAGAGGTCTGTGGTTCTCGAACTCGAGCGAGCACAGGGAATATGTGACCTTCTCCGCAGCGTCGGAGAGGGGATGGGCAAAGTCATACATCGGATAGACGCACCACTTGTCGCCTGTCTGATGGTGGGAGACATGCGCGATTCTGTAGATGACCGGGTCGCGCATGTTGATGTTCGGGCTCGCCATATCTATCTTGGCGCGCAAAACCTTTTCGCCGTTTGCAAACTCGCCCTCGGTCATTCGGCGGAAGAGATCGAGATTCTCTTCAACCGAACGGTCGCGGTATGGGCTGTTTTTGCCGGGCTCGGTCAAGGTGCCGCGGTATTCGCGTATTTCATCGGGAGACAGGTCGCAAACATACGCCTTGCCCTCTTTGATGAGCTTTATCGCGCACTCATAGAGAAAATCGAAATAGCTCGATGCATAGTAGACCTCGTTCCATTTGTAGCCGAGCCACTCAATGTCCTCTTTTATCGCGTCGACATATTCGACATCCTCTTTCGAGGGATTCGTGTCGTCGAGACGTAGATTGCACACTCCGCCGTATTTTTCCGCGATGCTGAAGTCGATGCATATCGCCTTTGCGTGACCGATGTGCAGATAGCCGTTGGGCTCCGGAGGGAATCTCGTCTGCACGCGGGTGTTGACCCCGTTTGCAAGATCCTCGTCTATAAAATCAGTGATAAAATTTGAATTGAGATTGGTGCTGTCCGCCATTTAGTTCTCCTCCTTGTAGTGTGCGAGCGCCGCAGCGAGTCTCGCTCTGACTCTGTCCTCGCCGAGCAGCCTGATTATCGAATGAAGATCGGGCGTGTTGCGGCGCGAAGTCACCGCGATTCTGATAACGGTCGAAAGGTCGCCGACATGACCCTTGAACGCCGTGGGATCTTTCTTGTATTCCTTGACGTTGGGCGTGTAGCCGAGCGGCTCGCACATCGCCTTGATGCGCGCAAACCATGCGTCCTTGTCGTCGTTTATGTCAAACTCGCCGATGTATTTTTGAAGTATCGCCGCCGCATCGCCTGCGCTGATATTCTCGGGCAGGGTGTAGTCGGGGGTGTAGATTTCATCGTAGAAATACGAGACGAAGTCCTTGACCTGCTCCCAGTTTGCGATATCCTTTCGCGGCTTCGGGCAGTCGCGGTCTATCGAGAATATGCCGCGCGCAAAATCGCGGTTAGAGTCGAGAAGCTTGTAGAGCTCCTCATCATATTCTTTCGCCCAGTTCAGTATATTGCCGAGCACCTCGTCCGCCGTCATGTGCGAAATAATATTCTTGCTCACATCGTTGAGCTTCGCCATGTCAAACAGGCATCCGCTCACGCTCATCTTCTTGAGATTGAACGGGAACTTCCAGCAGTCCTCCGTGGGATTCGCTCTGCGCCAGTCTTCGAAGTTCGAGTTGAGCAGCGTCATGATATATTCGATAACGCTCTCCTTGGGATATCCCTGCTCAACGAAGTAGCTGACCGCCGCCTCGGGGTCTTTTCTCTTCGAGAGCTTGCGCTTGGCGCCCGTCTCCTCGTCTATCTTCATGACCTGCGGAGTGTGCGCGTATTTCGGCACTCTGTAGCCGCACGCCTTGAACAGCGCGATGTGCTTCGGGACGGAGGATATCCACTCCTCGCCGCGAATAACGTGCGTCGTGCGCATGAAGTGGTCGTCGCAGACATGTGCAAAGTGATAGGTCGGCACGCCGTCGCTCTTCAAAAGCACCTCATCGATTATATTCTCCGGCATTTCAATTTTGCCGCGGATCATGTCGTCAAAGACAATTCTCTTGTTCTCGTCGCCCTCGGAGCGGAAGCGGAGCACATAGGGTTCGCCAGCCTCGATGCGTCTCTTCTGCTCGTCAAAGCTCAGGTCGCGGCACTTTGCCCATTTGCCGAAATATCCGGTTATCGCCGCGCCGCCGTTTTCCTGCTCTTGGCGGATAGCGGCGAGCTCGTCCGCCGTGCAGAAGCAGGGGTATGCCTTGCCCTCCTGCACAAGACGCTTGGCGACCGCGTGATAGATTTCAACGCGCTTGCTCTGGGTATAAGGGCCGTAGGCGCCCTTCTCTGTGTCGAATCCGGTCACGCCCTCATCAAATTCGAGACCGAAATTTTTGAATCCGTTGATTATTGCGGACACGCCGTCGGCGACCTCACGCTTCTTGTCCGTGTCCTCGATTCTCAGATAAGTCAGTCCGCCGCTGACTCTCGCCGTCAGAAAATCGACGAGCGCGCCGAACAGGCCGCCTATATGGAGATACCCCGTCGGACTCGGTGAGAATCGGGTCACGCGCGCGCCCTCGGGCAGCTCACGCGGGGGAAATCTCAGCTCGCAGTCCTCCGGCGTCAGCCCGTTTGAGCCGAACAGGAGATCGGCGAGTCTTTCGTTATCAGTCATTAAACCGCACTCCGTTTCTGTAGGTAAATATATACACTATATTATTGCAGAAAAACGCCCGTCAATCAAGAGCCAAAGAACAATTTCTCAAATCAAAAGAGGTTAATCGATAAAAATTTCATAAATCTTTAATTTTCCATTGATTTTTGCACTCTTTTATTTTATAATGAATACGACCGCGCAAGCAGTGAATTGATTTTTCGTGCTCATTCGCTCGGGAGAGAAAACCGCAAAAAAAGCGCGACTGAATGAAGATTTCATATTCGGAGGTAACTGAAATGACAAAGAAGATCATAGCTCTTGTCCTTGCTCTCTGCTTCGTTTTTGCTTTTGCAGCCTGCAAGAATGATAAGGACAACAGCGACACAACCACAGGCGAGCCCAACACTTCCGCAAACGGCGAGACGATTGCAAACGACGAGTCCAGCGAAGCTGAGTCCGTCAGCGGCGACGAGTCCACCGAGGCTCAGACCGACGCTTCCGGCAACACCGTAGCTCCCGAGGAGACCAAGAAGGACAATCAGGGCGGCAGCCAGGGCGGCAATCAGGGCGGCAGCAGCACTGCTTCCAAGCCCGCGACAAAGGCTGAGATAGTTGCGTATTTCAACAAGGCCATTAACGGCGTTAAGCCCAGTGCGAAGAGCGTTACAAGAGTTTCTGAGACGAACTACAGAAGCGGCAAAATCACCGGAGTGCCCTCCATCGTCGATAAGCTTGTCGGCGGTATAGACAGCTTTGTTGACGGTCAGCTCAAGAAGAACAGCAAGGGCTCCGAAACATTCTCCAATTCTGCGGCTATAAAGGCTAACTTCCCTGTTGAGAACGAGTCCTGGTCGAGCAAGCTTACTGCGAATGATGTCGCAAGCGCAACTTGCACCGAGGCGGGCGGAGTTTACACCATTACTATAAAGACGGTTGCCGACAAGGCTTCCTCCAACGTTCATCACGGCTCGGGTCATGCCCCGAAGGTTTTCAGCGTGGTTCTCCCGTCTGTTATCAACGATCAGTTTAGCGGCGGCGTGCTTAAGTCTGTCGCTAAAGCCTTTAAAATCGGCACCGCTCAGATGGAGTATCCCTCCGGCACAGTTACCGTTAAGGTTGATGCTAAGACCAGCCGTGTTATCAATGCTACATATGATGCCAAATGGACAATTCACCTTCCTCTTGGTGACGGAATGGTAGTGCTTCCTTTCGGCACAAAGACCATTTACAACATCGCTTACTAATTAAACAAAATGACTGTTTTGAGGCAGGAGTTTCCTGCCTCAAAATGCATTTACAAACATATCAAGTGAAAAAGAAGGATATTTAAAATGGAAAAGAAAGTTCTTGTTGAAACTTCCGCGCGCCATGTACATGTCACCAGAGAAGCTCTTGATATCCTCTTCGGCGAGGGTTATGAGCTGACCGTCAAGAAGGAGCTCTCTCAGCCCGGCCAGTTTGCGAGCAACGAGCGCGTTGCCGTTATCGGACCGAAGGGCAGCTTCCCGGCAGTCTCTATTCTCGGCCCCGTGCGTCCCGAGAATCAGGTTGAGATTTCGCTCACCGACGCCCGTTCGATAGGCGTGACTGCTCCTGTCAGAGAGAGCGGCGACGTTGCGGGCAGCGGCGCCTGCAAGCTTGTCGGCCCCAAGGGTGAAATAGAGCTTGAGTGCGGCGTTATCGCAGCGCAGAGACACATCCATGCAACTCCCGAGGACGCCGAGAAGTTCGGTCTCAGTGACAAGCAGATTGTCAGCGTGAAGATCGATTCCGACGGCCGTTCGCTCGTTTTCGGCGATGTCGTCGTCAGAGTCAGCCCGAAGTATGCGCTGGCAATGCACATCGATACCGACGAGTCCAACGCCGCAGGCGCAACTCCCGGTCTCATGGGCGAGATACTTGCGTAACAAAAAACGAAATTCAGTCCTCTGCACTCTGAGTGCGGAGGGCTTTTCGCTTGCGGTCGGGGAGAATGAGCAGACGCACTTATGTGCCAATAGCGGCGGAGCTCTTCAGGCAATATAACGGCATTTTTATTCTCACATACAAAATTATTGTCGGCTCCCTTGCGTAAAGGGAGCTGGATCGGCGAAGCCGAGACTGAGGGATTGCGCCCGGATAAAAATTGTCGTGGTTGTCCTCGGTTTATCAACAGGCAAATTCTTATTTCCGGATACTTACGTGAAACCGCCGCCAAAATCAAAACACTTTTCCCCGATGTGTTTCACTAATGACGCATTTACACAATTTGGACTACCCCCCGTTAAACGAAATTTTATCTTTTGTCTATTGAATGATTGGAACAACGATTATACAATTATATATAAATCAATAAGGAGTGAGATAAGATGAAAAAGATTCTGGCAATAATCCTTGCCGCTGTCCTCGTTCTCTCGTTCGCGGCGTGCAAGAAGAATGACACAAACAACGACACCACTGCCGGTGACGCGCAGACCTCCGGTCAGGCGGCGGATGTTTCCGCTTCCGATGATACCGCTTCTTCCGAAGAGGCTTCCTCCGAGGTCGAGACCGAGGTAGTCACCGATAAAGAGGGTCACACCGTTATCGAGACTAAGGCTTCTCAGTCCTCCGATACAAAGAACACGACCAAGGGCAGCACGACTCCCTCCAAGGGTCTCAACACCAACGACGCAGCAGCTTGCGTCAAAGCTTATCAGGCGGCGGTCAACGCTACAAAGCAGTTCAAGAGCGGCAGACAGAACATGGCTCTCAAGGGCAGCATCACTGCTGACGGCAGCCTCGGCGCTCTGCTCAAGATAGCTCAGAAGCCCGTTGCAAACGCACTCAACAAGAACTCCAAGGATCGTACCGATATCCCCGGCAAGCCCTCGGGCATGCAGGCGAGCCACATGAAGAGCGCCAGCGCGGTGACCAGCGGCAACTACACCACAATCACCTTCAACGTCAAGGATCAGACTCAGGGCGCGAAGGCTGATAACCACAGCGGTTCCGTCGGCTGCGCAGTCGGTACTCTCGGCGATGTCGATAACGCTATCAGAGAGCTCGGACTCAGCGTCGACTACAAGGACGGCAAGATTGAGCTGACATACACCAACTGCAAGGTCGTCGTCAAGATTGACAACACCACCGGCAAGATCGTTGAAGGCAGCTGGGCATATGATGTCAATGTCTATGCAAACGGCATCAAGGTCTCCATCGTCTCCGTCAATAACCTCAAGGGTATCGTCGCTTTCTCTTACACCGCTAAGGGCTGATATCTGAAAAAAATCGAAGCCGTCCGTCTTTTCCAGACGGGCGGTTTTTTGTCGGCTGTCGGGGATATGCGTCGGATAAACTGCGGCTTTATCAAAAATTAATTTTTTGCCATGTTTTTTTATAAGATTTTTCTTGACCTGTCTGCTTCAATATCTTAAAATATAAGCCTAATCAAGTGCAACACTCAGATAAAATCTGTCGGGAGGGAGAAGAATGAACAAAAAGCTTATGAGATTTGCCGCACTTTTGCTTGCGGCGGCTATGCTCTTTTCCTTTTCGGCGTGCAGAACGAACGATGACGGTTCGGAGTCTTCTACGGACGAACCCTCGGTCACTGATGCGGGAAATATTCATGAGGAGTCCACCGACTCTGCGGAGCTGACAACTGACGAGCCGACGACCGACTCAAGAACCGTGACGCGCTCCAATGTTTCCGGCGGAACAAAGACCGAGACTGTCGACGTCTACAAGGGGCTCAACTCCACGAACACTTCGCGGGTGCTCAAGTATTACAAAGCTGCGGCGGCGAACACCAAGAACATCGACGCCACGCAGTATATGTCCATGAAGCGCGTTGATTACACTCCGCGCAACAGCTTCCAAAAGGGAATGCTCTCCCTGTTTACGGGCATAGCCTCTGCGGCGCTCACGGCGAACAGCACGCCTGTGAACGAAGTGCCCGGAGTGCCCGATGAAATTAAGTCGAGCGACCTTATCTCCGCGAACGCCGTCGCTTACGGCAACTACACCATAGTGACGCTCAACGTTAGGATGCAGCAGGACGATCAGAATACTAAGGACGCGCATCAGGGTCCGGTCGGCAGGACTGTCGGCACGGTAGGCAACCTTGACAGAGTCTTTGACGAGATGCCGAGCATCAAGGTGAACTGCTCAAAGGGCAGCATCACGCTCAAGTATGACGACTGCAAGGTCGTTGTCAAAATAGACAACGGCAGCGGAATGATAGTCAGCGGCACATGGAGCTATACTGTTGATATCGATGTCGACAATATATATGCGAGCATCGCGGGCAGCGACGAGCTGCTGATAACGAACACAGGCGGCGCGGTCGGATTTGTTATAAAGACGAATGACGGAATCTCGCTTCAAAGCCGCAATTCAAAATAAAACTGACCCGCACGGCGCGATGCCGGGCGGGTTTTTTGGATATTAAATTAAGAAGAGAGCTGCCAAAAGACAGCTCTCTCTTTATGTTTTTATTTATCTGCTTCGGCGTCGTTTGCCTTTGCCTCTTCGATAACCTTCTGTGCAACGACGGGCGGCGCATCCTCATAGCGGGTGAACTCAAGGGTGAACCAGCCTCTGCCGGCGGTCACGGAGCGAAGGACGGTCGAGAAATCGCCCATCTCGCCCATGGGAACTTCCGCGATGAGCTCCTGGATCTTCGGCTCGTCGGACGGACCCATGCCGAGCACGCGGCCGCGGCGCTTTGTGACATCGCCCATGATGTCGCCGAGATTCTCGTCGGGCATATAAGCCTTCAGAGTGCCGATAGGCTCAAGGATAACGGGGTTCGCCTGCGGGATACCGTTCTTGTATGCTATGTTCGCGGCGGTCTTGAACGCCATTTCGGACGAGTCGACCGGATGATAAGAGCCGTCGTAAAGAGTCGCCTTTATGCCGACCATCGGGTAGCCGGCAAGCACGCCCTTCTTGACGCTGTCGCGCAGACCCTTTTCAACTGCGGGGAAGAAGTTCTTCGGCACGGAGCCGCCGACAACTTCCTCGGCGAAAACGAGATCGTCGCTCTCGCAGGGCTCGAAGCGGATGAACACATCGCCGAACTGACCGTGTCCGCCGGACTGCTTCTTGTGTCTGCCCTGAACCTCGACCTTCTTGCGGATGGACTCTCTGTATGCGACCTTCGGCACGCTGAGATCGACCTCAACGCCGAACTTGTTCTTGAGCTTGGAAACGATAACGTCAAGGTGTTGCTCGCCGAGACCGGAGAGAATCTGCTCGCGGGTCTCTTTGTTGATGACGAACGAAATTGTCGGATCCTCTTCGAGGAGTCTGAGCAAGCTCGCCGCGACCTTCTCTTCGTCGCCCTTTTTGCGAACCTTGACTGCCATTGAAAGGCAGGGGGTCGGGAACTTGATGCCCTCGAGGGTTATCGGGTTCTTTGCCGAGCAGACAGTGTCTCCGGTCTTGATGCCCGCAAGCTTTGTGACAACGCCGATGTCACCCGCGGGGATGCAGGATGCGTCCTCCTGCTTGCTGCCCTTGAGGGTGATTATCTTGCCCATTCTCTCGCTCTCTTCGGTGCGGGAGTTATATGCGGGGGTGTCCGAAGTTATCTTGCCGGAAACGACCTTGAAGAAGGACATCTTGCCGACGAACGGGTCGGCGATAGTCTTGAAGCAGATAGCCGCAAGCGGGCCGTTTTCGTCGCAGGGAAGACCGTTCTCGCCTGCCTTGTCGGCTGCGGAGGGAGCGGAATAGACTATCTCGTCAAGGAGCATATCGATAGCTTCGCAGGTGTAGCCCGCGCAGGCGTATACGGGGATAACGGAGCCGTCGCTGACGCCGGAGTTGAGAGCCTTGATTATCTCTTCGCGGGTGAAAGTCTCGCCTGCAAAGAACTTCTCCATCAGCTCGTCGTCGCTCGAAGCGACTGCTTCTGTAAGTATATCGAGCATCTCGTCAAGCTGCGGGTCGGAGGGCAGTGCGACCTCTTTCTTCTCGCCGCTGCTGTAGTCAAAAGCCTTGCGGGACGCGAGGTTGACATATGCCGCAACCTTGCCGCCGTCCATATAGGGGACGATAACGGGGCAGATAGCGCCGCCGACTGCGTCTTTTATAGCTGCAAATGTTTTATAGAAATCTGTATTGTCCGCGTCGCAGCGGGTGATGGCGAACATTCTCGAAATGCCTCTGGCGTTCGCCGCCTTGAGAGCTTTCTCTGCGCCGACGTCAAAGCCGGAGCCTGCCGCAGTGACGATGAGCACGCTGTCCGCCGCGCGGATGCCTTCGCTCATGCCGCCCGCAAAGTCAAAAAGACCGGGAGTGTCGATTATATTTATCTTCGCGCCGTTCCACTCGATAGCGGCAACAGCGGTTGAAACCGTGGCCTTTCTCTTCTTCTCCTCGGCGTCGAAGTCGAACACGGTGGTGCCGTCGGCGACTCTGCCGAGTCTGTCGGTAGCCTTCGCGGTGTAGAGCATTGCTTCCGCAAGGGTTGTTTTTCCTCTGCCGCCATGACCTGCTATGGCGATATTTCTGATGTCTTTCGCGTTATAGGCTTTCAAAAAAAAGTCCTCCTTATCAAAGCGCCGCTGCGCGTTTAGATTTACTGCATAAAAATTAACCACAGTTTTGAAGAAATTATAGCATACATTACTATAGATTTCAACAAAAAAATAAAAATATATTCATTAACGTTATATAAACAAATTGAGCGCAGTTTGCACTTGTAAAAGGATATAAAAATAGTATGTTTTAGTCACATCGGGGCTGTTTATCTCAAAATAAAAATAAGGACTGCGGCGGTTCGCAGTCCTGTTTATATTATTTTGACAGCCGCTGCTGATTTGAAAACTTCACAGCGTCTTTATACAGCTTGCTCTTGGTTTCAAGCAATCCGGAGTAGATTCGTCCGTTGCTGAACAGTATTATTACATCACGGCTGCTCGCTTTGCTCGTTATATGCCTCTCCGTCGCCCGGCTTTCCCAACCGATGACTTTCGGATAATATTCCGTTTCGTATACAGTCTCAGTGACATATTCCGGAGATTTGAACGAAACATATATCATTTTGACACAGTCGCAAGCCTTTTGAACATTGCGAAAAACTACTCCGGAAGATAAAAACTCCGTTAAGAAAATATCCCATATTTTGTCGGTAACGGGCGGACAGGATACAGTAGGAAACAGTGCGACCAATCCGTCGCTTGTGATACAAAATTTAATTCTGCACTTGCAGTGCGGCTTTTTGTGCCGGAGCTTTACTTTTATATAGCCGCGGTTTTCACGCACTCTTTTTATTTAAATGCAATCAATGCGCCGAAGAGCCGACAGTACATATTGAAAAGTTTCGCCGCTCGAAACATTGGATTTGAGAAAATAAACCTTTGTTGCCGTCTTGCATCCGTTCCGCCTGACCCATATGCTGAGAGGAACGGCAGTTATCAAAACATCTACTGCAATAATTATAGCGGCTAACAAAAGTATCCTAAGAATTGTCATGGTACGCCTCCCCGAGATACAGCTGTAACGCCTATCTCTAGTTCAGTATAGCACCTGTTTGAATGCGCACAATGATTTCCGGGAAATATACACTTTCTGCAAGAGCAGAGTCCAATAAAACGGTCACACGATGCGGCTGCGTTGAAAGTACAGACACCTCAGCGCTCCGATCTGCAGAAATCAACCGCAAAAAACATCCCCCGCACCTTTCGGAGCAGGGGATGCATTATATCAATTTTTACGCAGCTTTCTTTTCTTTTCTGCGCTCTGCCGCGCGTCTGATAGCCTTGCCTATCTCGAACACCGGGATAGTGGAGACCGAGAGACATGCGGAAATGAGCAGCTCGTTGAGCTGGAATGTGCCGGGCGCGATGTCAAATTATTATATTATCTGGAGGCTTTTCTTTTCGCTGCGGCACGCTGAACGACCTTGATTATTTCGACTATCGGGATTATCGAAAACGCGAGGGCGAGCGATGTCGCATATTCGGCGAAGCCTATCGGAGTGAAGCCGAAGGCGTTTGCGAGGAACGGTATCTCAATAACCGCCGTAGTCAGCACGAGCGACGCCACCATAGCACCGAACAGGGGCAGGTTGTGGCTGCCGCGAAGGCTCATCTTTATGACCGAGCCGCGCTGCGAACGCATATTGAACGAGTGGAATATCTCGCACATCGACATGGTGAGGAATGCCATGGTCATGCCCTGCTCGCACTGTGCGATGTTCATAAATGCCCAGTGTCCCGTCTCGAAGCGTTCGCCTATGAAGAACGCCGCGAGGGTCAGTGCGGTGACCAGCAGGCCCTGATAGAGCACATCAAAGCCGAGCCCGCCTGCAAATATTCCGTCCGACGGATCGCGCGGGCGGCGGCGCATGATATCGCTCTCCGCCTTTTCGAGTCCGAGCGCGAGCGCCGGGAAGCAGTCAGTGACGAGGTTTATGAACAGCAGATGCGGCGCTTCGAGAATCGTGAAGCCGAGAAGCGTTGCGGTGAATATCGCGAGCACTTCCGCGAGGTTTGAGCCGAGCAGGAATTGAATAGCCTTTCGGATATTGTCATATATCCGGCGGCCCTCTTCAACGGCGTTGACGATAGTTGCAAAGTTGTCGTCCGTGAGCACCATGTCTGCAACATTCTTTGTGACGTCCGTGCCGGTTATGCCCATGCCTATTCCGATATCCGCGCTCTTTATCGACGGTGCGTCGTTGACTCCGTCGCCCGTCATGGCGGTTATCTTGCCCTTTGAGCGCCAGGCGTTGACTATTCTCGTCTTGTGCTCGGGCTGCACGCGCGCGTATACATATATATTTTCGACTCTGTCCGCGAATTCTTCGTCGCTCATCGCGGAGAGCTCCGCGCCGGTTATTGCCTGTGACGGATCGGTGAGTATGCCCAGTTCGGAGGCTATCGCAACGGCGGTGTCCTTATGGTCGCCGGTTATCATGACGGGCGTTATGCCCGCGCCGCGGCATTCTTCGATTGCCGCCTTGACCTCCGGGCGAACGGGGTCTATCATGCCGGTAAGGCCGATGAATATCAGGTCATGCTCGAGCGCCTCGGGCGAAAAATCGTCGGGCGCGGAGTCGTATTTTCTCATCGCCGCTGCGAGCACGCGCAGAGCCTTATCCGCCATCCTCTTGTTTTCCGAGGCTATTGTCGCCTTTATCCCGTCTGTCATCGGAACGATTTTTCCGTCAATAAAAGCGTGGGTGCACAGATCGACGACAACATCGGGAGCACCCTTTGTGTATTGAATAATGCCGTCCGGTGTCTTGTGGACGGTGGACATCATTTTTCTGCCGGAGTCGAACGGAGCTTCGCCGATTCTCGGGCTGTCGCTTTTCAGCTCGCCCTTATGAAGTCCGAGGCTTATCGCGTAGCTGACGAGAGCCGCCTCCGTGGGCTCGCCGATCACGAGTCCGTCGGAATCCTCCTGCGCGTCGGAGCAGAGGGACATGGCTCTTGCGAGCAGCTTTTCGTCGCCGTAATGATCGACGACGGTCATCTTATTCTGCGTGAGAGTGCCTGTCTTGTCAGAGCAGATTATCTGCGCGCAGCCGAGCGTCTCAACAGCGGTGAGCTTGCGGATAACCGCATTTTTCTTCGACATGTTCGTAACGCCTATCGACAGCACGATAGTGACCACCGCCGCAAGTCCCTCGGGAACGGCGGCAACGGCGAGGCTGACGGCTACCATAAACACGTCGATAACGCTCTTGAATATCAGCGCGGGATCGCCGCCCGCGAGAGTGGAGCGCTCCATGAACAGTGAGAACGCGAAGATGAAAACGCAGATTCCCAGCACAAGGAAGGTGAGAGTCTTAGAGAGTCCCGCAAGCTTTTTCTGGAGCGGGGTCTGCCCGTCCTCCGCCTTTGTTATGGCGTCGGCTATCTTGCCCATCTCGGTATTCATGCCCGTGTCGGTGACAACGGCCTTGCCGCGTCCGTAGACAACGGCGCTGCCCATATACGCCATGTTCTTTCTGTCGCCCAGCGGAATATCGCCGCTGTCGCCCGCGCCGAGAACGGAGATAATCTTGCTCACGGGCACGCTCTCGCCCGTCAGCGCAGCCTCCTCTATTTTAAGGCTGGCGCTCTCGAATATGCGGCAGTCTGCGGGAACAGCGTCGCCCGCCTCGAGCACAACAACGTCGCCGACGGTCAGATCTTCGCTCTTGACAGTCATTATCCTGCCCTCGCGAATGACCTTGGAGGTCGCCGCGCTCATCTCCTGCAGCGCTTCAATGGCTTTTTCCGCCTTACTCTCCTGCAAAACGCCGAGCACGGCGTTTATGAGCACAACGGCGAGGATTATCACGGTGTCCGTAGGGAAGGACGGCGAGCCGGAGACCTTGCCCTCGTAGACTGTCGTCACGGCGGATATGACCGCGGCGACGATAAGGATGATTATCATCGGGTCGGCAAGCTGCTCAAAAAACCGCCTGACGAGCGATTTCTGCTTTGCCTGTGCCAATTTGTTTTTGCCGTATTTCTCAAGACGGCGTTCGGCCTCGGACTGCGAAAGTCCGTTTTCCGAGCTCTCCGTCCGCTTAAACACCTCGCGGACGTCTTCAAGATAGTACTTCAATTTTTATGCCTCCCTTTCGGTTAAACAAAAAAGACCTTCGACAGACCATGTCTGCCAAAGGTCTTGCCTCAAACGCATTCAACGCATATGTCTGCTGCCAGCCGGGCTCGGTCGGTTATCGCGACCTGCACGACGGTTGGTGACAGCGAGATGGGCTTTTGCCCATAGCTACTCCCCAATGGATATGCATTTATCATACTCCGCAAAAGAGGAAATGTCAATTAAAAATTTATAAATTTTTATCTATTATTCTTTTTATTCGACAAAATCGCTCTTGACAAAAGCGCAATGTGAATATATAATTAATGCGTATTCTGACAAATGTTTCTGTGGACTCGCATGTTTTTGTAAGCCATTGACCGTTTGATGGTTCACAAAAATGTGCGGGTCCATTGCACAACATATAATATAGAATGCAAATTTTTTCACGGAGGTACCACAATGAAGGGTACAGTCAAATGGTTCAACGCAGAAAAAGGTTTTGGCTTCATCGCTAACGATGAGGGCGGCGACGATGTTTTCGTACATTTCTCCGCTATCGTTGCAGACGGCTACAGAACTCTCACCGAGGGTCAGAAGGTCACCTTCGAGGTCGAGCCGGATCCCAAGGATTCCAGCAAGCTCAGAGCTGTCAACGTTGTCGGCGAATAATTTTCTCCAGAGTTGACGCGGGCGTCCGTTATGCGGACGCCCGTTTTTTATATTTTCCTCTTCAACATATCCTCCGCAATGCTCTTCGCGAGTTCATCCATGTGCGAAAAGTCCATGGCGGATATATATATGCTCTCGAGGTCGTCGTGTATACTCTTTGCGCTCTCGAGTGAGGCTATTGCTTCGCCGATAAACTCGCCGTAGGCTTTTTTGGTGAAGTTCAGCCGCGACATATGCCGGCGCAGCGCGGTGCGGTCGGTGAAGCGCGAGGAGTTTATCTTCACCGCGCCGTCAAACTCCGCGGGATGCAGCCTGTTTGAGGTCACGAAGCCGAGCGACAGGTCGGGGATGAGCAGATGCTCGGGCTCGCCGTCCGGTGAAAGGGGAGACGGGCTCGTGATTATGTCATGACCGCCGGAGAGGGCGTATCCGCGAAGCAGTGACAGCAGGGCTGCGGAGCTCGCGATGTTGTCGTCCTCGATGATATATATGCGCTCGCAGAGCTGTCTTACGGTCTCACCGAAGAAAGTTATCCCGTCCGGAGTGACGGCGGATATCATTCTGTGACTCTCTTCGCCGATGCGCCCGGTCGGCCTGCCGAACTCGCGCGCCGCGATGCGCGAAGCCGCGCGTTTGATTTTTGCCGTGTCCGTGCAGCCGAGCGTCAGGCGCAGTATATCCTCGCGCAGCAGTGCGCTCGCTTCGAGAAAACGCCTGCATCTGCGGTGGCACGCGGCGTTTTCGTCGGTCAGCGCGATGACCTCATCCGCGCGCGAACGCAGAATATCTTTATTCCAGAACCTGCCAAGGTCAACTGTCTCCTGCGCGGCGCCCGGATATTTCGGCTCGAGCGTGTGCGGAGAAGTGCCGTCGGCTATCCAGCAGTTGAGCGCGGGCGCATATACGCCGTCGAGCGAAGCGGGGTCGGATGAGCAGTATATCAGCTCCGTCTCAATCCCCGCGTCTATCAGGGCGGAGTTTATCCGTTTCATCAGACTCGATTTGCCCGTGCCCGGACCACCCTTTATTATATATGTATACCCGCCCGAATGAGTCGGACAAAGCTCGCCGAAAAATGAGTGAAACCCCTCGGACGAGCTGCACCCGAGAAAATAGCTGATGTTACCCATAATACGCCTCCCGAAAAGTCATATTACAGAGTATTCACCGCCCGCTTGTCAGGTTACGGAAAAATATCAGCCTGCCGTTCACCGTGTAAAACGGCTTGCCGAGGTTGACAAACGAAGCTAAAAAAGGTAAAATATCACGAGTGATTCAGACGCACCATCGTCCTCGGCAGCTCCATATCATTCGTTTCCGCCTTTGGCGAAACCTCATTCATTGCGCGCCTTGTCCTCTCCCCAAAAAGGCAAGCCTTTTTGGGACCCCTGTATTATGCGACTATGTTTCTGAGGGAAGCGCCGCGGACGGATAGCAGAAAGCCAATAAGCAGGAAACTGACTAAAAAATAAATATAACCGGGTGTGGCGCAGTTGGTAGCGCGGGTGGTTTGGGACCATCAGGCCGCAGGTTCGAACCCTGTCACTCGGACCAGCAGGGGCTGACAATCCTGTCAGCCCCTGCTTTTTGCTTGTTCTGCTACATCACCGACAACATCCTGCGCTTTATTGCCAAAACCTAATCTCTGTTGTATAATTACTGTATTTCTAGGGCGGAGGTGAAATATATGTCAAAGCATTTAAAAAATTATGCGGCTACACGAGCGGCGACAAGACTTGTTATGGATGCGGCGCAAAGCGAAAAAGCCAGGGCCGGGCGTGTGACGATGCCGAAAGTCTTTTTTGTTATCGGGATTATCGGTTTTGTTCTTTTGGCGACGGCTACATTCCTTTGCGGCAGGATTCCCCATATGATTGGCATTGCTGCCGGCTTTGCTATACTCGCATTGCCTGATTTGGCGCTTATTATTGCATATTTCAATCAGCGCATATATTATACAGACGAAATGTTTGTCCATAAAAATTTTTGGGGCATCAAGCGACTGTACAGATATGAGGATATCACCGGTATACGCATAGACGGAGATGTCAACTTGTTTTTGGGAAAGCGGAAAGTCCGCATTTATGACAGGGCAGTCGGAAAGAAAGAATTTGTTCGCTGTGCGGGAGAGGGATACAATCGCGTATATGATAAAGGTATTCCGCTGGTGCCGAGAAAAAAGAACGATATATTCAACGGCAACATAAAAAATCCCGGTGAAGCCATAGCCGTCGGCATCATACTCATTGGCGGTATGGCACTGATCTACTGGATTTTTTTGTATGGCATGTGGGCATTGACTGCAAAAACGCAAGATGAACTTACAGTCTCTACGGTCGCTTTTAATCACTGCGAAATACAGGACGACGCAATTCGGCTGTATGGCGACGGTGAGAAGTGCTATATAATACCGAAATACAAAAGTATAATGCCGGATGCCGACGAGTTCCTTGATGAATATCAAAACGGAGGCACGCTGATACTCGGATATGCCAAAGTCTATGCTAATGAAGACGTATATGTATATACTGCCGAGAGCAATGACGGCAGAATGTTTGTTACATTCGAGAAATCAGACGCGCTGCAGAAGGAAAGGTTCATACAACGGTGGAAAGTAATGCCTAAGCCGATTACGACTTTAATGATTTTCCCTCCTATAGTAATGCTTCTGTTTGTGGCGGCAGGATTCTATGTCGGTCGGCATGTTGAAAAGTTCAGCCCAAAGACGGTGCATATCTTTTACAAAAACAGCAATATTAATTGGCCAAACTCAAAGAAAAAGCCAAGCGCGAAAAAGAGGAAAAAACGAAAATAACTTCATAGGTTCTCCACACATCACGAACAAAACTCCAATAACAAACCCCGCTGTGCCGAAAAATGCATAGCGGGATATATTTTTATATCGTGGATTTATCTTAACGGACACGCTGTGAGCTTCACCCAACCCACTTCGCAACCGCATTCGCCGTCAGATTTATCTGACGGGCGTTGTCTATCGTTGGGGTGCCGTCGCCGTCCTGGCTGCCGTAAACGCCGAAATATGCGTGGCATCCGCCGTCGATTATATATTCGGTAAGCTCGGGGAGGTTGCTGCGGTACTGCTCGTATTTTTCGCGGTTGAGCACTCCGTCGTTGCTGCCGTAAATTGACAGTGTCCTTATATTTTTGTTTGAGAGGTCGGCGGTCGAATATGCGGCGAGGAGCAGCAGACCTTTAAAATCGCTCGGATGTTTTTCGAGATACGCCGCCGCCATCGAGCCGCCGAGGGAGTGGCCGCCTATGTACCAGTCGGTAATTTCCGGAAACATCTCCCGTATGCCGTCTGCGGCGTTGACATCGAATACCGCGAGGTTAAACGGCATCCTGACGAGCACGCAAAGTATGCCCTTTTGGGCGAGCGACTCCATGAGCGGCAGATATGCAGTGTATTCGACTTTTCCGCCGGGATAGAATATCAGTCCCTTTGTCGCATTTTCGCTCTTGCAGACTATATTTCCGTTGTCGAGTTTGATTGTCTCGGTCAGGGAACTGCCGTCCTGAAGCCCGAATGATTCACCTGCGGGCGTTATCGCGTGATAGTAGTCGCCAAGATAGACGGCGCACGCTCCGAAAAGCAGCGCAATGACCGCGACTATCGAAACGATGCAAATTATTATCTTCCGCTTTTTGCTGTCTGCCTTTGCCATGATAATACCTCCGTCGGTTTCTGAGTCGATTATATCATACCGAACCCCTTAAAGCCAAGAAAAAATCTGTTGCAGTTTTTCCCGTCCTCGGTTATGATATTAGCGTAAAGGAGTGCTGTTATGTTTTCGGGAAAATTTATCTGTGCGGGCTATGATTATACAACCTATACATTTCATGTCCCCGCGCCTTATTTCAGAAAGACTTTTGAGATAGACGGCGAAGTCAAAAAGTGCGTTATTACGCTGACGGGACTCGGGTTTTATGAGCTCTATGTCAACGGGCAGAGGCTGACTAAAGGCATTTTAGCCCCGTATATCTCGAACCCCGACGATCTTGTCTATTACGACGAATATGACATAACCGAGTGCCTCGTGCCGGGCAAAAATGTTCTCGGCATCATGCTCGGCAACGGAATGCAGAACGCGCCGGGCGGTCAGATCTGGGACTTTGATATCGCCGCCTTCAGGGGCGCGCCGCGCACGGCTTTCTGCGTCTCGACGGAATATATTAACGGCGGAATTGATATTTTCGAGGCTGACAGTTCAGTCAAAACTGCGCCCTCCCCGGTCATTTTCGATGACCTGCGCTGCGGCTGCTACTACGACGCGCGCCTTGAAATTCCCGGCTGGTCAGAGCCGGACTTTGACGACAGCGCGTGGAAAAACGCCCTGCCTGCGGAGACTCCGCGCGGCGAAAAGCGCCTGTGCGAGGCGGAGCCGATAGCGCCCGTGCGCGAGATAAAGCCGGTTCTGATAAGAAAATGCAGGCTCAAGGAATACATAACCCGCGGCGACGTTGTCAAAGAGGCGAAAAAAATCGCGAGCGACGGGCGCGCCGGATTTTTATATGACTTCGGCGTGAACTCGGCGGGTACGGTAAAGCTCAGAATAAGCGGCGAGCGCGGGCGGCAAATCGATCTGCAGTTCGGCGAATATTTTGCGCCCGACGGCGAGCCGGACACGAGCAACATCTGCTTCTATCCCGCCGGATATTCCCAGCGCGATGTGTACATACTTAAAGGCGAGGGCGAAGAAATTTTTGAGCCCATGTTCACTTATCACGGCTTCAGATACTGCGTGGTGCTCGGTATAACCGAGCAGGAGGCGACCTCCGATCTTCTGACTTTTGTTGTGCAGAACTCGGCTCTGCGCGAGATCGGCTCGTTCGCCTGCTCCGACGATATGACAAATAAACTTCAGGCGATGACGAGAAACTCCGATCTCTCGAATTTCTATTATTTCCCGACCGACTGCCCGCACCGCGAGAAAAACGGCTGGACGGGCGACGCCGCTCTCTCCGCCGAGCACATATTGATGAATCTCGATGCAGTCAACAGCTACCGCGAGTGGCTGCGCAATATCCGCGCCGCTCAGCGTGCGGACGGTGCGCTGCCCGGCATTGTGCCGACGGGCGGCTGGGGATTTGAGTGGGGCAACGGCCCCGCGTGGGACGCTGCGCTGACGTATATTCCGTATTTCTGTTACGTCCTGCGTGGAGACAGAAAGATAATCGAAGAAAACGCGACGGCGATATTCCGCTATTGCGAGTATATCTCGCACCGCCGCGACGCGCGCGGGCTTGTAGCGATTGGGCTCGGAGACTGGTGCCCTGTGACGAGGGTCAAATCGCCGCTTGAATTTACGGACAGCGTGACATGCATGAGTATTCTCAAGAAAGCCGCCTATATTTTCTCGCAGCTCGGACTTTCGCTCGAACGCGAGTTCTGCGAAAAGCTATATAATGAGATAAGAGACGCGGTCAGACGGCATCTGATAGACTTCGGTACTATGACCGCGATAGGCTCCTGCCAGACCTCGCAGGCGATGGCGATATATTACGATGTGTTCAATCCCGGCGAAAAGCCCGAGGCGTTCAAACGCCTTCTTGAGATAATCAAACGGCGCGATGACCATGTCGACGCGGGCATACTCGGCATGCGCGTTCTGTTCAGGGTGCTCTCCGACTTCGGCGAAGCCGACCTGGCTTTTAAAATGATAACCCGCCCGGACTATCCGTCCTACGGCAACTTCGTTGAGCGCGGGCTTACGGCTCTGCCCGAGGATTTTCTGCGCGAGGAGGACAGACCCAATTCGCTCAATCATCATATGTTCGGCGATATTTCCGCGTGGTTCATTGAATATATCGGCGGCATCCGCGTCAATCCTTTCCTTGCTGATCCGTCGGAAGTTGAGATATCGCCCGTATTTATTGAAAAGCTCGACAGTGCCGAGGCTTCGTATGAGACTGTCGGCGGCAAGGTGAGCGTCAAGTGGCGCAGAACGCTCGAGGGCATAGCACTCGATATCTCCGCGGACAGCGGAGTTCACGGGCGCATAAGACTGCCCGACGGCTACGCGTTCGCGGACGAGCGCGGCAGCATCGAAGAGCTTCACAGCGGGAATTTTGAAATAATCAGAGAGTGAAAGTAGGAGGAAAAATGAAAGAGAAAATACTTTTCGTCAATTCGTGCGTGCGCGGTGAGAACGAGTCGCGCACTCTCGCACTCGCAAAAACAGCACTCAGCCGCCTTGACGGCGATATTGAAGAGATACGCCTTGCCGACGCGGATTTGAAGCCGCTCGACGCGGCGGGACTCGCGAAGCGCGCCGAAAGCGCGGAAAAAAACGACTTTTCCGACCCGGTCTATGACTGCGCGAAGCAGTTCGCCGCCTGCGATACTGTCGTTATCGCCGCGCCGTTCTGGGACTACAGTTTCCCGGCGTTTTTAAAAATCTATATCGAATCCCTGTGTGTCGGCGGGCTGACTTTTCTCTACGGCAGCGACGGCGTCCCGATAAGCTATTGCAGGGCGAAGAGGCTGATTTATATCACCACTTCGGGCGGATATATCGGCGGCACGGACTTCGGCTTTGAATATATCAAGACGGTCACGAAGTCGTTCTTCGGTATTGAGAACTTCAGCTTTTTCAGTGCCGAGGGGCTCGATATTCTCGGCAATGATCCGGCTGCGATACTGAAAGCGGCGCAGGAGAAGATAGAGCGCGAGCTCTGATACAACTCAAAATTCCAAGCCCCCGGTGTTTTTCTTCGCCGGGGGTTGCTCTTTTATGAATAGCTGTTTTATTTTTGAACAAAAATCAGTATATGAAAAATATTTTTCATAGAGACTATATAATTCTCAAAAGCGATTAAAAATAATTTATTTTGCAGTAGAATTATTTTGAAATACATTTGGCATATATTTATGTCAGACCGATACTTATAACGAAGCGAAAAGGGGATCGCAATGAAGAGGGTAACGGCAGTTTTATTAGTCCTGTTGACGGTGCTCGCGGTTTTTGCCGCCTGCTCCAAAAATTCAGTCCACACGGTGACATTTGACAGCTCGGGCGGAACGCAGATAAAGACCCAGCATATCCGCGACGGCGAGAGCGCCAAAAAGCCGTGGGATCCGCACAAAGAGGGCTTCACCTTCATCGAGTGGCAGTATAACGGCACGGCGTTCGATTTCAACACCGCGATAACGGGGGACATCACCCTTATCGCGTCCTACAGCATCGACGAGGGCACGGATATAGTCCTGCTCGTGCTCTGCTACGGCGACGGCAGGGAGAACGAAATAATCGAGATAAAGCGCGGCGAAGCGGCGTTTGCGCCGCCGACTCCCGAGCGCGAGGGATATAAATTCGAGGGCTGGTTCAACGGCGACACCGAGTTCGATTTCTCAACGCCCATAAACGATGATTTGAACCTCACTGCGAAATGGAAAGCGACGGGAAAAACCGAGAGCGGGTCCGAAAATCAGCCCGCGGCGGCGGAGGAATCCGCACAGAAATATTCCGATACCGCGGCGAAATATTCCGGCAGATGGTATCTCGACGGCTATTCCGATATATTTGTCGATGTGTCGAACTCGGCGAGCGGGATGAATCTGCGTTCGTATAATTTCTCGCTGCCCTCGTCTTCGGGGAGCGTCGCGGCGTATACTCTCTATCCCTCAAAGTCGCTTTCGTCCTCGGGCGGCAGCTGGGGCAACTCAATTTCCGTGCCGTTCGCCTCGTGGGAGAGCTCGCTGAGCGCGAATAAAATAATTCTCGGCAGCAGCTGCTTTTATATCAATAACAAGAAATTCGTGAAAGCTCCCGGCGCGAAAGACAGATACACCGGCACCTGCTACAGAGAGGCGCGCGGAGTGTGGTATCTGTTCAACAATCCCGATTCCACGATTGAAATATACACCGCGCAGAAGGGCGGCGACGAGACGGGCGATCGCTTCGGCATAAAGGCGACGAATTTCGACATCGCAACTCTCAGCATCTATACGAAGTCATCGACCGGCGGCGGATATGCGGACAGAAAGAGCGACTGGGACAGCTACGGAATATCCGTCACTAACGGCGTTCTGACGATAAAGAACAAGAACGGCACAAGGACATTTTACAGCAAGAAAAAATACCAGAGCGTGACGGGTGTCAGGCTCAGCGCGACGGAGGCTAAACTCAGAGTCGGTCAGACGAAAGTGCTCACCGCCACTGTTATCCCCGCCGACGCATATGACAAGGACTACACCTGGTCGAGCGACGATCCGTCGATAGCGGAGGTCGCGGGCGGCATAGTCGTGGCGAAAAAAGAGGGCACGACAAATATCAGAGTTACCACAAAGGACGGCAACCGCGTGGCAGTCTGCAAGGTGACGGTATATATCGACCATGTCACGGGCGTTACCCTGAACTCGTCCTCGCTCAGCCTGACGGTCGGCGATTCGAGGCAGCTCCGGGCGACCGTCGCTCCGCGCAATGCGGCGAATCAGAAGGTCACATGGTCGAGCAGCAATGCTAATGTAGCATCTGTCTCGAGCTCAGGGCGCGTCACGGCAAAGGCGAAAGGTACTGCCGTGATAACCGTAAAGACCGAGGACGGAAACAAGACCGCTTCATGCACAGTAACCGTCAAGAATCCGACCCTCGCAGCCGTTGCGGCGGCGCAGGTGTCGAACAACGGCACCGCCGCGCCGCAGATACACGCGTCAGCGCTCGTCTCAGGCGGCACGGGGAAATATACTTCTTATAAAATAAAGATATTTTTAAACGGCGCACTCGTGGCGGAAAAATCGGAAAAGAGTATGTCATATACCCCGAAGGTCAGCGGAATGTACACCGTGGAAGTCACTGTTACAGACTCCGACGGGGAAACGGCGAGCGGAAAGATGCTCATAAATGTGTCCGTAGTAGAGCCTACGGAGAAACCGACAGAAAAGCTGACCGAGAGGCAGACGGAAAAGCCCACGGAGAAGCCTACGGAAAAGCCCACGGAAAAGCCCACGGAAAAGCCCACGGAGAAGCCCACGGAGAAGCCTACGGAAAATCCCACGGAGAAACTGACAGAGAAACCGTCCGACGAGCCGATAAATCCGATCCCGTCGGAGCCGGTAGATCCCGTGACCGAGCCGGCGATGGAAGCACCGGTTACCCCCGAGCCCGCACTGGACTGAATATAAAACGCAAATAAAAAAGACTGTCGCAGATTTATTCTGCGGCAGTCTTTTGCTCATTTTATGCCTGGTAAGTCCCCATAAAGCTGTTGACATCGCTCTCGCATGAGCGCATGGCGAGTATCGTCTGCTCGAAGAGCTTTTCAAGCTCCCAGCCGAGTCTCTCCGCGCCCGTGCGGATAACATCGCGCGAGCAGCCCGCGGCGAACTTTTTATCTTTGAACTTCTTTTTGAGGCTCGAGACTTCCATGTCCATCACGCTCTTGGACGGGCGCATCAGCGCCGCCGACCAGATGAGCCCTGTCAGCTCGTCCGCCGCGAAGAGCACCTTTTCCATCTCGTGAACAGGCTCGATGTCGACGCAGATGCCGTAGCCGTGGGAGCAAATTGAATATATCATGTCGTCGCCGACTCCGCCCGCCTTGAGCAGCTCGGGAGCTTTCTTGCAGTGCTCCTCCGGATAGAGCTCGAAGTCGATGTCGTGCAGCAGACCGACTATGCCCCAATATTCCTCCTCGTCCGCATAGCCGAGCTCCTTCGCGTACCAGCGCATAACGCCCTCGACAGTTAGCGCGTGGCGGATATGAAACGGGTCTTTGTTGTATTTTTTCAGAAGCTCAAACGCTTCGTCCCTCGTGACCTTGCTCTCTCTCATTTTTGTCGTCTCCTTGCATTTTGCGCATTATTGCGCGAGTTTTCACAATTATACCACTTGCTTGGTAGGCTTTCAACTATATGCGCGGCTTTATGTCGAGATTGACAAGCGCGCTATGATTTATCGAAAACAGCAGATCAACAAGCTCATTTTCGTCAATGCAGTAGTCCGAGCGTATCCATTGGATAATAACGCCCGTGCTGCCGTTGAGAATATATGAGTAGATATATTGCTCCTGCTCCTTCGGAAAAACGATGTTCAGGTTCTCAATAAACTGAATTATCGACTGCTGCATGAATTTTGAACGGAACGCGGGGTCAACCGAGTCGACAAGCAGCGTGCGGAACGGCTTGTCGTTTTCTTTGATATACATTAGAAATGAAAGCAGATATCTGTGCGCGCCGAGGTCGTTTTCCGCGCCTATTTTCTTTAAGTGATCCTGAGTCGCGTCGAGCAGCTCGTTTTCGACCTCTTCGAGCAGCTCTTTCGGCTCGGAGTAGTGCGCATAAAAAGTCGAGCGGTTGAGGTCGGCACGCTCGCATAATTCTCTTACAGATATTTTTGCTACCGAGCCTTTCTCGCCCAGGAGATCCATCAGTGCGTTTTTGAGCAATATTTTTGAAAGTCTCGTGCGCTGGTTATTTTTTGTGTTCATATTATCCCGCCACTTTCAGATGATTTTGTCGGTTTCATAACAGTGATTAACAAAACTGATGATTGTTAATCCGACACGGTGTAGATATAATAAGAGTGTAATATAAACAGTCCGATCTGTCAAGCGGGTCGGAAAGCTAAGGAGAGACAAAAATGAAGAACAGACTGCTCGAAAAGCGGGCGCTTGATTCGCGCCTGACCTCGCCCGATGTTACGGCGAAGGAGAAGTGGCTGGGCTATCTGCTCGGCCCGTCCGGCGCGCTGCTTTTAAACGCCGTGCTCGCGACCTACCTCAATGTCTATTATACCGATGTTCTGAACCTCACCACCGTGTGGGGCGGCGCGTTCCTAGCGGTGTTCCCGATAGTGTCGAAGATAATCGACGCTATAACAAATATAGTCATGGGCTATATCATCGATCGCACGCGCACAAAGCAGGGCAAGGCGCGCCCTTGGCTGCTGATCTCCGCGCCGCTTGTCGCCGTGACGGGCATATTGCTCTTCACCGTGCCCACGGGCAATCAGACGGTGCAGGTGATATGGGTCATGCTCTCATATAACCTCTTCTATTCGTTCGCCTATACGATATATAACATGAGCCACAACCTCATGGTTCCGCTCTCGACGAGAAATACCGAGCAGCGCGGAGTTCTCTCGGTTTTCAATCAGATATCGACTATCATGATGAGCGGCATAATCGTCGCGCTCATCTTCCCCATGCTCATCATGCCGCAGCTCGGCGTTGACAAATCAAAGTGGATGGTTACGATGAGTATTCTCTCGTGCATCGCGCTGCCGCTGACGCTTATGGAGTATTATTTCACCAAGGAGCGCATAACCCTCGAGGGCGGCGAGCAGAAGAAAGATAGCGTCGCAATGGTAACTCAGCTCAAGGCGATTTTCAGCGATAAATATATGATAATAATTTTCATATATTTTCTTATTTTCACCGTCGGCTCGACTATCAAAAACATCTCGCTCGTTTATTTCTCGAACTATGTCCTCGGTACATATAACGACGGCAAGACCCAGACCATGCTCTCCGTTATCGGCGGCATCCCGATGGGCATCGGCATTTTTGCCGTCTGGCCGCTCGCGAAGAAGTTTGGTAAACGCAATTTAACGGCAATCGGCTTTATCTTCTATGCTGTCGGCTCGGCTATATGCTGGCTCGCGCCGACGAATATGGTAATAGTGCTTATCGGCCAGTTTATAAAGAATATCGGCGGTCTGCCGTGCTCATATGTGTTCATGGCTCTGTTCGCGGACGTGCTCGACCATGTCGAGTGGAAAAACGGCTTCAGGTGCGACGGCATCGCGATGTCGATATATAACACCATTGCCGTGGCGAGCGTCGGAATTTGCACCGGCATATTCAACCTCATCCTCTCGAAATCCGGCTATGTTGCGCCCTATCTCGACGCGGCGGGTAAGCTCATCGCCGTGCAGTCGGACAGCGTAAAGAGCGCCATAACCTTTACATTTGTAGGACTTGAGACGATAACGGGCGTTGTGCTCGCAATACTTCTGCTGTTCTTGAATGTCGAAAAGAACATAGCCAGGGAGCAGGAGGAAATAAAGCAGAGAAACAAAGAGACGGTAAAAGAGGAGACAGATGAATAATATGAAGAAGAAACTTCTGATAATTATTCCGATTGCAGCGGTTGTTGTTGCCGCATGGATAGCGTTTTGCGGCTATCAGTGGAGTTGGGGGCCTTTTATGAAGCTTCATGATTTTAAAACCTCGGCTCTCGAAGGAAACGGTGAAAAATATTCGCTCGATAACGCAGCTCCGAATGCCGACAGCCCGATAGAGGGCAAGACGGTGCTTTTCCTCGGCTCGTCCGTGACCTACGGCTCCGCCTCCGGCGGCGTGTCCTTTGCGGACTATATCGGAAAGCGGGACGGCTGCACGGTAATTAAGAGCGCCGTTTCGGGAACGACACTTGTTGAATCGGGAATCAATTCCTATGTGTCGAGGCTTAAAAAGCTCGACACTGAAAAGGTCGATCTCTTTGTCTGCCAGCTCTCTACCAACGACGCTTCGCAGAAGAAAGAGCTCGGGAAAATAATCAAATCGAAAAATCTCAATGACTTCGATACAAAGACAATAGCCGGAGCAATAGAATATATAATCTGTTACTCAAAAGAGAAATGGAACTGCCCGGTGATTTTTTACACGAACCCGCGTTATGACAGCGAACTGTACGGTGAAATGGTGGATATTCTTAAAGAAGCCGAGGCGAAGTGGGGTATATCCGTTATAGATATGTGGAACGACGCCGAGCTTAACGCAGCGTTAAATAAGAATACAGCTTTGTATATGGCGGATAAGGTACATCCCACAAAGGCAGGATATCTCGAAATATGGACTCCGTTTATGGAGAAAACCGTTTTCGGGGTTATGAAAGAGGAGACGAAGTGATACAGTGAAAGCAGTTAATATAAAAACAGAATACCTGAAAAATCCGTTGGGTATTGACATAGAAAATCCTCGTGTTATGTGGAACTGCGAGGGCGGTGTAACTCAAAATGCGTACCAAATCGTCACAGATGATTGGGACAGCGGAAAGATTGAGTCAAGCTCAATGCGTATCGTTGTTCCTGTAAAATTTGAAAAAGGCAAAAGAGTAACCTATAGAATTAAGCTTTGGGACGAAAACGACACCGAGGGTGAATTCAGCGAGGAGAACTTTTTTGAATACGGCATCAAGAATTGGTCGGCAAAGTGGATTACAGGCAACTATGAAGTAGACAAAAAAGGCTATGAAAAGGAGAAAAAACTTGAAAAATCGTTCTTCCTTTCAGGTGTGAATTATCTTGCTACTGCAAACAAGCCCGAACCTGACCGTTTTCCTGTTGACTGCTTCAAAAAGGAGTTCGGTGCAAAAAAAAATGTCGAATCCGCACGACTTTATGCAACTGCCTGTGGTATATATTCGGCATACATAAACGGTGAAAAAGTGTCTATGCCGCTTGTACCGGGTATCACGGACTATCGCAAGCGTGTGCAGTATCAAACATATGATGTAACTAAACTTATTAAAGAAAATAATGTTATAAATATTGACCTTGCAGACGGTTGGTATCGTGGATCATGCGGTGCTTGGGGACTTAAAAATCAATACGGTTGCGAAACAAAAATCCTTGCACAACTTGAAATCAAGTATGCAGACGGAACAAATGACACAATTTCAACAGACCGTTCGTGGCTTTGGTCAAATGACGGTGCAATTTCTTTTGCTGATAACAAAGACGGTGAAATTGTTGACGCAAACAAAAAGCCTACATATTCATCAAGGGCGAAGGAAACATCATACGCAGTTGTTCCGTCAGCTTCAAATAATGTTCCCATTGCTGAAAAAGCAATCTTTAAGGGCAAAATGACAACTGCACCAAGTGGCAAGAAAATCATTGATTTTAAGCAGAACTTGGCAGGTTATGTGTCATTTAAAATAAATGCCAAACAAGGACAAAAAATAACACTTCGTTTTGGCGAAATGCTTGACGCAAATGGGGAATTAACGCTTAAAAATATTCAATGCACGAATAAAAAGCTAACCACTCCACTTCAAAAAATCGAATACACTTGCAAAGACGGATTGAATGAATACAAAACAAGCTTTGCAATTTTCGGATTTCAATATATGGAGATTGACACAGAGATTGAAGTGTCTGACGATTGCTTTACAGCGATAGCGGTTTATTCCGATATGGAGGAAACAGGATTTTTTGAATCATCAAATGAACTGCTCAACAAATTTGTTACTGCAACAAAATGGTCAACAAAATCCAACAGTACGGATTTACCTACCGATTGCCCTACAAGAGAGCGACACGGTTGGACGGGTGATGCTCAAATTTTCTTTAACACAGCAGCGTATCTGTTTGACTATGCAACCTTTAGCGAAAAATATATTCGTGATGTATTTGATTGGCAACAAAAAGACGGCAAGCTTCCTCAGATTGCGCCTTACGGCGGTGTGGACTTCTTTATGTCATGGATGAACGGCAGTGTAGGCTGGTCTGATGTGGGTATACTTATCCCCTATCGTTTTTGGAAGATTTACAATGACGATTGCCTTATCAAACAATACTACAACGGTATGGTGAAATATGCAAAATTTATGATTTCTCGTTGCGAAAAGTGGACACCGCTAAAGCATAACATTCAGCTTTCAAGCAACAACAAAAAGTATTTTGTCAACTTCGGTCAATCTTACGGTGAGTGGGCAGAGCCTAAGGATGTTTTTCCAAATGATTGGAAAAATACCGTTATGCCAAATCCCGAGGAGTCAACCGCTTACACTTCATATATTCTTTCTCTTATGTGCGAGATTGCAAAGTATATGGGTGATAACGCAAATTTACCGTTGTTCAAGGAATATTCTGACGGTTGCAAAAAGGCTTACGGAGAGCTGATAACAAAAAAAGATTATTCGCTTGACACAGACAGACAAGCAAAGCTGGTAAGACCGTTGTTTATGAATTTGCTTGACGAAAACAGTACGGAATTTGCAAAGAAACGACTTGTCAAGGCACTTGATAATTACGGTTGGCGACTTGGCACAGGCTTTTTGTCAACTCCGTTTATTCTGGATGTACTTGCAGACATCAATATTGATTATGCCTATAAACTGCTTGAAAATGAAGAAATGCCCGGCTGGCTGTTTATGCCGAAAAACGGAGCAACTACCATTTGGGAGAGTTGGGAAGGCACAAAGGCGCAGGGCGGCATAGCCTCGCTCAATCACTATTCCAAGGGCGCCGTGTGCGAGTGGCTGTTCGGCACGATGTGCGGAATAAATGTCACGGGGGAGAACAAATTCAAAATATCCCCGCGCCCGGGCGGGCATTTCGAGTTCGCCGAGGCGAGCTATGACAGCGTATACGGAAAAATATTCGTGCGCTGGGACAAAACTGACGGGGGATACAAATATAAAATATCCGTCCCGTCGAACTGCCAAGCGGATATAATTCTGCCCGACGGAAGAAAACAGACCGTCGGAGCGGGTGAATATGAATTCTGAGGAGGAAAATCCATGAAAAGATCGATAGCCGTCGTTATGGCGATTCTTGTTCTGCTTGTGTCGCTGCTCTGCGCGTGCAAGAAGGACGACACAAAAACAAATGCAGACACCACCGGCGAAGCGCAGACGAGCACGGACGGACAGATTATTGAAGACACAACAGCCCTGCCCGAGGACAGAACCGCGCAGGGGGACGAGACGGACGAGACTCAGTCAGCCGACCCCGCAAAGCCCGGCGAGACCGCTTCGAATCAGGTAACCGCCGCGCCCTCGAAAAATGCAAAAGACTGGACTAAGGCCGAGATAATCGCCTATTTCAACGCCGGCGCGAACAGAGTAAAATATCAGACGAAGTCCGTCACCCGCAACTACACCGAGACGAAGAACGACGCCGACAAGACCGAATTGCCCAAAGCGATAGATGCAATAGGCAAGAGCGCGATGAAGACTTTCATGAAGCGCGACGACAAGGCGATAGTCCTGACCTCAAAAGAGGATATCAGAAATGTATTTCCCGTCGGCGGCAAGGATTGGGTCAGCAAGCTTACAGTATCCGATGTCAAGAGCGCAAAGATAGAGGACAAGGGCAGCGAATATCAGATAACCCTGATTTTCGGCACCGAGGTCAATCCCTCGGGCGATAAGGGCTATGCCGCGGCGTTCGGTGTGCTCACCGCCGACGTGGTAAACTTCGACTATCCCGGCCTCTCGCTCAGCGACCAGAGATTCACCTATTACAACGGCACTATCTCGGCAAAGTTTGATAAGTCCACCGGCAATATGGTCTATGCCCACTATGACTATCCCGTTATTATTGAACTGACGGCGCATCTGCTCGGCTCGAACACGAGGGTGAAAGTCGGCATGACAACAATAAACGACTTCACGATAAAATATTAAAAGTTACATCCGAAAAACAAAATGTCCCGCACGGAAACGTGCGGGGCGTTTTGCGTATATTTTTATTTGAGCGAGTTGCCGGCGCTGAACGCTCTTGCGACCGTCTCGCCGAGGACAACATAGGTGTTGTTGAACGGGTCGAAGGTTATCGGCTGCGCCTTTGAAACATCGACGTTTCCGTTCTCGTCGAGCACGCGTTCGTCGACGCAGACGTTGACTATTTCGCCGACCATGCGCCCGGTGCCTGCGTCGTAGCTCTTGAGCCTGCACTCTGCGGCGATGGGCAGCTCTTCAATCAGCGGCGCGTCAACAAATTTCGATTTGACGGTGTGGAAACCCGCCTTTTCGAATTTATCGGGCGTATTCCCTGCGGAGACAAGACCGACATAGTCGCACGCCGCCGTGTGTTCGAGGTCGGCCATGCTCACGGTGAATGCCTTTCTCTCGATGATATTCTTCGTGGACTTGTGACCCGCGCTTATGCACATGGATATTTCATTGCCGCCGCTAATGCCGCCCCATGCGGCATTCATTGCGTCGGGATTGCCGTCCTTGTCATAGGAACCGAGGATAAGCACCGGCTGCGGATAGGTGAATGGCTTTGCGCCGAAATCTTTTCTCATGATAATTCCTCCTTTGATTTGACTTTATTATAGAACCTGAAGTCGGCTTTAAGTCAAGGAAAAACGAAAAAAGTTTACAAATAAAAACAGCCCCGGACTCAACATCCGGGACTGAATAAAATCTGTTAGTCTCTCTCTTTTTCGAACGAGATAACTTTTCCGCTCTTTGCGTTTATCTTGTACTCATACTCGAATCCGCCGCATTTGAATTCAACATCGTAGTGCGCGGTGAGCGAGTCGGTGTCAAGCTCGGTTTCGAGCTCCGTGACCTGAGACTCGGTGAGACCCGCATGGTCGAGTGCGGCTTTCTTCGCGGCGTCCGCGGAGACATACTTCGAGGGGTCGGCGGGCTTTGAATCGTCAAGCTCGCGGTCGAAGTCGATTATTCTGCCGTTCTTCGCGTTGACCTCGACTTCGTACTCATATCCGCCGGAAACGAACTCGATATCATAGTGCGGGGTGCGGTCGTCAATATCAAGCTCAGCTTTGGTGAATGTGACCTTTGAAGCGTCGAGAGAAGCTCTCTTGAGCGCGGCGGCCTTTGCCTCCTCAACGGAGATGAATTTTGATGTGTCAACTGAGGGCTTCTTATCCACGCGCTCGCGGTCGAACTCGAGAATCTTTCCGCTCTTTGCGTCTATCTCGAACTCATATTCATATCCGCCCGAGACAAATTCTATATCATAGTGCGGGGTGCGGTCGTCCGCGTCAAGCTCAGCTTTCTTGAAAGTGACCTTTGATGCGTCAAGAGAAACTTTCTTGAGGGCTATTGCCTTCGCCTCGTCGATGCTGATATAGCCTGAGACATCGGGCTGGGGCTTTGAGGGCTTCGAGGGGTCGGCGGGCTCGACTTCTTTTTTAAGAATGCTGCCGTCCGTTACCGCTATCTCGTAGTCGTATTCGTTCGCCCCGGCGATGAACTCGATATCGTAGTGGGCGACAAGATCGTCGCTGTCGAGCTTCGCTTCGGTGAACTTCGCGTCGGCTCTTGCAACGCCCGCATCGGCGACTGCAATGTCTATCGCGGCGTCAAGGCTTATCTTTACTTCCTGCTGGATCTGTCCGGAGTTGCCCGAGCCCGTGTCGGGCTTATCCTGCGGCGGAGCGAACGCAGAGAAGATAGCCATAATGACTGACATGAGCGCGACTCCGATGGATTTGAAAATACTTGCAAACATAGTATCTGTCCTTTCTTATCGGGATCGTGTCCCTTAGTACACCCATATAATAACCCGCGAAAATTAAAGAAAGATTAGAGCGCAAAAATTTTTCGGAAAGTTTGAAGTCCGTAAAACAGTGTGCTGTGATGTTGATAAATTGGGATTTGTCCATCCCCGATGTCAAACAATATAAAACAACAAAACCGGCCGCAGAAAAATCTACTGCAACCGGTTCATTTATTTATGCTGTTATACCACCGTCAAAAGGTTACGGTAAACTCGCTTCCCTCGCCGTAAACGGAGGATGCGGAGACTTTTCCGCCGTGGAGCGCCGCTATTTGGCTGACGAGCGAGAGCCCCAAGCCGAATCCGCTTTCGCGGCTGCGGGATTCGTCCGCGCGGTAGAATCTGCCCCATATCTTCGGCAGATCCTCTTCTTTTATCCCGATTCCGTCATCCTTCACCGAGAGCACGATGCCGTCTTTGTTCTTGAGCGTTACTTCGATGTGCCCGCCGTCTCTGCCGTATTTGACAGCGTTTGAGAGCAGATTTTCGAGCATCAGCGATATCAGCTGCGCCTGTGCGGGGATTATAATATTGTCTTCGATGTTCGCAGTGAGCGTGATGTTCTTCGCGGGGACAAAATCGGCGCATGTTTTTTTGACGAGCTCGCTTAAGTCGGTGTCCTCGAGCTTGTAGCGCTTGTCGCCCTGCTCGGTGCGCGAGAGCGTCAGCAGAGCCGTGACGAGCTTCGTCATCTTGTCCGTCTGCTCGTCTATCGACGAGAGCGCTTCGAGCATATCTTCTTCGCTCGCGTTGTCGGACAGCGCGTATTCGCATTCCGCCTTTATCACGGCGAGCGGTGTGCGCAGCTCGTGCGAGGCGTCGGAGGTGAACTGCTTTTCATTTTCAAACGAGGTCTGGAGCCTTGCGAGCATGTCGTTGAAAGTCTCTGCGAGCGTGTATATTTCGCCCGCGCTTTTCTCCATCTCTATGCGTTTCGAGAGGTCGGTCCCGTCGGTTATCTCGTGCGCCGAGCGGCAGATATTCTCGACCGGCTTCATCGTTTTGCGCGATATTAAATATGCCCCGACGGCGGCGATAATAATAAACGCCGGGAGAATGTATATGACCGTCATGGTTATTGCGTCGAACGCGCTCTTGGCGGCGTCGGCGTTGATGAATCCGCGTACCCAGACCGGGGGATAGGTCGAGTTACTGCATATGAATTCAACTTTGAAAACCGTCCTGTCCGCGTTTGCTGGCAGTTCAACGCTCAGCGAGCTGACTTCGTCGCGGGTCAGACCCGCGTGCTCGAGCGCGATATCAATCGCCTTTTCGCTGTTTATCCCGTCCTTGAACTCGGTGCTTTTATAGACGGGGTCGCTGAGCCCGGACATCGCGGTGTCCGCCTCGTATTTGATTATCTTCCCAGAAAAGGCGTCGATTTCGTATTCGTATTTGTTGAAATCGAGACGGGTGTCGTAATAATAATATTTGTTTCCGTCTGTCTCGAATGTTCCGACCACGCCGTTCTTGCGATTCTCGCTGTTTATCAGCGCGGCGGGGGACTCGCCGTCGATATATCTGCCGCTTGAGTCAAAGACATTGCAGTAGACCTCATCGACGAAGAAGGCAAAATCGTTCTCGATTTCGAGAATGCCGTTCTTGTATTCTATCTCGTCAACATTGCGCTCGACTGTGCTTATCAGCTCATTCTGCAGGCGCGAATCGGCAATCTGCGAGCCTGTTATCAGTATTCCTCCGATGCCGAGGGAGCTGACAACGGCGATGAGCAGCGTTATCCACACCGTTATCCGCAGCTTGAACGAAGAGCGGCGGCGCGCGGGTCTTGTTTTTTTATTTGATGACATAGCCTGCACCCCTCACGGTGTGAATGAGTTTGATATCCTCGCCCTCGTCTATCTTCTTGCGGAGATATCGGATATATACGTCGACAACATTCGTGCCACCCTCGTAGTCGTAGTTCCAAATGTGATCCTCAATTTTCTCGCGGCTGAGTACAACGCCCTTGTTCATCACAAGATATTGCAGCAGCTCATATTCCTTTGCCGAGAGCGATATCTCCCTGCCCGCGCGTTCAACGCGCCTCGCTGCCGTGTCGACTGTCAGGTCGCCGACGGAAATTATACCCGTCTTTTCTCCGTATTTTTTGCGCGTCATGACGCGCAGTCTCGCCGAGAGCTCGTCGAACGAAAACGGCTTTATCAGATAGTCGTCGGCACCGATGTCGAGCCCCGTGACCCTGTCTTCGATGCTGTCGCGCGCCGTCAGGAACAGCACCGGCGTGTCGATGCCATGCGCCCTTATCTTTTTGACAAGCTCGAACCCGTTCATTATCGGCATCATGACATCGAACACCGCCGCGTCATAGTCGGTCGATGTTATCAGATCATATGCCTCGCCGCCGTCAAAACAGCTGTCCACGCTGTAGCCGGCAGCCTTGAGCTGCTTTGTGATTATCCTGTTGAGACTCTTCTCGTCCTCGGCAAGCAGAATACGCATTGGATCACCTTCCGGTATAATTATACAGATTTTATCATAGCGTGTAAAGATTAAACGAAGATTAGAAAATCGGGCGTGGGTATAAAAATAACACGAACACCGCAAAAGCAGTATTCGTGTCATTGGTGGAGACGAAGAGGATCGAACTCTCGACCTTACGGATGCGAACCGTACGCTCTCCCAGCTGAGCTACGCCCCCATTGGTTTGCTATGTGATTATAAGATTTTTTTTGCGGTTTGTCAAGTGTTCGGAGGCGGTTTGGAAAAATTTTTCTTCGCCGCCCCGGTTTTTATGCCATCGGCTTGCAGACATCGACCCAGCTTTCGGGCTTGGAGTATTCCTCGAGCTCGGCGGGAGTCAGCTCTATCATGCTGTTGCTGCTGCCGCAGGCGGGGTATACCGTATTGAATCTCTTGAGTGACTCGTCGAGATATATCTTCACTCCGTCGTTCACGGCAAACGGGCACACTCCGCCGACCGCGTGGCCGATAAGCTGCGCCGCCTCTTCGTGCGAGAGCATCTTTGCCTTCTTGCCGAAGCGCGATTTGTATTTTGCGTTGTCTATCTTCGTGTCGCCCGCCGCGACGATGAGTATCGGCTCGCCGTCGAGCGAAAATGATATAGTCTTTGCTATCCTGCCCTCTTCGCAGCCGAGAGCTTTTGCCGCGAGGGCAACGGTCGCGCTCGACTCGTCTATCTCCATCACTCGGTCTTCAATCCCGAGCTTTCTGAAATATTCTCTGACTCTTTCTATGGACATTGCGTTTCCTCCAAATGCAAAAGCCGCAGGATCAACCGTGCGGCTCTTGATTTTTTGTTATTTGCGGCTCTTCTTGCTCTTGACTCCGTCGGTGACGCTCTCCTCCGGCGCGCTGAACGCCGCGAGCCTGATTATCAGGATGATGAGTATCGCCGCGAGAGCTGAGCAGGCGTAGACAATCCACATGTTCGTAACGCTCGAGATGAACTTGCCGATAAACGGCACGCAGTGCGTGGCGAGCGCGACTATTGAAGCACCCTCGGGCAAAGACGAACCGAACGCAAATTCGTATTTGCCGCCGAGCTTGTACAGCGCAACTTCGTCTGCGGATGCAGCGGATGCCCTGCGTGTGAGGCACAGCGAGCCGCTCTTTATATTCGAGCCTGCGACATTTTCGCTGCACATGGCGAGTCCGCGGTCGAGCAGGAATTTGTCGGGGTGCGCCGCTGCAACGCAGAGAAGTGCGGTGACGAGCGACACAACGGCTATTATGACGATGAGAACAGTCGTGAATATCCTCGCGCCCTTGAATTTGTCTTTCTGCGGCTTGAAGCCGTTCTGGAGCATTGCGCCCGAATAGTCCGAGGTGCGCTCGAAGTCGAACTTCGGCTCGACCTTGGATGCTGTCTCCTCGGAGAGGGTCTTGCGCGGTCTGCTCTTGTCTATCGGCGCGCCGAAATATCCGTGGGGATCGGGTTCGCCGTATTCATTCTTCTGCTTTTCAACAGACACTTCTTTAACTTCGGGCTCTGACTCTTCGACAGAAACCTCTTCCTCGCCGGAATAAGTCTCTTCAAAGTCGTCCTCTACCGGTTCGAGCTCGTTTGCGGAGATAACCGAGTTGTCTATCACGCTGTCATAGCTGCGCTCTTCAACGCGTCTCGCTTCCTCAGCCGCTTTTGCTTCGGCTGCTGCTCTTGCTTCAGCTGCTGCCTTTGCTTCGGCTACTGCGCGGGCTTTCTCGGCTTTTCGTGCTTCTTCGGCGGCTTTTATCTCTGCCGCCGCCTTTTCCGCCGCCGCGTTCAGCTCATCCTGCTTGGCCTTTTCCATGCGCGCCTCAAATTCGGCGTTGAGCTGTTCGATGGTCTTTGGCATGAATTTATCCATTTTCTCTTCACCTTCCGACTTAAAACAAAAATCTCCTATATAAGTCTATTATAAAGTATAATATTTGAAGCACACAAAGTCAACAAAAAAGCCCGAATGTCGCAGAACATGTGCGCATTTGCTCAAAAAAGGCTGAAAAAGCGGGCGCATAAAGTATAATCAAAGCGGAGAAAAACAGAAAAGGAGAAAGACCATGGGAATGAAAGAATGCACACTGGCGAGCTCTATTATCCGAACGAGGAGTCGATATTCGACGAGCAGCTCAAAAAGCTCGATCTGCTCTACGAGTTCAATTCCACGCGCCCGACTGAGCAGAAGAGACGGCAGGCGCTGATGAAAGAGATGTTCGCCGAAGTCGGCGAGAACTGCTATCTTGAACCGCCGTTCCACGCGAACTTGGGCGGGGCGCACATCCATCTCGGCGACTCTATATACGCAAACTTCAACTTCACCGACGTTGACGACTCGCATATCTATATCGGCTCTTATACGATGATAGGACCCAACGTGACCGTTGCCACAGCGGGACATCCGATTCTGCCCGAGCTGCGCGAAAAGGCCATCAGTTCAATATGCCCGTGCATATCGGCGAAAACTGCTGGATAGGTGCGGGGGCTCTGATAATGCCCGGCGTGACGATAGGGGACAACAGCGTTATCGGCACGGGCAGCGTCGTGACGAAAGATATTCCGGCGAATGTCGTGGCTTACGGCAATCCCTGCCGCGTCGCGAGGGAGATAAGCGAGCACGACCGAGAGTTTTATTATAAAGACAGACGAATCACAAAAAAGATTTTTGACGAGATAAAGAATATATAAATCAAACCCGCCGCAGATATAAGTCTGCGGCGGGTTTTGCTATAGCTCTTACGCTGCTTCCGGTTGGCTTTTTGAGGTCATTCGCCTTACGGAGAAAAAAATGCTTGCCAACGACCAAAGCGGAATTATAACATACAGAAAACGGAACAAGAAAGTTAAAAACGGCAGTAAATCCGGATGAGGAGAAGTGAATACAGGGTGTATTACCCAATCATATTGCATGGTGATTCGCATCAAAATCATCGGTATCGCCGACAAGACAAAGACGGTGAAGAAAGAACGGAATTTACGAATTTGAGCTCTCCTTGAAAGATAGAAGAAGAACAGGCTGACAAAGGCGACCGCCCATATGAAGCGAAACGCGTAAAAGTAAAACATTCCATACTCTGAAATCCTTATGCAGTCATAATAGAAATCGTGCATATATGTAAAAAAGAAGTTAAATACAGGGCGGAAAAGCTTGCAGACGCAGTATATTATCGCCTGCAGGAACAGCGGCCAAAGAAGCACCTCGAAAATCACGACAAAAGCTTTTTGCTTTTTTTTCATTGCAGTTCCTCCTTAGTTTGAATAAAACGGGACAGATGAAACTCTGGAAAATTTATACAGCACTATTGCGCTGTATCTCGCGGAATTTCTCATACAGGCGCCTGCCACATGGTTCCACATTGATTTGTTTAAAATATTATTGACCTGCGAACTCATTGGCTTTGAATTCGAAGCAGCAAGATGTGTTATTTCGCCAACGCTCATAGTTGTGGCGTTTGAATAATTTCCGCTGGAAATCGATTCATATTCACTTAAATAACTCTCTTGATTGTTAAATGCAAATTGTTCAAAAGATCTATGCGCGGGGTTCAGCGCGGTTATATTTGCGGAGTGGTGCGGAACATTAACATCCTGCACATAGTGCAGACAACGTCCGATGTGCTCGTATGCCGCGTCCATATCGCCCCTGTTAGCGGCAGCAACAGCCATGTTGTACTGTGCAGTGGCATTTACTTTTGCCGTATTTGAGATTGAGTTTGAATAGCTCTTTCCTGTGTCAGGATCGTAAAAGTGCCCTTCAAATAACGGAGTTCCGACCTCGTCTCGATCGGGAAGAAGGGAGGCAACGGATATTGATAAAACGATATACAGCCTATCCCAGTCGTTATTGGAAAAGAACCCTTTATCATTGGCGAGAATGACGCAAGCGACGGATGTAATGTATTCGTGACAGCCTTCTTCAATCCACTTATCATCCTCAATCTTTCCGGATGTCCAAAGAGGTGAAACCATATCATCGCTCTTGTTTTCCTGCGTTTCTTCGGTGGAATCATATGAATTAAACGGATCATATGTTTCTTCAAATTCCTTGACAAGAGACATATACTCGTCTGCGGACATCTTTAGAATATCATCAAGGGTATATTGAGATAAATCTAACTTTTCGGTTGGATTTTGTGAGGGCTTGTTATATCCCTGATGGTTTCCGGAGATGGCAAATGATTTTTCTGAAACAAGAAGAAAAATAAAAACAACTGATAATATTGCCGAAACGAATTTTTTTCATAAAAGACCTTTCTCTATTTAATATAGGGTTTCATTTTTATTGCTGCAAAAACAGAAACGCATAGACCGCAATCTTCTAAAGACTCAGTCCATGCGCAAAATTGCTCAACTTGATTCGCCCTCCGACATAGCGGAAACCGAAAATCAAGTTTCGAGTGAAATGATTTGTTTTGCAAGTGTAAAGATGCTCCATACTCTTTTTACCTTTCAAGGGGGGTAAGGGGCGTTATTTTTATACTGCAAATATATTATATTTCAAAAAGCTCAAAAAGTCAAGAACCTTTTGCTTTTTTTGCAAAAGAAAAGATCCCGCTTGAGCAAGCGGAATCTTTTCCTGAAATTATTTATATTTCGGTCTCGCAACATACGAGGTGTGGAGCACTTCGTGAGCCTTGTGACTGCCGGGCTCGCCGAGGAACTCGGCGTAGAGACGCTTGACAGCCTCGCTCTCATGCGACTTGCGCAGGGGCATATCCTTGTCCGCCTCGTAGAGAGCGGCGGCTCTGCGCGCTCTGAGGTCGACGAAGTTGCGCACGACTGCGTGCTGTATCGGCTGACCGCCGCCGTTGACGCAGCCGCCGGGGCAGCCCATGATCTCGATGAAGTGATAGTCGGCAGTGCCGTTCTTGACCTTCTCCATAATCGTGTTGGCGTTTGCAAGTCCGCTGACTACGCAGACCTTGACTTCCATGCCGTTGACGGTGTAGGAAGCTTCCTTTATTCCGTCGGTGCCGCGAACCTCGGTGAAGTCGAGGCTCTTGAGCTCCTCGCCGGAGAGCTTCTCAACGGCGGTTCTCAGCGCCGCTTCCATAACGCCGCCTGTTGCGCCGAAGATAACGGCTGCGCCGGTGGAGTCGCCCAGAGGATTGTCAAACTCCTCGTCGGGCAGGTGCTTGAAGTATATTCCCGCGCTCTCGATCATTCTGCCGAGCTCTCTCGTGGTCAGCGAGTAGTCAACATCCGGATAGCCGGACGCCGCCTGATCGTCGCGCTTGGTCTCGAACTTCTTCGCCGTGCAGGGCATGATGCCGACAACGACGATATCCTTCGGGTCGATGCCCATCTTCTCGGCATACCAGGTCTTGATTATCGCGCCCGACATCTGCTGGGGCGATTTGCAGGAGGAGAGGTGGTCGAGCTGGTCGGGATAGTAATACTCCGCGAACTTGACCCAGCCGGGGGAGCAGGAGGTTATCATCGGGAGCACGCCGCCGTTCTGGACTCTGCCGAGGAACTCGTTTGCCTCTTCGACAATCGTGAGGTCTGCGCCGAAGTCGGTGTCAAAGACCTTGTCGAAGCCGAGACGTCTGAGCGCCGCGACCATCTTGCCCTGAACATTGGTGCCGATGTGCATTCCGAAGCACTCGCCGAGGGTGACGCGGATAGAGGGCGCGGTGTGAACAACGACGAACTTCTCGGGATCGTTGATAGCCTCGAGAACCTTTGCGGTGTCGTCCTTCTCATATATAGCGCCGGTCGGGCAGTTGACGATGCACTGACCGCAGGAGACACACGCCACGGAATCGAGCGGTCTCTCGAACGCCGAGCCGATGTGGGTGTCAAATCCGCGGGCGTTTGCGCCGATAACGGAGATGTGCTGAGCCTGACATGCTGCGACGCAGCGGCGGCAGAGAATGCACTTGCCGTTGTCTCTTATCATATGAATAGCGGAATCGTCGTATTCGTGAACGGGATTTGCGCCGTCGAAGCGCCCCTCGTCGTCAACGCCGAACTCCTTGCAGAGCTGCTGGAGCTCGCATGTTCCGCTGCGGACGCATGAGAGACACTTTCTGTCATGCGTCGAAAGAATGAGCTCAAGGGTCATCTTGCGGCTCTTGCGGACGCGCTCGGTGTTTGTGAATATCTCCATACCCTCGTTAACGGGGTACACGCAGGCGGTCACGAGCGAACGCGCGCCCTTGACCTCGACCATGCAGATGCGGCATGCGCCGATTTCGTTTATCTTCTTGAGGTAGCAGAGGGTCGGGATCTCAATGCCGGCCATACGCGCCGCCTCAAGTATGGATATGCCCTTGGGTACGCTCAGGGGCATGTTGTTTATCTTTATGTTTACCATTTCCATGCTGTATTGACCCTCCTTCCTTAACCTTTGCTGATTGCCTTGGCGCGCTTGCAGTTTTCCATGCAGACGCCGCACTTGATGCACTTCGCCGTGTCGATAGTGTACGACGGCAGCTTGTGACCCTCTGCGACATAGTCGGTCTTGCCGATAGCCGAGACGGGGCAGTTTCTGGCGCAGAGACCGCAGCCGATGCACAGATCCTTGTCAATTTTGAAGCTCAGCAGCGCCTTACATACGCCTGCGGGACACTTCTTGTCGACTATATGCGCTATATACTCATCGCGGAAGAACTTGAGGGTCGCAAGGACGGGGTTGGGAGCCGTCTGACCGAGTCCGCAAAGGGAGTTTTCTTTGATGTAATGGGCGAGCTCTTCGAGCTTGTCCAGATCCTCGAGCGTCGCCTTGCCGGCGATAATCTTTTCGAGTATCTCCTGCATTCTTCTCGTGCCGATACGGCAGGGGGAGCACTTTCCGCAGGACTCATCAACGGTGAAGTCAAGGAAGAACTTGGCTATATCGACCATGCAGTTGCTGTCGTCCATGACGATAAGTCCGCCCGAACCCATCATGCAGCCGATGGCGGTGAGGTTGTCGTAGTCTATCTCGGTGTCCATGAGGCTCGCGGGGATGCATCCGCCGGAAGGTCCGCCGGTCTGCGCCGCCTTGAACTTTCTGCCGTTGGGGATGCCGCCGCCGATGTCCTCGACAATTTCGCGCAGGGTCGTGCCCATGGGGATCTCAACGAGGCCGGTGTGTTTGATGTTGCCGCCGAGTGCAAAGACCTTGGTGCCCTTGGAGCGCTCGGTGCCCATGGAGGCAAAGCTCTCCGCGCCGTGCAGGATTATCTGCGGGATGTTTGCAAATGTTTCGACGTTGTTCTCGGTAGTGGGCTTTCCGAAAAGACCCTTTTCCGCCGGGAACGGAGGTCTCGGACGGGGCTCGCCGCGGTTGCCCTCGATGGAGGTCATGAGCGCAGTCTCCTCGCCGCAGACGAATGCGCCTGCACCGAGTCTTATATGAAGGTCGAAGTCGAAGCCGCTGTCGAAGATGTTCTTGCCGAGCAGTCCGAGCTCGCGCGCTTCGTCTATTGCTATCTGAAGTCTCTTGACCGCTATCGGGTACTCCGCGCGGACATAGATATAGCCCTCGGTCGCGCCGGTGGCGTAGCCGCATATCGCCATGGCTTCAACGATGCAGTGCGGGTCGCCCTCGAGCACGGAGCGATCCATGAATGCGCCCGGGTCGCCCTCGTCGGCGTTGCAGACGACATATTTCTGATCCGCCTGATTCTTGCGGGTGAAGCTCCATTTCAGACCCGTCGGGAATCCGCCGCCTCCTCTGCCGCGCAGACCGGAATCCTTGACTATCTGGATGACCTCGTCCGGGGTGTATTCGGTCAGGCATTTTGCAAGAGCCTGATAGCCGTCCATGGCTATGTATTCATTGATATTTTCGGGGTCGATAACGCCGCAGTTGCGCAGCGCGACTCTCTTCTGCTTTTTATAGAACTGAGTCTCGTTGAGGCTCTTGACGGTGTCGCCGGCGACGGTATCATCGTAGAGCAGATGCTTGACTATTCTGCCCTTGATGAGGTGCTCGTCAACTATCTCCGGAACGTCCTCAACCTTTATCTGGCTGTAGAACGCGCCTTCGGGATAAACAACGACTATCGGACCCAGGGCGCACAGACCGAAGCAGCCTGTCCTGATGACCTTGATTTCGTCTGCGAGACCTTTTTCGGCGATCTCCTTTTCAAACTCGGCAATTATTTCTGCACTGTGAGAAGAAGTACAGCCGGTACCGCCGCAGACAAGAACGTGTGAACGATACATTGATTTTCCTCCTTGTTATTTGGCGATAGCGCCGACCGTGAATTCGCCGACGGGGTTGCCGTTGACGAGATGATCGCTGACGATGCGCGCGACCATTTCGGGCGTTACCTTGACATAGGTGACCTTTTCTTTGCCGGGTTCGAGAACCTCGACTATCGGCTCATACTGGCACATGCCGATGCAGCCGGTCTGCGAGACGGTGACATGGCTGAGATTGCGGCGTGCAATCTCGTCAACGAGTGCGGTGAGCACGGGCTTTGCGCCTGCCGCGATGCCGCAGGTAGCCATGCCGACGAGCACGCGGGTTGTGTATTCGTTGTCTTCGCGGATATTCATATTGGCCTTTGCCTTATCTCTTATTGCGTTAAGTTCAGCAAGTGATTTCATGGTTATTCCTTTCCCGGCGCCGGGCGCCGTCATATGGTTTTTTAAAGTAGCGCTGTGTTCTCGTCGATATATTCTTTCATCCACTGCACAACATCCGGATTGTCGAGCGGCACGCCGTCGAGGATATTTTTTATTTCCCGCGTGTCGAGCACGAATTCTTTTTCGTTGACCGAGCGGCGGTAGATAAAATCCCTGTCGGTGTTCATTGATATGAGCACCGTTACCGTCGAGGTCATGTCCCCCAAGGGGGTGAAGTCTATGCTGTCCGAATGAAATACGGCTTTTGTGGAGGTGCCGACGCCTTTTTTTGAGGTTATCTCAAAACTGCCGCCGGTCTGCTCTGCCGCGAGGCGGAACAGCGGTATGCCCATGCCGACCTTGCGCGTTGTGCGCGTGGTGAAAAACGGATCGCAGACATTTTGAAGCTGTTCTTCGTCCATGCCGCAGCCGTTGTCGGAAACCGTGAGCGTGAGAAGATGCTCTTCTCTGCTTTCGCTGACATCTATTGTTATCAGCGACGCCCCGGCTGATATGGAGTTCTGGGCTATATCGAGAATGTTGAGTGACAGCTCGCGCATGGCGTTAAGCGTCCAGGTATTTGTCGAGAATGCCGTCTATCTGATCGGGGGTGAGTCTGCCGTAGACATCGTCGTTGATCGTCATGACGGGGGCGAGTCCGCACGCGCCGATGCAGCGGCAGGCTTCGATGGAGAAGCACGCGTCGTCACTGCACTCGCCGGGGCCGATGCCGAGTCTCTCGCTTATCTTGTCGAGGATAGCCTGCGAGCCTTTGACATAGCAGGCGGTTCCGAGACATACGGAGATGTTGTATCTGCCCTTGGGGCTCAGAGCGAACTGGGCGTAAAAAGTCGATACGCCGTATACCTTCTCGAGCGGAACGTCCATTCCCTCGGCTATCATAGCCTGTACCTCGAACGGAAGATAACCGTAGATGAGCTGAGCCTCCTGCATGACATGCATCAGCAGGCTCTTGTCGCCGTTGCATTCTGCGATAACGGCATTGAGCTTCTCTTCCTGTTCCGGGGTGCCGGAAAAAGGTATCTTACTGATTTTTTTGAGCATTTGTAGCCTTTCCCTCCTTAGGTTTGAGAAAAATAACAGATAGGCAAAAAGGAGTTTCCTTTTCACATTAAGAGTAATTATATCATGCGGGTCTGAAAATTGCTACAGTTTAAGGAAAAAAATATCGATAAACTATATACCAATTACATACCCTGCAGGTAGTAATTACCTTTCAACAGATCAATGACCGCCTGCGGCGATGCGCAGGGGAGCTCAAGCTCGGTGCTCGCCGAGCCGACATTTTCGAGGCAGTGCGCGTCGGATGCGCGCAGAAGCCTCATTTTTCGGAGCAGCGGATGCTCTTCAACGAGCCTGTCCGCCTGAGCGAAAGCGGACATCTCGGCGTTTGCGAATCCCCAGCTTTCGTCGAACGAGCCGAACGACGGGCGGTCAACATGAGCGGGATAGCAGACCCCGCCGAAGCCGGAGACGAGCGGGAAAACCTCGCCGATTGAAATAAAGCTCGCCGTGCTCAGCAGATTCTCCTCGCGCCCGAGAATACCGTCCCTGTCGTCCATTATCAGCTGTTCGCCGAAAATATCGAGCCGATTTTTAATCTTCGGCAGGCGCTCGGCAACATAGCTCGAAAACGCGAGCGCGGAATCGACATCCGGAAACAGGCACACGACGTGGACTTCCTCTGAAGTTGTCAGCTCCATGCCGGGCACGAAAGCGATTCCCGCCTCTTCTGCCGCACGCGCCGCGGCGGGGCAGTTGAGCGAAGAGTTGTGGTCGGTCAGCGCAAGGATATCCAGCCCCATGACCTTTGCCATGTTGACAAGGTTATAGGGAGTCATCTCCTCGTCGCCGCAGGGCGACAGACACGAGTGGATATGCAGATCACATAAAAATCCCGGCATAATTCGACTCCGAATATTTTTGCTGGCTTCGTTTGAAGTAATAAGTGAAATGTATGCGGTATGGGCGGATGTCGCCCGCGATTTAGCACAAGTTTATTGACTCGCAGTTTGTATTCGACGCACCGTTGCCGCGCAAGCGGTGGGAAAGGCTTATCATAGCCAACTTTTGAAAACAAATTTTATAACACTGTGGAATTTTATTTTGGCTCCCTTGTGTAAAGGGAGCTGGCTCGGCGTAAGCCGAGACTGAGGGATTGTGGCACAGAACCGACTGATTTTGTGCTGTTATCTCCGAATTATAGCACTTTGTAGGGACAGCCCTTGCGGCTGTCCGTTATCGGCGATAGTTTCCAATAGATTTAAACGGATGAAAGCAAACCTGTCTCCCGAACTTTTGCAAAGTAAAAGCAAGTGACCAAGCCGATTTTTTTAATTAAGCTTCCAATAGCCGCGCCACAGTGTTTGAAGTCTGACTGGGAAATGCGAGGGAACGGCTTGCGTAGCAAGACGCACGAGCACGCACCCGTTCAAGCTCCAGCGCGTTTGCGTGCGAATGTGCCGAGCCGCCTGTTGAGAGCCACAAGCTATGTACTGCGGCGCGGCGTTGCCGGGGTCTCGGGGCGTAGCCCTGAGTTTGCTTTTCTTTTGCAGGCGTTTTCTTTTTCAAATAAAAAGAAAA
>OMDC01000016.1_pt1 | contig 103413 bp, 148 predicted proteins | sample 1674201 | NCBI WGS metagenome assembly OMDC01 (sample SAMEA103958152, study PRJEB25191) | human gut metagenome | biome: human-associated habitat [ENVO:00009003]; feature: intestine environment [ENVO:2100002]; material: feces | place: Germany | collected 2013/2015 | reverse complement strand
TCTTGAAAATAAATAGGATAAAATCACAGTCAATGAAGTTGATACCACAGATATAGAAACGGCTGATATCACAAAACTGAGAACTATTGTAACCAATCTTATAAACGCACTTAGTGCAAGTGATCTAATTAGAGAAACGAAAACTCTTGAATAAAGCTAGGTCTTAATGAAAGCGTGACGGGGTTCACCGCCCCGCCTAGCACAACAGATTCTACCACGCCTCTTTTCAAATGCGTACCAGGGTAGGACTTTTATCACCCCTAGATGGAATATACTAGGGCTCGCGTAGTAATACGCTTTTTAGATTAAACGGGACTAGGATTATTCCAGTCCTAGTTCCATATTGTTTTACTATAAAACTTGTTAATTATGGATACGATCGAGAAAGTTTATTGTACAGGACACGACAATAACGACGCTTTAGTAGCCGCTTTGGCTTCTAAGAATAACTGTGATCCAATGGCTATGGCAGCCATGATGAACTAGAATGATTACATGAATAACCCATTTGCTTACCTTATCTGGATGATCTTCGCTATGCGTATGTGGAACAACCAGGACGGTAACCAGGGCAATGCAATCCAGAGTCAGCTCGACGCAATGCGTTCACAGATCGCTGATAATCAGAATAGTTCATTGGTAATGGATGCCATAAGAGGCAACGCTAATGCAATTACTCAGTTAGCCTCTAGCCTGAACTGTGACTTCAACGCACTGAATAATGCTATTTGCTGCGTTAGATCAGGTATTCAGGAAGTAGCAGGTAATGTAAACTTCTCTGCAGAACGCGTTATTAACGCTATTAATCTCGGAGATGCTAACCTTACATCTGCATTGCAGAACTGCTGCTGCCAGACACAATAGAACATTATCAAGATGGGCTACGAGAATCAACTTGGGCAGAAGGACATCGTTAACCAGATGCAGACAGGTTTTAGCTACACAAACACAGGTTTGGAGAGAGCTACAAGTAACCTTGGTTTCCAGATGAGTTAGATGGCTTGCGATCTTAAGACGAACGCAAACGCAAATACTCAGCGAATAGTAGATGTTTTGAACAATCATTGGCAGTCAGATTTACAGTAGAGATACAATGACGCACGCCTTGAATTGTCACAGCAGAAGTAGAATGCTACTTTGATTGCTGCACTTAAAACAACTGCTGCAGCTTAATAAGTTTAATTTATGTGAGGACTCCTTCGGGAGCCTTTACATATAAAGATAAGGCTTATGGCATTTAAAGATGTAAAACAAAACTATTCAGTATATATACTGAATAAACAGGATATAACTATTACCGATGGCAAGGTTATATCAGTTGGATTTCCACACTTAGATTTAAGTACAAAGCCAGCAATGGGTTAGTCACAAATGGTTGTAGATGTAACTATAGAGGCTAACTCTAAGACGGCAACATATTCAATCCCAGAGAACCTATCTGTTACATATGCAGGAGATGTAGTATTGTCTACAGATAAGTAGGGTCTGATGGTTGAAGTAGAGCAGATGAAGAATACTGCTGAAAAGATACTTGAGTCTGTTCCTAAATAGAAGGAAGTAGTAGATAAGACAACAGTATTGCTGTCTGAACTTAATCCTGTCTATAAGGAGAAGAAGGAGACTGAATAGAGATTCTCAAAGATAGAGGAATCTATAAGTAGAATGGAATCAACTGTTAATAACTTTATTAATTCTTTTAATCATGCACAAGGTAATAGTAATACGGCACAGTGACGAAGATAACCAGAGCTCTAAATATGTTGCAAATCTTTAGAAAAACGAAGATGGCAGCTATTCAGCTAGTGTTGGAGTTGTAAAGGAAGATGGGTATAATGACTATGTTAGTAAACATGGCTTACACTTTACAAAAGCTTTACAGGAATACGCTAGTAAATAGATGGTTAATTCAAATAATTAGGAACATACATGGACTTCTGAGTAGGTTCAAAATGTATGCAATGTACTTAATCTTAAAATTCCAGATACTTCTACGATAGAAGATGTAACTTATACTGCAAATATGGCTTATGCTGATTTTTATCCAGAACTACTTAATGAGCACCAGTGTATAAAATACGCAGTGCTGTAGCTAATGATAAAGATGGCTATACAGGAATTCAGTTTTGCAGATGGGTGGCAGACGTTGTAGGAAAGAAGGAAAATATAGATTGGGATAAATTCAAATAATCTTTAACTGTGGCGTTTTAGACGTGGTCTTCGATGACACCACAGTACAATAATTGTTAACAATTTAAACGAATTAATATGATTAATTTTTGCGTAGAACCAAAAAAGCCTTGTCGCAAAAATCCAATCGGAGAATTAGATTTTAAAATAGACAAGTGTTATTCGTCAATATATTCTAGATTGTGCTGCCATGAAAATGATTCGGTCTCACATATATCTTAGGAGGAAAGAGATGAATGGAATGGAAAGGCTAGCAAAGAAGCATTAAATGACATTTAGGATTAGCTGAATAAAATAACCAGCGATGAAAGCGGCTCTATGAAATACGAGATACTGCTTGAAGTTAGTAAACAAATAACTGCTGCTATAGATGGTTTAAACTTAGGCGATTATGCTAAAAAGAAATACGTAGACGACGCTATTAAAAATATCAATCTTGATGGCTACGTAACAAAGGATCATGCTGATTCTACATATTTAAAAAAAGTAGATTATAAAAAATTCGACGAAGATAGCTATTACACTAAAGCCGATATATAGAAGATAATCGGAGACTCTACTATAGGGAAAGATTATCCTATAGAGAGCTTTACATTAGAACATAATGATCTTATTCTCAAATAGAAGAATGGTGGTTAGTTTAGAGTTGCTTTATCTGAAAGCGGATCTGATGGCGGAGTAAATGCTGATTATGTATAGCAGTAGCTTTTAAATTATATTAAAAAGAACACATTATCAAAATTGATAATAAACGATAAGGCGTACTCTATTGAAAGTGGGAATGATATAAAAATCCCTATTAGTGGTGCTAGTTCAAGTATAGATTATACTAAATTTGGATATAATAAATCTTATTTCAAAAAACACACAAGTAATTCTGTAGCACCAAGTAAACCTAGTGCAAATAGACCACCTGAAGACGGTTCTGGGTGGGTTGATGATGCCCCAAATTAGGAAGCTGGATACTACATATGGATGACACAGGTATTCATAAATGGTAATGGACAGTATGGAGAATACACAAATCCAATATGTTTAACTGGAGCCGCAGGAGAAAGCGCTGTATCATACGACATCAAAACATCTACTAGTACTATTAATTACCAAGATGGAGCAATGTATCCAAAGACTATTAGTGTATATGTTGTAAAGAGCAATGGCTCATAGATTACAAATATTACACCATCAAATGGTTCTGGTTGGTCGTTCTCGTATAGTGTTGATGGCGGAACTGCATGGACTGTAATATCAGCTGATTAGATTCAAACAGAGGGCGATAATGGAATGCTGTTTAAAGCTACAAATGGAACAATAACTTTAAGCGAATACGTTCCAATCGTTAGGTCTGGTATAAACGGATCAACTTATTCATTGCAGCTTTCAAACATATCGTTATCATACGTTCCTGCAGATTAGAGTTACAACTTATAGATGAGCTGTAATGTTAATTTGTATAAAAACGAAAATGCTATAGATAGTACTGATGCAAATCTATACAATCTATATATGTAGCTAAACTCAAACGATAGAACAACATTACAGTATAACACAGATCATTGGGGTGTTACAGTAAATACAACAGTATAGTCTAAGTCTAGTACTATTACTATATACGCATATAACACAAACGGTGCTTATCTTACATCCATGACTATTCCAGTATCAGCTTCTGGAGACACATCTATAGGACAAACGTTCAAGGGTTCTCCTTTAAGAATCACTGGCGAATGGTAGAGCGGAACAAAGTACTATGACGGAAAGAGAAGTGTAGAAAGTGGTATATTCTATTAGGATGTTGTACTTTATAAAGGCGTATATTATGCTTGTGTAAATACAGATTCTGGAGAAGATGATCATTGGGAGACGCCACCAATCACTACTACGTATTGGTCAGCATTCTCATTATCTCCTAATGTTGTAGCTAATCTTGTTATTGCTAATGATGCGTTTATAAAAGAGATTCCATCTAATGAACTTGTTATTTTTGACGACCAAAAAATTGTAGCCGGTATGACATCTAGTAAAGCTGTAGATGAATTATCACCATTAAATGGTAAGGTTACAACTGAAGGCAAGGGTGACGTTCGTATATGGGCTGGTGAAATATCTAATGCGAATTTAGCAACTGCTCCATTCACTGTTACAAGTAATGGAAATTTAACGGCACATACAGCCACTTTATACGATGCTACATTTTATGCTACAAATGCCAACGTTAAAATAACGAATAAATTATTTACTGTAGTTGGTTAGGATGTATTTAACTACGAGAGAGCCGGTATTTATATATCAGGAAATTCTGAAGAATATGGAGACAGTAAGATGTTCTTCGGAATGCAATCACAATACCCTCTTTAGATAGGTGGTTCAGTTAGTAAGAGTACAACCCCAATTATGTATATATCTAATGGAAACAATGATATTACTATAAATCCAGACAAGCTTCTTATACATGGATAGGGATCAACATTTGAAACATTTGGCGTTTCAGATTTGTACGGTCTTACAAATATATAGAAATTAGGAAGATTTATAAGAAATGATTCATTAAAAGCAAATTTAGACGACTAGTGTAGCATAAGTATTAATGCTGGAACATTCGGAAGCGCTGATGGTTCTAGTTACACAATTACATTACCAGACAGTTTAAAAGGAAGAGACATAATTATAGTAAATCCTAAATGGAATAGTCTTATAATATAGGCTCCTGAAGGATATACCTTATATAAATATGGATCTAGTGTTAGTTAGGTAGATATGCCTAAATATACAATGGCGCATGCAGTTTAGATAAGTGATAGAGCATGGATTATAGGAATGATGGCATAATTAAACATGAAGATAATTAGATAGAATATACTTCCTCCAAAAGGGTTTCTAGCGATTAATTTATTTGGATATCTATTCTGTAAGCCGAATGCTAAGATAACTGATATTACAATAAACCATGAATAGATACACACAGAACAGATGAAAGAAATACTATATGTACCATTCTATTTGTGGTATGGAGTAGAATGGTTAGTTAAACTGTTCTGTAAAGGAAATGCGTATAGAAATCTTTCCTTTGAGAGAGAAGCTTACGATAACTAGTACAATCTAGATTATTTAAAGACAAGAAAACATTATAATTGGATTAAAAGACTATTTAAGTAATGTTTGACATCATAAAGAATAAAATACAATTAAGCACAGATGATTTAGCTATACCACCATTTAAAGATTTCTATAATAATGCTAAAGATAAACAAGACGCATTAAAGAAGATTGAGTTCATAGTGTGGAGATACAAATGGAATAGCCCATATGAGGCATATCCAGAGAAAGAACGCACATGGAGAGTGGCTGAGGCTGTGTTTAAGGATAAGGATTACAAACCTGATGATGCTGTAAAAGAATTAGCAAAAAAGTTTCAGGAGTTGCAAGAGACTCCTGCTACTCGCTTGCTTAAATCTTCTAAGAGCGCAGCAGAGGGCATTATGAACACGATGGATAGCTATGCTGAAGAAGAACTTGATATAGATACAGCTAAGAAACTTTCAGCTATATTGAAAGACGTTAGTGGTATTATCAAGTCATTAGACATGGCTATGAAGTAGGCAAAAGCAGAGCAAGCAGAAGCTGGTAGAGTCAAGGGTGGTGGCGTTATCGGTATGTACGAATAATATATATTATGGTAGTAGATTTTAATTAGAAAGTACACAATACTGAACAATTTAGCGAAGCGGCTAACTTTTTCAAAAATAACAAGTGCTATACATTTGCTCCCAAAGGAACTACCGATTATGTACAATATTGGGAGCGAGAAACAGATAGATGCCTTAATGGATATACATCTCCTGATGGTTAGTACATAACTGGGTATCATTACTTCTATCTAAACTATAGTCCAATTATGAAAATCGTATAGACTAAATATACCGACAAAGACGGAAATGTTAGAACAAAACGTGAACGTATATTAGACTTCCCTAGATTCTGGGATTATGATTGGTATTATTTTAATGCTATAGAACAAGCAGAGATAGAAGGAAAGCATATGGCTGTACTCAAATCAAGACAAAGAGGATATTCGTTTAAAGGCGCTTCAATGCTAGTAAGAAATTACGAACTTATAAAAGGATCAAAAAACTTTGCCGTAGCTTCAGAGTAGAAATTCCTTATTGGTGATGGTCTTTTAACTAAGGCTTGGGAGATCATGGATTTTATAGATGCTAATACAGAGTGGGCTAAACAACGACTTACTTCTACTAGAATGGAGAGAGTATCTGGTTATAAGATAACAGACGAATATGGTAAATAGACCGAACAAGGATACAAATCTAGTATATGCGGGATAACGCTTAAGAACGATCCAGAAAGAATCCGTGGTACTCGTGGTAAATTAGTACTATGGGAAGAGGGTGGTAAGTTTCCAAGTCTTCTAGATGCTTGGCGTATTGAGTAGCCATCTGTAGAAAATGATGACGGAATAGCTTTTGGAACAATGATAGCATTTGGTACTGGTGGTACCGAAGGAGCTTCTTTTGATGGACTAAAAGAGCTGTTTTATAAGCCTAAGGCTTACAATGTTCTTAGTTTTCCAAATATATGGGATGAAGGTAGAGAGAATACAGAATGTGGATTCTTTGTTCCATCATGGAGTAATCTGGAGTCATTTGACGACAATGGCGATTATGTATACATGGACAAAGATGGTAATAGCCTAAAAGAAAAAGCAGTTTGTAATCTTATAGAGCAGAGAAACAAAATCAAGGATGGAGGTGCTAGTTAGCAGTCAATAGACCGTTTTATATCAGAGCGTCCTATAAGGCCAGCAGAAGCTGTATTGGAGCTCGGTAAGAATATATTCCCTAGAAAGTTATTAATGGACCAATTGACCAGAATAAGGACCAATAAGAAGCTTTAGAGTATGAAGCACGTGGTTGATCTAGAATGGGACGGAAATGGTCAGGTAAAGGCTACAGAAAAGCCTAATGGGGATATAACTAACTATCCTCTTAAGAAGGGAGATAAGCCTCATGGATCTGTAGTTATATGGGAATATCCAGTAAAGGATCCTCCGCTTGGTTTATATATAGGAGGATGCGACCCATACGATCATGATGATAGCTTTACAAACTCTCTTGGTTCTACATTTATATTTAAACGCGTAAGAGCTGGTGAAGCATGGACAGATGTAATAGTAGCAGAGTATTCTGGAAGACCGGATACAGCAGAAGAGTACTACGAGAATGTGCGCAAACTACTTACGTTTTATAACGCTAGATTATTATTTGAGAATGAAAGAAAAGGAATCTACCCTTACTTTACGAATAAACACTGCGATTACCTCTTGGCTGATTAGCCAGATAAAATCATATCTGAAGTCTTTAAAGACAGCAAAGTGCAAAGAAGAAAAGGATGCCACATGACCAAACAGATCAGGGCGTATGGCGAAGGATTAATATTAGAGTGGCTGTTAGATGAGTTTGAAGAAGGCCACCCTAATGTAGAAAGAGTATACAGCGAACCTCTAATAGAAGAGCTTATAGAGAATGATGGTGTACGAAATGTAGACCGTGTGATAGCTTTGTGTATGGTAATGATATACAGAGAGGAGCTCTATTAGGTAAAGGTGTCGTCTGCAAAAGAACAAAACAAATAGGTTGAACTCTTCGAGATGCCGTTATTTAGCAAACAATGGTTTGAAGAAGATAGCAGCACAAGTGAAGACGGTATGCCGATATTCACATTTTAATACATGGAAGATAACTTATACAATTCAGCTTTCCCCAGACAAAAGCTCCCTCTTTCAAAGAAAGGAAAGAAGTGGCAGGAAGATTGCGTTAACTATATTATAGGTGAAGGTAACGTAACATCTGGAGGAAATAGTACATCATATTACGGAGAGCTGTAGACCTATTATAATTTATATAACAGCATCTTCGACGAGAAGGATTTTAAATCAATTACAAACCCATTCAAGGTCGAGGATGGTTTTCCTGCTACTCCTCACGACTTTAATATTATAAGACCTAAAGTAGATTTGCTTATAGGTGAGGAAACGAAAAGACCTCTTAACTTCAGAGTTATCAGAACTTCATAGGAGGCTACATCTGAAATGCAGGAGAAAGAGAAATAGATGATTCTACAATATATAGAAGCAGCTATCACAGCTAGAATGAGCCCAGAGGAAGCTCAGTAGTTCCAGCAGTAGCTACAGTCTGGAGAAATTATGCCGCCAGAGTAGATAGCCAAGTATATGGATAAAGACTACAAAGATATTGTAGAGAATACTGCATATCATTCTCTTACCTATCTGAGAGAGAAGCTTGATCTTGACAACGAGTTTATCAAAGGCTGGAAGGACGGATTGATCTCAGGTAGAGAAATTTATTACGTTGGCGTACTTAATGCAGAGCCATATGCGGAGAGAGTTAATCCTATATGTTTCTCTTACGACAAGAGTCCAGACCTTGATTTTATTGAGGATGGATCATGGTGTTGCAGAAAGATGCGTATGCCTATAACTGAAGTATACGATAGATATTACGACAAACTTGAAGAGAAGGATCTTGATAAGCTTGAAGAAATGATTGGTTCTACTCCTGGCAGAAACCTCGGAGATAGAAGCCCTGTTGATATGGGCATACAGTTGCGTATATACGATAACCCGATATTTGAAGGATCTGGTAAATCGCTTGTAAATGTATGGCATTGTTGCTGGAAGTCTTTCAAGAAGATCTTCTACGTAACTACTACAGATGACGCAGGACAGCCTTAGATCAATATAGTTGATGAAACGTATCAGCCTGTTGGTAATGAGGTAAGTGTAGAACCAGATTGGATTATAGAGGTATGGGAAGGATACAGAGCTGGTAGCGACTTATACTTTGGTATACAGCCTATTGAATACCAGCACGTAAGTATCGATAACCCTAATAGCCAGAAGCTTCCTTATTGCGGTGCTATTTACAGTAACACAAATAGTAAGCCTAGATCATTGGTTAGTATTCTTAAGCCATTACAGTATATGTATATTGTACTGTGGTACAGACTTGAGTTGGCTATCGCCAGAGATAAAGGTAAGGTCGTTAACATGGATATTACATAGATTCCTAAGTCTATGAATATTAGCCCAGCTAAATGGATGCACTACTTGTCTAGTGTTGGCGTCAACTTTATTAACCCATACGAAGAAGGCTGGAATATCCCAGGAAGAGAGGGTGGTAAGCCTGCTCAGTTTAACCAGATTACAGCATTGGATCTTACAATGTCTAACGTCATAGCTGAATATATACAGCTGATGGATAAGATAGAAGAACTTGCCGGAACAATCTCTGGTATTACATAGCAGCGTGAAGGAGCTGTAAGCTCATCGGAGATGGTAGGTAATGTAGAAAGATCTGTAGTACAGAGCTCACATATTACCGAGCCATTATTCTGGGTTCATAACCAGTGTAAGCGAAGAGTACTTAATATGCTTCTTAATACAGCTAAGGGTGCTTGGGAAGAGACAGGTAAACAGAAGCTACAGTATATCTTTGATAATGGAGAAAGAGCATTCTTGGACATTACCCCTAAGTTCTACTACGAGGATATGGATGTGTTCGTAAGTGATACGTCTAAAGATCTCGAGAATATACAGAAGCTTCAGCAGCTTATATAGCCAGCTATGCAGAATGGTGCTAGCTTACTTGAAGCCGCAGAAATTCTTACAAACGATAACTTCAATATCATTAAGCAGAAGCTTAAAGATATGCAGACCAGACAGGAGCAGATACAGCAGCAGCAACAGGAAGCAGAAGCTCAGCAGCAACAGCAGTTACAGCAGATGCAGAATGAATCTAAGCAGCAAGAGCTTATGTTGCAGGAAGCTCAGATGGATCTTCAGAGATATCAGATTGATCAAGATAATCAGACTAAGATAGCTGTGGCACAGATTAATGCTTATCGTGGAACAGAGGATATGGATCAAAACGATAACGGTATACCAGACGTTGCGGAACTTGGCAAATAGGCTCTTGAACAGCAGAAGATTAATCAAGAGGCTTACAATAAGCGTTATGAAGCTAAGCAGAAGCGCGAGATAGAAGATCAGAAGATTTAGCTTGAGAAGGATAAGATGAAGCATGAGACAGAGCTGCAGAAGGCTAAGGATGATGCTGCTTATGAACGCGAGAAACTTAAGGCTCGCACGGCCCTTAAGAATAAAACATCTGGCGAGAAGTAATGAAGTTCGATAATAAGACATTTTAGCAGAAGTATGAAGCGTGGAAGAATGGCGCTGATTACTGGAAGGATATTAGAGGAATCAACTTGGGTGGAAACACCCAGGCTGAGGAACCTAGTCCAGAAGAGTAGTTGTAGATGGATCAGAATGTATAGTCTATACTTAATGCTTATAATGAAGGAAAGGATGTTAATATAGCTGAAGACATTATCGATCCATTGCCTTTCGATACTCCGTTAAACGAAGAGCATCCTATACTTCATAAATATAAAGGTGGAAAAGATGATTCTATTAATACTTTTGTTAACAGAATGGGCCCTCTTGTAGGACAATAGCTGAACAGATATGGTTATGGTGATGCTGCATACTACAATGTAATGCGTTAGCTTGCATATGAATCTAATTACGGTAGATCCAGAGTTGCTAGAAGGTAGCACAATTATGGCGGAGTAGGTTGGAACGGAAAGACATATACAACTTATAAAAGCGATGCAGATTTCGTTAAGGATTATGTAAGGCTTATGCATACAAGATATGGAGCAGCGCTTAGAGCTAAATCTACATAGGATTATGCTAGAGCACTTAAGTAGAAGGGTTATTATGAAGATTCTCTTTAGAATTACTCAAGAAACCTTAATAGTATGAATAGCCTTGTTAGAGCCGCTCGTAATCACAGAAATGCGCATAAGGATGCTTATAATTATAATGTATAGTTAAATGACCTTGAGTAGGATTATGAAGACGCTAAGAATGCTAGTCCTATAATTATCAATTCGCCATCTACAAGGTAGCCTAGTACTATTAGGGCAGATGTTCCTACAACTTTACTTGGCCCAACTTAGGAAGAGATAAAGGCTCAGCAATAGCGTGATCTTAATAAGTACAAACAGTAGATGTATGATAGGTTAACATAGCCTTCACTTCCGAATATACTAAACCTGCTTCCATCTAATAACTTTGGAAAAGACTCTTATGGCTAGAAATTCTGGTGGAGAAGAGGTAATAATCTTAAACTGATGTAATTATGACACAGATGGAAAGTCCTAAACGAAAGATGCAGAAAAAGAATGACTATCAGCGTCATAAGCTCTTTCGTAAGATTAAACGTAGAAGAAAAGCATAGGCCGAAGCGGAGTAGTAGATAGCTGAGAAGTAGCTTAGAAAGAAACTTAAGATTCCTAAGTTTGGTGGTGGGAAAGATATTAATATAAAGAAATCTAAGCGTGGGACATTTACAAAAGCTGCTAAATAGCATGGTATGAGTGTACAAAGTTTTGCTAATAGAGTTTTAAGAAATCCAAGTAAGTATAGTGCAGCTATGAGAAAGAAAGCCAACTTTGCACATAATGCAGCAGGTTGGAAACATTGAACATTACACGGGTTCGACTCCCGTGTAGCGTACAACAATTAAAAATATTAACTTAGTTATAATTTAAATTATGGCAAGAAAGAAGAAAAATCCATTAGGTGATTTTGAAGACGCTTTGAGCTCTCTTGGGTTCGGTGGCCAGGAAGGTGGCGACAGCGTTACAGACATCGATAACCAGGATGTGGTTAATCAGGTGTTAGATGACCCTAATGATGATATTGACAATTTAGACAATCCAGATGACGATAAGTCTTCTGAGGATAATAAAGATGATAAGAATGTAACTGGTGATCCTAATGCTCATGATGATGATACAGAGGTCCCAGATAATATTTTAAATAATAATACGTCCGACACAACTACAGTTGACAACGAATAGGATGACGACAATGATGATAATGATCAGCAGACTGACACTGACGTCGTAGATCCTGGAGAAGCAGAACAGATTGGTGCTTTCTTTGACGCATTCGCTGAAGCTAATGGTTGGAGTGTTGATGCAAACGAGAAGCCTAAGTCAGTCGAGGACCTCGTAGAGTATATCAAAGATGTCGTAGATGAGAATTCAACCCCACAGTACGCCGATGATCGTATTGCTAGACTTGATCAGTACGTAAAGAATGGTGGTAAATTTGAAGACTTCTATCAGACACAACAGAAATCTATGTCTTACGATAGCATAGATTTGGAGGACGAATCTAATCAGAAAGCAGCTGTTCGTGAGTTCTATAAATTACAGGGAATGAATGACGAGCAGATTAGTCGCAAGATTGAGCGCTATGAAGATGCTGACATGCTGGAAGATGAAGCAGCTGATGCTGTAAATTATCTTAAGGCGTACGAACAGCAACAGCAAGAGTATATGGCTCAGCAACAGGAAGCTCAGAGACAGGAACAGGAGCAGCAAGCTGCACAGTTCATGGACGACCTTACTTCTAGTATTAATGGTCTTACCAATATTAGAGGTATCAATATCCCAAAGGAGGATAGAAAGGCATTGTTCGATTATATTACAAGAACTGATGCAGACGGTTTAACAGAGTATCAGAAGGCTTTTAATAATAACCTTGTTAACAATTTGATAGAATCAGCCTACTTCACAATGAAGGGTGATGCTCTACTGGGCGAAGCACAGCGCAATGGTCAGACATCTGCTGCGAGTAAACTTAGACAAATGCTCAAACACCAAACAAAAAATCATACATCATACAATGTTGGGCATGAAAAACAACCTCAGGCATGGGATCTCGCGTCAAAATACCTATGATGAGACAATTAACATATTATGAATAATTCAAGTTCTTTATTAAATAATCTTCAGCTCTACCGTGGTAAGCGTTTTGCTGACTTGGTAGACGAAAACATGATTGCTAACGCAATGCTTACAAAGCCTCATGAAGTAGCAGGCTTGTTGTCATTGGTTTTTGGTACAAAGGATGATGGTATTTCAACTACCATCGACTTGTTAACTGGTGGTCTTGGTTCAACCATGACTATCGAAAACAGAGAATATGAGTGGTCTGTAATGATTGATGCTGATCACGCTGTTAACATCCGCTATGCTAAGTGGAATGGTAAGGAGATTACTCCTAAGTCAATTACAGAAGGTTTGACTCCAGGTATTAACAACACTCCTATTTATCTTGGTCTTGAAGAGAAGTGGTTTGGTCCAGGTGCAATTCTTGCATTTGACAACGTAAACTTCCAGGTACGTGTAAACGGTACTCCATATCAGGATGGTAGCACATGGGTATACGAGTGCTATGTAGCAGAAGGCTTCCAGGGTTCTTATATTCCTTGCGAGTATTTGCTCCCAGGCCGTCAGGTAGACCGTATCGGTTCTGCATACGAGGAGTACAGTGATGAGGCAGATATCATCAACTATCAGACTCCATTTAAGATGCGTAATAGCTTGATGACTATGCGTCTTACTTACGATATCACTGGTGATGCTTACTCTACAGTATTGGCTATCGCTTTGACTGATCCTGAGACAGGTAAGAAGTCTTATTTGTGGTCTGACTATCAGTATTGGAAGGCTCTTCGTGAGTGGAAGAAGAGAGAGGAGAAGCAGTTGCTGTTCGCTCACTCTAACCGTAATGCAGATGGTACTTACAATTTGAAGGGTACTAATGGTCGTTTCGTTCCAATCTCTGCAGGTTTGTTCGAGCAGATTGCTCCAGCTAACGTACGTTATTATACAAAGCTGACTACAGAGTTGTTCGAGGATTACTTGTTCGACCTCTGCTACAACATCATTGGTACTAACGAGCGTAAGTTCGTTGCTTTGACCGGTGAGATGGGTATCCGTGAGTTCGACCGTATCTTGAAGGAGAAGGCAGCTAGCTTCAATATGATTGATACACACTTCATTACAGGTTCTGGTCAGGACTTGAAGTTGGGTGGTCAGTTCACAACTTACACTATGACTAATGGTATCGAGTTGACAGTTAAGCGTTGTGCTATGTTTGATAACATGGAGATGTTCCGTCAGCTTCACCCATTGACAGGTAAACCACTGATGTCTTACACATTCTTGTTCGTTGACCTTGGTCGTCGCGATGGTCAGGCTAACATCGTTAAGGTATGTCGTAAGGGTCGTGAGTTCGTACAGTGGTGTACTGGTGGTTCTGTATTGCCAAATGGTTATGCAAATAACATTAACACTATGCGTTCTAACAGCCGTGATGGTTACCAGGTACACTTCCTTGGTGAAGAGGGTATCATGTTGAGAAACCCATTGTCATGCGGTATCTTGTATTGCGATGCTGAAGACCAGGAGACTATTGCAGTCGAGAATAGAGCAGCAGAGCTCGCGTAATTAATAAAATAATATACAATGTTCAACCCCACCCAAGATCGGGTGGGAGCTTGGCATTGCAACAACTAATTGAAAAATTATGGTAGTTGAATTAAAGATCAGAAAGAAAAATCCCTGGGCTGGATTGTTAAAGTATAAACATTGTTTTGATTATATTGCACCTTACTTTACCAGATCTGGGTCGATATACACAGGTTTAACACCTGAGGACGAAAAGAAATTTGAAAAGGAGCTTGGCTATCCAGAAGGCCATCTCGCTAAAAATTCTCCATTCTGGAATACATTCTGTGTTAAGGTTGGATCTAAGAGCACAATCCTCGATGACTCATTTCCACGACAGGCTATGATCATTAAGTTCCTTGAGGGACATAAGAGAGTAGCTACATCACTTGATAAACTCAATGCTGGTAAGGATTATCTGCTTATTAATAGACAGGCTGAAGCTATTGAGAAGAATAAGATTAACAAGCTTCGTAGAGACGCTATTATTGCTTTTGGCAAGCTTTCTCTTGAAGAGATGCGCAAGTGTCTTAGATTGTTCGGTGTTAGTGCTGATACAATGTCTAATGAGCTTGTAGAGTCTACATTGTTCTCATTGGTTGACAAGCAGCCATAGAACTTCTTTACAAAGTGGGTTAATAACAAGACAAAGGAAACAGAGTTCTTGATCGAGAGCGCTATTGCCAAAGGTATTATCCGTAAGGATAGAACACAGTATTACTATGGTTCTGAGATGCTTGCAGACTCATTGTAGGATTGTATTGCATACTTGGACGCAAAGAAGAATCAAGACTTAAAGATCTCGATTATTAATCAGGTCGAAAATAAATAATTAAACTAACGACGTATGACGCATAGTGATATTTATACTAAGTTTATGATTGAATATGACAAGGCAAATATAACTTCGTCATATCCGTCGCTAACTAAATATGAGATTGCTACAATACTCGATAAAGCCTACCTAGCTCTTATAGCTCAAAAATATACAGGAAACAATCCTAGAAGGTCAGCGTTTGAATCAGATATGAAAGCAATCGAAGATTTATAGCCATTGATTAACAAATTAACTGCCATTGGTAGTTTATCTGGCGATAATAGCTATACATTCGCTACGCACACTATAGATAATCTTGTTTTATACATAATTGATGGACAGATTGAAATCAAAGAAAGCATTAGTTCTCACGATAACAAGAATCATCAATATGAAAATATAGTATTCGTATCGCATGATGTTGCTAAAAAATTTAAGGTTACAAAAACAAATCTACCTTGGATTGAGTAGCCTGTAGGATGCATAGAGAACAACAATGTTGTGGTATATGTAGATCCAATGGATGTGCAATATAATGGAGCCCAGTCAACAGCTGAATTCACATATATTAAACGTCCTGCAAAATTTGCTATTGGACCAGGATTGTCAGTAAACGACTATGATTTCGGATAGACTAAATTTGAGTTGTCTGATAGCATGGCGGAAGAATTAATTAATTTGGCAATTATTATGTCTACCGAGATTGTAGAATCTAGTAGACTTACTACTAAAGCTAATACTAGACCACTTGAATCATGACACAAGAAGAAACAAGAAAACTTGGTATTGAGTTTGAACGTAGACTAATTGAAGTATATCCTTAGTTTGCGACAGAAGAAAAACTTAGCACCGACGCAATATATTCATTCTTAAGCGAGTTCTAGACACAGTATGTAAAAGTATTGTATTCTAATGAAGACGATTTTCAACGTGGTACTAGACGAGCTAAAAGAATAAGCGATGTTAGTAGGTCTTTAATTAGGCGAGTTAATATAAAGACATCAAATGATGATGGCTTATATAAACTGCCAGAAGATTACGCAATGTATGTAAGATCTGAAAGCATCGTTACAAAAAATTATAAAAGTGATAAGGTTTTAGAAGATGGTGTAATCACACCAAATATACTTATTAAGCAAGAAGATGTAGACAACGTAATCAATGCGTACTACAACTATAATGGGATCATAAAAAATCCATTAGTTATATTTGAAAGTACTAATTATACAAGTAATTAGTTTAAGGTTATATCTGACATATATACATAGATAGAGAGTGTAGATCTTACATACTATTGCCAGCCTAATGCATTCAATGTATTAAAGTTTGATGACAACGATCAGTCTGCTGGAGCTGTACATAGTTATTGTTCGCTTCCGTATTCATGTTTTGAAGAGCTCGTGTCAGGTGCTGTAGACATGTATTTGACTCAGTATAAACTAAAACTTGCTTAGGGTAATTCTAAATAGAAATCACAACCAAAATAGTAGGAGGCTGAGTAATGAGGAATATAGATATTTTAGTAGGGCTAGAAAGAGAGATAAATAAATTTGATAGCCAGCTAGACAAACCATCTACTGACGAATCTTTATTCTGGCTCAATTAGGCTGTTGGTAAGTTTATCAAGCTTAGATTTAATAGCGATCTTGTTCACGGAACTTCATATGAACAAAATGAAAAGCGTAGAGAAGATCTTATTAAACTATACGAACAGAAGACTTACACATCAACAAATATGACTATAGACGAAAGTCAGCCGTCATATACATCTTACACAATAACATATCCAGAAGACTTCATGTTCTCACTCAATGAGGACGTCGTAATAAGCGATCTTGATGGAGAGAATAAAATCAATACATGCATGTTTGAGTGCACGTAGGATAGTTTTATGTACAGAGTTAACAACAGTCTTACAGATTTCCATTACAGGTTTCATAGAGCTAGACCTCTACGTGTAAGAAACTCTAATGGATGTATGTTGCTAACAGATAAGCAATATAAGATTAGTGAATATTCTTTAGGTTATCTCAGAAAGCCTACAGAAATAACACTCGATAACCCTTATGATGAATATGAGGATTTCGAGGATATTATTATGCCCGAGATTATAAAGATTGCTGCTCAAATGTATTTAGAAAACAAGAAAGACGAGCGCTATAAAACTATAACTCAAGAGGTAAATACACAAGAATAATAATTTTAACGTGGAAAGCCCAGCTAGTTAGGTCTAGCATTAATATTATAGGGTGAGTAGAAAAAATTAATTTTAATATGATTACATATGTAAATACAGTCCTTGTTTCTAACAAGAACGGTGAGACACTTGCTACAGCTGAAGATTTGGCTGGCAAGGAAACAAAAGCAGAACTTAAGCCATTGGTTGGTAAGTTTGTATTCATGAACTGTGATCCATCTGCACAGGATGGTACAGCTATCACAGATGTTTATGCTTATGATGAAAACGCAGATCGTTTCAAGATTGGTGTTATTACATCTGATAGTTTTCAGAAGGTTGGTAAGGACGGCACCGTTAAGTTTGTCCCAGTTATCAAGTGGTCTAATATCATCAATGTTGCAGATATTAAGTCTGTAACAAAGCTCGACTATAAGGACGATGCTGAAGATCAGATCACAATAGACTTTACAAACGTACCAGCAGAAACACTTAAGGTTCTTGCACAGGGTGGTTGTCCTGTTGTACTTCGTCTTACATTCAAAGATATGCCAATGCGTTATCGTAAGTGGACAGAGTCTTATAGCTACGTTACAGAAGTTGGTGACGGTGTTGAGCAGATTATCGCTGGTCTCATAAAGGATATTATTCGTGCTCCAAAGCGTCAGAGAGTATATGCTAAGACTGATGAGAAGAAGCTCATTCTTACAGCAATGAAATATGATGACGATGAGTCTAATAGAACAGAAAACGTATACATGAAGGGTCGCTTTGATGCAAATATGTATTGGATGAATCCAGCTGCTCCAGGTTGGGCATCTAACAACAAGTATGATCTTGGTGCAGTTTTCTCAAAGAAGGAAGGTACAACATACCCTGCTTCAGCTAAGCTTGTTCGTGATCGCGAACGTGCATCATTTGATTACCAGGGTGTTTTGCATCGTAGCTGCTGGTATGATCCTCAGCCAGCTATGGTTACAAATATCGATAACAAATACGATGGTATTACAATCGAGTTTGAGAACCAGTATAGAACAGCTGATGATTTGTGGCGCAGAACAAAGCAGACTGTTGAGATTTACGCATCTAACAATGGTGAAAAGTTTACAACTGGTGCTGTAGAGATTGCTGGTGGACTTGTAGAGAAGCTTCAGAATATGATTCAGGTTCGTCAGAACATAGCAAATCCTATTAGTAATGCAAACGCATACGACGAAACGAAATTTTAATATTTAGCCGGGGTGGGGTAATAAGCCCTATCTCGGCTTTTTGTTTTTAAATACATATCAATATGCAAAAAATCAGAATTGGAAATGATATTAGAATAAATATATCGCTTGTTGATAAGACAGAATATAGCGCATCTAATATCAAAAATATAAAATGTTATTTGGTTAATAAAACATTAACCGAGAGCATGAATAAAAAATGCTGCAATAGTTAGTATTTGCTAAATTGGTGTGGATGTCCTACGTATCACGTATTGCCTCATTGTAGAAATAAATTCTACTACAATGGAAGAGATTTTGACTGCAAGTGCGAAATGGATAAATATAGACCTTTGGACAAAACAAAATATCTCATGGAGTCTGAGTTAGATGCAAACAACAATGTTATAAATGCATACTTCCCATCAAAGGATTAGATATGCGGAGTATATCAATTAGTTGTTGTTGTAGAAACATTTGTTCCTGGTTGGGGAAAAAGATAGCTTAAAACTAATACGATAGACTATGGTGAGATATTTGAAATCGTTGATAAAGGTACAGAGTAGACTGGTGGTATAACAATAACAACCGGAGTTGATCCTTTGATTAATTCTGGATTTATTGGATATCTCGCAGTAAGACCATTTGCCGAAGATGAAGAAAGCGATAGCGAAAAGGGCTTTGATAGATCTGATGATGGATACGAAAATCCGTCACAGGAAACGTATGATAAAGTAGGAATATAGAATGTAGATCCTAATCTACTTCTCGAAGTTCATGATTTATCAAGATTTTCAACTATAGTAAATTATGTAGATGGTCAATATTTGTGGGTATTGTCAAAAAAGCCTATTAAAAACCTTATTGACGGAAGTATGAATAATATACCATTTACTACTGTTTAGTATAATGCTGAAACAGGATATTATTATTATGCAGGTTCTAACCCAGTACTTAAAAACACTATGTCTGGAGGAGTTTCCGTAAAGGCAATATTCTAAAATGACTAATTATGGCAGATATTAAAAACTCGTATATAAGACCAAAGAAAGAGGATACTATCGTATACGGAAGGATCGTTAGTGCGTCTACAGAAGGCGTTGTGGCAGATGCTGGACAAATATACGATGAACAACTCAAAATTGGTCAGCACGAATTAAATAAGCGAATTATAAAAAGCGGCATTGGATCATTTGCCGGAATACCTACATATACAAAAGAAATCATAGATGGCTTAGATCCTAGTGACATCCCTGATAAATACATACTTATAGCTGATAAGGAAAGTGACCTAAAAACAAAACCTTCTAGAGAAGTTGAGGTAAATGGTACATATGTCGACATTTTGTTTTCTGCCATAAGAGCCTTATAGAGCGAAGTGGCAAAAATAAGGAATACGTTTAGATATGGACTCAATTCATATACTGATGAAAATACGTTAATGTCATCTGTTCTAGACGGCATTTCTGATCCAGACGACGAACCATTGTGGGCGGTTGATAAAGAAGATTTGTCATCTGTCACAAGTCTTACAATAGGTTAGGGTTGTGAACTTACTCCAGAATCAAACTTAGGCTATGACGAAGAAGGTATAGTAAAGGTTACCGGGGAAGCTACATGGAATGATGATTAGACTGTAAAATAGGTTACAGATCCTAAGATTTTTATGTATTTTACTGTAACTAATCCGGATGTAACCATACACTTAACAAATGGAGAAAACCAGACTCGCTTTAATATAAATTCAATAGAGTTACCAAAAGCTGATGCATACAATATAATGGTTTGCATTAGTAGAATGGTAGAAGATGCTGGTAGTAGATATATATACATTAGTATTGGTGATGCTATCCATGATAAGGTATACAAATAGGGTTATTATTATGATGGTAAGCTAAACAATATACGAAACGATATCGGGTATTCATATTATCCAGACTGGGTTACGTTTAAAGATACAAACGTTTCTATGTTTGATATATGCTCTAAGTTCCAGGATTTTTCTAACCAGGTTATTCCTAGTGCACCATCGGAGTAGGATTACAAATACAAAGTATCACATATAACAATTCGTTCTGTAAAATCAGAAGATGTACTTTAGAAGATAAAAGACCAAATTCAGAATAACGAATTAACCTTTGTTGAAAGTACAAAGAATTTATGGATTAAAAATAATAATAAACTAGTTAAAATTGCTGCTGGTGGCGGTACAACACCAGATGACGGTATGACAGAAAGTGAAGTATTAGATTTGCTTAAGAAGCAAGGTATTATTCGCGAGGATGGTGAAAACCTACGAATAACAGACCTTTCAGATATTACATTTATTCACCAAGACACTGGCAAGAAGTACAAGTTCTTTATCAATGAGTCTGGAGATCTTATTAATCAAGAAATTCCTAATGACGAAGATCTGCTTTCTAATAGAGTAATCGCTAGTGGTGTTGACTTGGATAGCTGGAGTGCTAGAGGATTTATCGGTAGACTTAGATTAGCCGAATATAATAAAGCAAATCCATCTAACAGATTATCTGAAACACAAAATATTGGATTATATTCTGACAGAATAAAAATTGGTGCATTCTACGCACCGTTGGATACAGATATCGTACACGGTTGTACGAGAGCATTCATTGAACTTGAGAATACATCTGATAGCGACTTTTGCTTATAGGGGTGCTATTTGCATTATACTAGACCAACAGACAACAAGCAGGCTGTATATCATTTACCGCTTACTGGTACGATAAAAGCAGGCGGTACATATGTTGTTGCAGGAGCTTATTATGGTAACAAGAAAGATGAAAATGCTTATATTAAGGTAGATTCGTACGATCAAGAGTGGTATGAAGATGGTAAACTGATTGATTTTACAATCGATACAAGTTCTAGTCTTGGAAATGGTTTTGCTTTAACATATGGTAATCCAACACTTACTCCTACAACATATTTATGGAAAGCTAACGATAGCTCTGTAACTATATTTAATGACACTAATACTTACCCTAACTTATACGACCCATCATTCATTGATGCAATCTATTTCTTTACAGGTGTTATAGACTCTTCAAAGACTGGATATTGGGCAAAGCTTGTGCTTGGTATTACGTCGAATACAATGTATAAAAACACATTTGAGCTTGACCCTGCACAGTAGGCTTATTAGTCAGCGAACGTTAAAGACAGTTCTAGAGCAAGATGGGCTAGTACAGCAGATGTTTGGATTGTGGATCTTAGTTCGCCAATGATTAGTTTCCCACATTCTAAAGAATAGTATAGTGTGGCTAACTTTGCTCCAAAGGCGTCTTATTTAAATAAGAATGTATGCACAGATAAGTCTAAACTTGATGTAACTAAACCAAATATGGTTACATGTTCGTTTGGTATAGACGTGCATAAGGATAGGGCATTTAACTGGATCTCTGTAGGATATCATGATGAGTATATCTGGATTAGATAGAAAGGCTAGACAGATTGGACATCTAGATTCGAATCTTACAAAGAGGTAGAAAACGCTACTACGTAGGCTACATCTTATCCTAGAAGAAAAGAGTACTCTAAAGACGTTAATAATGTTATCTATAGTAGAATCGTAAGTAGATTCCCGGCAGATGGTACACAGTATACATCTCATAAATGTGTAATTAATGTTGTTAGCTCTGCTGTTACAGGCGGTCCTTAGGTTTGGGAGTACGTTGTTGGTAGACCTAATGCTAACGGTAATCCTGGCTCGTATGTATCAGATATACAGACATTTACATTATATCCAGAAACTTATAAGCCGGTTATTTATCAAACAACAGATTAGCAGGGATTTGATTGGTTACAGTACCAAGTTTGGGCTGCAGCAGCAAACAAGCTGAATGAAAAGATTGCAGAAGACCAAAAGAGTAGCAATATTATTCCTATTGTTATGAATACTGGAGACATGACACAGAACGGAACAAGAATCAATGAGTGGTTTGATTACTACAACGCTGGTAAAGTTTTGTTTAATAAGTTTGAGTAGATGAATGTTGTTGGTAACAACGACCTCTGTGGTACAAATGTGACAGATCTTGGAACCGGTGACGACCTTGGTAAATCAAACTCTTTCTATTTCCATGTATTCTATTGTTATGATATAGATGAGTCGGTATTCGTTCCTATTGTAAATAATAAATACATTCCTTCTTTGTACTATTTTGATTCAAAGAATTATAGATTTATTATGATCAATAGTGAGATTACAACGATTAACTGCAATTAGTGGTTTAATCTCAAAGATGGTAGTGATACTATAAATATCTACACTGGCTATACTATTGGTACAAACAAGAAGTATGTTAACAGTTTTACACCAATATATACAATGGTTTACAACATGCTTAACACTAGTAAAAAGTGTATAGCAGCTTGTCACGAAATGCCGTTTACTGTTATTACCAATAGTAGTATCGCAACTGGACAGGAACAGTATTCTAGATCACTCGGACCTAATGGTGCTGCATTAATCGGTAGCCATTGCAATTAGATCGATAAAACTGAAACTGGTGCTGGTACATACTGGCTTAGTAGACTCCTTGAGTATAAAGGAGTAAAGCTTATGATCGGTGGTCATAAACACACATATGCTTGTACATACCCTGTTAGAGAGTATTTCTTTTTTGGATAGAACAAAAACAGTAAAGACAATTTTGCATAGTATTCAATGAGCAATACATTGTAGAACGATAATGTTAGATTTGTTGTAGATGGTAAAGATTATACAAAGTTCCCTTTAACGAAACGAGGTGATGTAGGATAGGCTCCTACTGGCTTCTTCCCATATACAAGCGTACCTAACCTTGAAGGCGGTATTACTTATTTTATGTGTTAGGCTACAGGATTTAAACTTACATCAAATAAAGAGCTTCCTTCTGCAAACTAGAAGTTCTCTATAGCTATACCAGAAACAACAGTTAAAAACGGAAAAGACGTAGCAAACGCTAATTAGAAATATCCAATGTTTGGTATAATAAGACTCTAGGACTCTGATTACAATGTTGAACTTGTTAGAATAGCTAACATTCTTACATCTACAGCTAAATTTACACAGTACGATTACTCTACATCTCCTATGAAGTTACAGTACTTTAAGCAGGTTTCTGATAACAACTATGGAGAGTGGGTTGATACAGAAACAATAATGCTTACAGTATGAGATTAAATAACAATTCTAAGATTGTTAGTGATGACGATATAATAATGTCGGATGGCTCTTCAACGCTGTCCGACAAATTGTCGTCTATAACTAATGATGTAAATTCGCTTAAGACAAATGTTAAGTGGATTTATAAATATGGCGGAGTCGGTTCTGGCTCTGGTTCTGGAGGCGGAGGTGGCGATAAACCGTTTAGTGTGTTTGCGTCGCTTAATGGCATCTAGATCAAGGATAACAATATTGTCCTCAATGGAATAGATACATATCCACTTCTTATTATAATAAACAACCCAAATGGTGGCAAGTTTAATGTAACATACTCGTACACAACAAAAACTGCTAGTGGAGGAGAAACCACTTAGACAAGAACTTAGATTTTATCTATTGAAAACGCGTTTAGATTTTAGACTAATATTGATCTTAATACAAACGCTACGCTTACTATTACTGTAACAGATGGTAATGATACATAGCAGGTATTATGCCAGTATATTGTTACCCCATATTCGTTCGATGTATCACTTGTTGATGATAATGGAAAGAAATATTTGACAGATAGCAATACGTATGAGATCTTTATAGAAACGGCAAGAGATACTGGTCTTAATATAAAGGTTGACTACGTAGTTTCCATTTCTGCAGCAATAAACTACTCAGCTAGTTTTAATGGATAGGATTTAGGTTCTGGTAATATTGAAGATCAAAAAGGATCGCTTATATTTCCTATAGACAAGAGTAATTTTACAAACGATAAATCTGGACTTTACTCTGCAGTATTTAGTACGCAGGTTATACCAGACGGTTAGGAAATGATCTCAAATGACCAGACTATAAACATATCTCTTATACCTAACGAGTTGTACTGTTTGATATCTCCAGATGTTGGTGTTATATACAATACTAAACAGACCGAGGGACATTATATTTACAATCCTGGATATATTCAGTTTAACTATAGAATATATGAAGGTGTAAACAACAACAGAAGTTACAATGTTTTCGTAAAGATTAACGGAGTATCAATGTTTGAAAATGGTCTTACCGTAACAGAGCGTCAAGAGAACTCATTTAAGATTCTTGCTACAAAAGCTGGGGAAAACACAATTGAAATAAACGTTTCTGGGTACAGTGCTAAATATTATTTTTATGTAAAAGAATCAGAGGATCAGCTTGATTGGTTTGAAAATCCGTAGTAGTGGAGTTAGTATTATTACAGAATCAATACTTGTACAGATAATTTTAAGCAGTATCTGGCTAACACAAGTATATCTTAGACAGTTAACTCTAATGCTATCAGAATAACAGGTATTGAGCCTCCATAGGTTAGTGGTACAGGAAACATTTGTACACATATAGCTATCGGTTTACAGTTTAATCATATAAACTCTGATAACGCTACTATTATAAGTTTATACAACGAAGGAGATTCTCCAATTATGACTATAGGGTAGCAGACAACAACTAGAGGTAGCTCATTCGTAGATTGTTATATACAGAAGCAAAATGATGCGAATAAAGATGATCTTACAAAATATCACCTAGTGTAGGTTTTCTCAAATTTTGTAAAAAAGAATGGCAACGACTCATACTATGACACTTCTATATATATTGATGGAAGAATGGAGGCGTCATTCTCTAGTTTATTCAACGCACCATTGCTTGTAAAACAATTGCAGATAAACCCTGCTAACGTTTACATTAACACAATAGATGTTGATTATCTGCCAGTGTCCGATATTGGAGAGAATGGAGATTACGACGTATACCAATATTATCTTAAATATAGATCCGAGATAATTCGCGAACAAAGCGAAGAGTTTTAGCAAGAACTTATTTTAAAGCAATATTTAAAAAAGTTTAATGTTGGAATAGATGGTAGAATTATTACAGACGGTGCTACAATTAGTGATATTGCTGCAAATACGTCAACTCCGGTTCTTGTTATGACGTGCCAAGACAATGGTACCGGAACTCCAATGATATAGAGACTCGAGAAAAATTATGGCGAGGATGGAACTGGTGAAGGATCTGATCTTAATTTCCCTGTATCAATTGAATGGAGTCCTGGAAGATCTGCGTTAACAGAAGTTAAGGTACCAGATTCGTTTACTAATGCACAGTTTAGGGCATCGTTACAAGGTTCTTCTACAAAATTGTACAGAGTAAAAAACTTTACGTTGGAAATAGAAAACACAGACCAATCTGAAACAGCTGACGTTTACTTGTATTCTCCTAATTTTAATCAAGATAACCCTGAGACATTTTTACCAGAAACACAGTTTACATTAAAAGCCGATGTCGTTGATAGCTCTCACTCAAATAACACAACTTGTGGAAAGTTTGTAAACACCGTTTGTGAAAAATTTAGCGATAATATTAGCGAGGATAGCGTATTTAAGCCGTACATAAAGAACTGCCTTGAGGGATTTCCTATACTTTTGTTTATGCATATTGTTACAGAAGATCCTGATACTGGAAACAAAGACGACGTTTATTACTACTTCGGAGTATATAACTTTAACCTTGGTCGTGAAGCGTACTTCAATCTCGGCTACAAAGACCTTAGAGTGCTTGGCGACAAGACTACATTGACTGGTAGCGGCAAAGACTTTGTGTTTTATAAAATAAACAATGATGATAATACGTTGAGAGAAGGTCTTGGTGTTGCTGAAATTTAGGGCGGTTCTAACTATTTTGACTTCTCACAGTATGATTCTACTATATTATTTTAGCAGAACAAAGAGAACGATAATACATATATGTTTGGAGACCTTGTTCATGGCTCAAACTTTTCTGAAGCAGAACTGTAGAAATCTATACAAAATCTCGTGCAATCAGTGACGCTTGGAGGCGGTTATTTATTTGACTATCTAAAGAAGGGAAGGGGCTCTTATGAAGATGGATATTCTGCAGAAGAGCTTGATGAATCTGGAAACAAAACTGGCAAATCATTAAATATGGTTCCGGATTATACTAAATAGTATCAAAGAAGGTCTGATGGATCAAGTTGGAAATACGTATTGAAGAATACTATTAGTCCTGGAACATAGAATAATTTAAGAGATCTTTGTATACCAGATATTGATAACAATAGACCATCAGAGTTAAACTTCTAGTCAGTATCGGAGTATTATACAATATGTATGGTTCTTGGTCTTGTTGATAGTGTAATGAAGAACCTTAATATTAAGACGTGGTCTGGCAAGAATTCAGCTGGTACAACTTGGGTGACAGCATTCTATGATATGGATACATGTTTGGGTATCAACAATAGCGGTGGTAAAATTTCTTATTTTGCCTTCTCAGACTATTGGGATGGACAATTAAAGAAAACTCAAGACGGTGTTGATTATCCAGATAATGTAAATATATATAGAGACTTTTCACCATCTACACTTGGATCAAATGGATTCGATGTTCCTTCTTCATATTTATTCGCAGTTGCTAAGTATGCTAGATTAATATTTAAGGACGACGAACAATATACGGTTAACTATCCGCAGGAATTGTATGCAAAATGGAGAAGTAATGTTATAAACAATAAGACTCACGAAGGTATTTTAAAAAATGCTGATTATTTTGTAGATAATTTCTACGCTAATAATCTCGGTTCTATAAATAACCTACTTGTAACATACAACTATAGATCTAAATATCTAGCACTCGATAATTCTGGTACACAATGGAATCCTGTTGATTATCAGAAGTTTAATGGAACCAGAATTAACTATGTAAGAGATTGGTTTAATGGTAGACTGCATATTCTTGATGCATACTTTAATCTTAACTCAAGTATAGGTGTTCCTATACAATATAGAGATAGTGACGGATAGTGGAAGGACTTAAATCTAAGTAGCGATCCAAATGTTGAAAACATCGTATACGATTGTACTTATAATGCAGCAAACTATTCTGTACCTATGAATCAAGATGTAATTATCCTTAGAGACATATTCTCTTCAGGAAGTTCTTCTGCTGGTATTCAGCTTGGTGCAAACGCTAGCTTTAAGATTAAATGTCCTAAATTTTCTCCTTTACAGATTACTAAGGCTAACTCAGTTATTGCAAACTACATAATTGGTGGAGATAATTATCAATAGGTCGACATTAAAACAACCGGTGTGCAAGGTGTTAAAGTTGGAGGTTCTTAGCTATGGTCTTATCTTGAAAATATAAATTGGATAGAAGGAAACGCTTAGACTGGTTTGTATATTGGATCTGATAAACTTGAATCAATAAATGGTTCTTCGAATACATTTGGAAGCTTCTCTTTTGATACACCTAGCGTTAAGGAGATTAATTTAACATCACCTGGTTATACTGCAACATTAACACTTAATGGAGCTGATAACTATCCAAACCTAAGTTCTATTAATCTTAGTGGATCAAAAATGGGTTTAACTGCGAATGGCTTAAATGTAGCAACAGTTAATGTTAGTAATATTAAAAACCCAGGAGCAAGTATCGTTATAACAAACTGTGCTAATATCACCAGTTTTTCTGTAGATAATAGTTAGCTTTAGACACTTCGGTGGTCATAGATATAGGGGCAATATAAGAACTTGTCGTTCAAGAATAAAACGAATATCACAAACTTTAATTTAAGCTGTATTGAGAGTGGAGGTAGCTTTACTCTTTCTGGTGATAATTCTGTTGAGACTATAACACTGCAAGGTTTTGAAACAATAAACATAAACAATTGTCCTAAGCTTAGAACTGTTACAATCACAGAGTATGACAACCATTCTAATGTATAGATTTACCCTAAGAGTATATCTGTAATAAATTGTACACATGGTTAGCTTTGTATTAAAGATAACACTGAAGCCACCGTTGATAATACTGTAGACTTACGTAACTCAACACATCTGTAGTCTGTATGTTTCTAGGGTAGCACTAATATAAAGTACGTCATACTTCCACCAAATGTCACAGCTGTAAATAGTTGTTTCTACAATGTTACAGGCCTTTAGACAATTGATGCAACATCTTTATATATTGGACCATACACATTCTATAACTGCTTTAATTATAAGGGCTTAAACAAGAGCGGAGGATATACGGGATTAAAAGTAAGTTCTGGTACAACGTCTTTGAATAATGCATTCCAAAGAAGTGGTGTTGATCTTAAGTTTGTAGCAAACTTTTTCAAACAAGCAATTCCGAAATATAACAACGTTACCAACGTATCGCAAATGTTTATGCAAACAAACGTTAGCTTTAAACAAAGTGACTATAAGAAGTGTATAGTAGAAGGAGTGTTTAAGAGTCCTATAGACGCATCAGTTTTAAATAAAGTTACCAATGCTAATTAGATGTATCTTCATACAGGCGTTAACGTACACTTTAAAGAGCTGTATAACTTCGGAAGTCCATCAGGGTGTTCGTATGCCTAGATATTCAATGCGCATATATCAAGAATGGCTACAGACTGTTTTAAATACTGTATATCAAAGATGACCAATTGGGGTGGTGACGATGGTCAAAGTGGTCACGAATTTTAGATACCAATGGACCCAGTTACTGGTAACGATATATCAACATCAGAAACTATATCTGCTAAAGACATATGGAATCCTGATGGCATATCTCCTAGGAAGCTTCGGGCAATATAGGACTTTAATATAGATAGCTCGTATAAAGTTGATTTGAGTGAATTGTTCAACTCTAGTTGGGTGTCATTAGAAACTTTGTATGCAAGCTTCCTTGATTGCAATAGCGTAAACCTCAACGGCTTGCTTTATAATCTACCAAGGATAAATAAAATTGAAACATGCTTCTCACAGAGTAGCAGGAGTACTGATGTTGTTGATTTGTGGGAATTTATTAATTGGAATGAGTTTGTTCCAAGAAGTTATGGTGGGTTCTTAACTAGTCAATATAGACATAATTACGGATGCTATAACTTTAAAGCCCGTGTTTCGTTGGAGCACTATAGAGATATATGTAATCTGTATATCAAGAATGGTAAAGAAAATCTAAGCAACTTATTCTATAATACAGACATAACAGAAACTGATGGAGACTTAACGTTCGGAAGTACGTCTTCAATAAATTTGAACGCAAAATATATGCGACATACTTTTGATGGCGCTAAGTATGGTGGTGGTGCTTTAAGATTAGATGATAATTTCTTTGCTAAACTACCTAAAATACAAGATGTCAGATATTGTTTTGCAAATACATCTTTAGCAAAACCAATACCTTTTGATTTCTTTAGAAAGAGATACGATGACATTAATGCGCATATCTTCGTAAAGGTTGGCGATGAGTACAAACCAGCAACTCTACACTGGTACAAATACGGAAGAGCTAACGATTATAAAATCTGGAGCTTCTCGCATGTATTTTATAATGTTAGTCCATCTAGTGGTGCAGAGCAGTTTGATATGACTACAGAAATACCAGATAACTGTGCAAAGAATAATGACACAAGCGACCAGACTGTATATATGGAATACTATACCAGAACACAGGATCCGGAAACTAAAGAGTACACGTATACAAGGCATCCTATTGATCACTGTACAGAGCTTACTGATACACAGGGTTTGGTAGGCGGATATTAGGCTTCATACAATCTTGGAAATGGTCAAATGTTCAATAATGGACAGGTACCCGATGGAGGTGTAGACAACTTGATTATCCCACCAGATTTCTTTTATTGTGCAGCAACTTCTCATACTTCGGATAGTGGAGACGGTGGTATAACAGACTATAGTTATGCATTTGCTAAAACAGAAACATCTAATACAATGGCTGGAATTATACCTGAAAATATTTTCAAGGCAAACAGGAATGGTATTGTGACCGGTGTATTTAACAACCAGGTAGTTATACCTCGTTTGGTAGGTTCTACAACATCTGGAAACGAAACGATAAATGTATATGTTTAGTATCCTAAAAACTATACTACATATTCTGTTTTGAATGATGCATTTGGAGCATAGCCTGTTATATTGTAGGATAGTAAGACCAGTACACATACAACATATAATTATTCGTTTGTGTTGTTTAATGAGTCAATACCTTCTACAACATCTACATTAAGCAATGCGTTTAATAATAACTGCACAATTTATGGTCTAGATAATTATAATGATTATTCTGGAGAGGCTAGATTAAATTTGGCTTGTTCTTATAAGGATGGTAGTCTTACATAGGGTTTTGATATGACTAGATTCCCATCAATTACATTAGACTAGATGTTGTATACAAACTTATTGTGCGTATTAAATGGCCCAATATTTGCTGGTACATATTATATATCTAATTGTAAAATGGCTTCAAATAGTGCAAAGATCGTATCAACATGGGGTCAGAATGTAAATAACCATACATCTAAATTTATAATATGGCCTGCAGCAAATAGCAGTATTGTTAACAAGATGTTTACAGATATAAGATAGGGTATAACAATATCTTCTGCTAACATTTAGAATTCTGGAGAAAGTACAAAATACTATAAAGAAACTGGAGTAAATGTAATATGAAATTAACATTAAAAAGAATAGCTCTCCGTCCAACTTACACTATAGGTAAACTTTATATAGACGATGTATATTTTTGCGACACCATAGAAGATACTGTAAGAGATACAAATAAGAGTGGTAAGTTTGACAACGGAGAATAGAAAATAAAAGGAAAAACAGCAATTCCTTACGGAACTTATGAGATCAAGTGGACATATTCACCTAGATTCAAGAAGTATACACCACAGCTGATGAATGTTCCATCATTTGAAGGTATACGTGTTCATGCCGGAAATACAAGTGCTGATACTGAAGGCTGTTTGATTCTTGGCGAAAACAAATAGGTTGGAAAAGTCCTTAACTCAAGAGCTACTATAAACAAGTTTTATCCAATAATAAAGGAAGCTTGTTCTAACGGGAAGGTAACTATTGAGATAAAATGAACAAGGTAACAGGAACATGGCGCGAGAAGATTTAGTATTCAACCGCATGTCTCGCGTTTTTAAGCGGTTAGGTTCTCACCTGGGTACAGTATTTACAATAGGGTGAAATCTCCACAGGTGTACTAGGGTTTGTAGCCCAAACATTAGTTTATTCAGCTAGTATATATGGAGTATCTATTTATATACAAGGTAAGTTTGGTGAGATAAAAACATATTTAAAAGAGTGTTTAACTAATAATGAAAGCAATTGTGATGTAGTAGATATTAAACAAAATAAAGAACAACTACAAAACGCTGCTTAATGCCATTTGTGGGCTTCTAATAGCCTTTTGTGTAGCGTCTGGTATATTCTACCACAACAAAGCTAATAGGCTCTCACAGGAGCTTAAAATGGCTAATAACAACATCGAAGCCTATTAGGATGCCTTGAATGGTGCCTAGTAGGCTTCTGGTGTTTTAAGGCTAGATATGAAAAAGCTTAAAGATTATAACGATAAGCTTGTGCAGTAGTTGGATTCTGTACGTAAGACAGAAAAGCTAAAAAGTAAAGAAATTTAGGTAGCGGCAACTTAGAAGTAGATTATAAACGTTAATAAGAGTAAGGGGGTAGGGGGTGATATTATAACTATACTTAAAGACTCTGTTTATAAGGATAGCTTACAATATAACAACTTAACTAAAGTATACTATACAATCGGTAAAGATAGTGTTAATATTAAGTTAGATGTATAGAACACTTAGTACCTCTACGTTTATAAGCATAGAGAATATAAAAACAAAAAGAACTTCTTTAAGAGATTGATAACATTTGACTGGAAAAAGAAAGACGTATATAAATACAAGATACATAACACGAATGACATACTTAAAGAAGATAGTATAAGAATAATAGAAGCAATATGAAAACATTCTCAGCTCGTACATTGATAGATGACATACTTCTTATTGTACGAAATAACAACATAAGTGAGAGTGAGGACATGTCTAGGGATTAGATCTTATCTTGGATAATGTAGTATAAAGCTTATTTGTCTAAGAAAGAAAATGATAAAGATGCCGAGACAGGTGATGACGAAGATCCGGATGATAGTTAGTTATCAACTATTGGACCACTTGAACTTATAGACGATCCAGATTCTGGGTCAGAGGACTGTTGCTGCTGTCGTTGTGGTAAACTAAAGAGAACAAAAAATAAGCTGTATACAATGGAGGATAGTAGCGACGACATAGTTAACGTTACTGATGCTAGTGGTTGTGTTATACAGATTATGAGTAAATCTAGAAAGCATTATCATAATTTTAGAAGATATACATATAACGAACCTATGTGTTGGTTTGATGACTAGTACATATACGTTGATGGTAATGGTTCAGAAAACTTTAAATACATATACGTTACAGGAATATTTGACCCGACACAAACAGCTGGTAGTGAAGATGATATAATGATACCTGGATGGATGATACCAGATATTAAAAAAGCTATCATGATTAACGAATTAGCGTTTATGCTTAAGAGGCCTAGTGATGATAGTAACAACTCAACATTAGCAAGCGTTAAACCAAATGGTCCTCAAGATAAGGAAGAATAAGAAAAGCTATACAATAGCTGATATATATAGAGACTACATTAAAAAGAACGATGTAGAGCTTAATTACGCGCGATATAAGCGCATTATAGACGAATTTAATAAAGTTGTCAAGGAAGAGATTTTAGAGCGCTCACAGCCCTTTAAAATGCCTTATGGGCTAGGTACTATATGCATAGTAAAATATAAACCCAAGAGCTATTCTGATTAGTCGTTGTCTACAGATTACAAATCAACAAAAGAAGTAGGCAAAAGGGTTTATCATTTAAACGAGCACTCTAATGGATATAAATATAGATTATATTGGTCAAAAATACCTAGGATGTTTTCTGATAGATATAAATACTAGCTATGTATGGTTAGGGAAAACAAAAGGCACCTTGCTCAACTTATATTTAATAAACAAGATTATATAAATATAGATGATATACAAATATACAAAATGTGAGTCAGTTATAGCTAAAATTATGGCTGACTCAAACATGCAAGAAAAGAACATACGTATTACAGATATACGAGAATGGATCTTTGAAGCTGTTGAGAAGATTGGTGCTCCTGTATAGTATGTATAGAAAGAGTCTGGTGAAGATTGCGTTCCAATATTTGAAATACACGAACATCAAGTTCCAATACCAGAAGACTTAGAGTCATTGACAACTGTAGCCTATTCAAACAATGGAACAAATTGGGTATAGGCACTAAAAGATGAAAGCTCATTTAAGTCTAAAGCTAACACAAAGCATATACATCACTATCACCCAGAACAACCGGCTGGAGTAATGCTGCCTACGCATAGATCATAGCTTTTAGGAATCAATGGTAGTACTGCACTAATGGATGCTATTAGAGACCATAAGGTAGATGTTCCTACATACTGGATTAAACCAGGATGGATAGTCTTTAATAAAGACAAGGGCTTTGTTAAATTGTCATACAAGGCAATAGCTACAGATGAAAGAGGTTACCCTCTTATCCCAGACTTAGCTTCATATTAGGAAGCTATATACTGGTACGTAATGATGAAGTTAAGCTTTCCAAAATTCCTTAGAGGATCACTTGGTGGAAAAGCTAGATATAATTAGAACACATACTTCTACATATAGTAGCAGTGGAATTTCTATAGAAACCAGGCTTACGCTGAAGCAATGATGCCAAACGAAAGCGAAATGCTTACTATTAAGAACGAGTGGACTAAGCTTATACCAGAGTGGGATGATGACGAGAACTTCTTTAATAACACCGGAAAGAAATAGTTAAACTTTAACGATTATTGCTATGGATACTAATACTGAACCACAAATTAATAGTTTTGCAGGAGGATTAAATAGTGATGATGATCTCTCTGTTGTTGCCACAAACTAGTATATTGATGCTAGAAATATAAAAATATCATCATATAGAGGTGGAGAAGGTAGAGACAATAGACATGGATCATTAATGCCAGTCTAGGGTGTAAAGCTAGCTGGATCATTTGCTGGTGAGGGTAACAAAGTTGTTGCTACTGGTTCAATAAGAGATTACGGAGTAGTTGTTTGCGTTGACGAAAATGAAAGTAGACTTAAGATCTATAGTTTTAAAAACGCAATAGGCGGAACTGTTCATGATTAGGACTTTAATAACATACAAAAGAGTAGACTTGTTGTAGACGCATTATTGTTACCATTAGATGATGGAGAAAAATATCCTGATACATTTGATATTTAGCTTAATTATGAGAGTGAAAACAATATTAAGTTATACTTGGCTGATTCAATACATCCTATAATGGTTTTTAATATAAATAACCGAGATGAGAATTTTGTGTATACTAAGCTTGATAAATGTCTATCTTATCCAGAAGCTGTTTGTAAACCTCCTGTTTTTGAAGAGTATGTGCCAGGAAAGATAGAGTTTGGTGTTGTAAGTTATTGTTATCAGCTATACAATAGATATGGAATACATACAGGAGCATCTATACAATGCCAGCAAATACCAATCGGTAATTATGATTTTGATAACAAATACGTAAAGTGCGGTGGTAAATAGGGCGCGCAATCAAATTGCGGAGTAAAAATATCTATACAAATTCCTAGAGATTATTGGCACCTTGATTACATTAAAGTATTTAGGGTACAGTACACACAAAACGGACAGATGCCAATAGTATCTGTAATATACGATGCTAAAGTAAACTTTAATGAACAAGATTCTACAGAGCTGATTATAAATGATGTTGGTAATGATCCGATAGAACATATCAGCGTTGAAGAATTAAATTCATTACAAGGTGTTAGAATAATACCTAATTCATTGGCATCTAAAGACGGTTTTCTGTTTGCCGCAAACACAAAGGCAATACAGACTACTATTAAGGATTTCGACAAATGGGATGCTAGAGCATTTAGGTTCAATTACAAAAATACCAGTACAGTAACAGATATTAATGGTAATAACTCATTTACAATAGACGCATACGGTAAAGACATAGAAGACGACTCTGTTGCCGTCCCTCCATTTGACCATGATTGTTATGATGATACTTATAACAACATAAATAAAGAAGCTTCATTGTATTATGCTAATTTTGTGTTCGATTCAAAATATCAATGGGTCGGAGGATCTGGTAAAAATATAGAATGGAGATTTGTTATTTCTTCTTAGGTAGAAGATTCTTGTGTAAAAGAAAATAATACAAGAAAGATAGGAACGTTATACAATTATTCTCAAAAAGAAAACATATAGCAGAACAATATTTTCTACATTGATAAATATTTTAAACCATCTATAATAGAGAAAGCAGAATTTGATCCAGGAATAAATAAAAACACATGGTTGATAAAGTCACTTAGACGAAACGAGATTTATCGTTATGGAATTGTTTTGTATGACAAATATTGTCAAGCATCTCCAGTTAAGTGGATTGCTGATATAAGAACACCAAATGTCACCGAAGAAGGTTTCTGGTTGATGTCATCCAATACTATTGTTAATGGTAAACGTTACGAACTAGTTATCAGAAATCTCGGAATACAGTTTATGGTAAAAAGCTTACCAGAAGGCTGTACTGGATATCAAATAGTTAGATGTGCTAGACATGAATCTGATATTGCTACAATATCACAGGGTGTACTCAGTTCTCCTGTGTCTAATGCATATAGTAGATCGTATGAAGGAAATAACGATGATTATTGGATAACAAAATACCATATGTTTTGCCCAACTGGATTTTTGACGACAAATAAGTTCGTAGAGGGATATTATGTACACGATTAGCTTAGGTGGGACGGAAAGGATAAAGATTCCCAATGCATGACAAACATAGATAATGATAAATTATTGCAATTTGTTTCAAAGGAGATTTGTTATTAGCCAGAATCATTTAAGCAATTTGTAAAAGATAAAAAATATTATTTGCAAAAATAGTCTTTTTTGTTCGGAGCTAGAGGTGATCATAAGTTTCGTGACGATAAGTATGATTCTTTTATAAACGGTAGTCCGAATCCAGATTACGGATCATTATATGGTAAAAATGATAGATAGAATTTTTACTTCGTAATACCATGCATATCTAACTGCGCTGTAGAATTATTTACTGGACGAAATGATGACGGTGACGCAAGAGGAACCTTCTATGTTAATAATATAGATGTTATAGGTACTTCAAAAAATAGTACAATATGCTATTTAGATGCACCGTATAATCCAAACTATTTCTACGAAGTTAACCCTTAGGCACATAAGAATAAAGGGCTTGGAAATGATAGACCGTATTCGTATGCATTAATAAAAGATTGCATTTTAAATTTTGATAGGATGTATAAGAATGACGACTAGTCTGCTAATGAAAGAAAGGAAAAATCAGGTAAGTTTATAATACAGAAAGCCTTCGCTTATATAAAATTATACGAATAGAGTACTACGCCATACGAATTTATTGCTAATCCTGCTTCTCTTGACAATTATTTTGATACCATTTTGAACAGAAATTATATATAGGATTTTTAGTTAGTTGACCAAATAAAATGGGATTAGGCATTCAAAAGAAATTTCAATAAAGATAATGAAGAATAGATGTCAACAAAAGCTTATCCTAATTATGCTGTTTCTGCTGGTGGAGCGCTATTTGCAAATATGATTACTGGCGGAATTTGTAACGATACAAATGATAATATATTTGGAGCATTTGGTAATTATGGTGGCGCATTTTAGGATGATAATACTGGTGATTATGGTAAGAAGAACGCATGTTTTGGAACAGGCGGAAAATGTTTACTGTTGAGCTGCTGGTATAAAGAAAATGGTACTGCTGGTGCGGCTTCTTATTATTATCCAGAGAATGGCAATTATTACGATAGCCTAAAATAGGAGGATCCAGAGCTCGGAAGAATTAGTTTTGTACATACGATAGTTAGGCCAACTCTGCTTGGAACATATCTAACTAATCTTAGATAGCAAATAACTCCTTATGGTGGATATTCATTTACAAATAGACTTACAAATATATATTACGGAGATGGTAATTACTTCGAATCTAAAAATAAATGGAATACAGTATTTGATGGAGATTGCCATGTAGAGACATTTGAGTATACATCTATGCATAAAGTGTACGGAGCATATAAGGGAGACAAGAATTTGGGTTTCCCTAATACTCATATGATAACATACTCTATACCAACAGAGTCGAATATATGGTGTAAATTCCAACATGGATGGACATTTAGTTCTAATGCGAGAGACAATTACGCATCTTTCATACAAGCTGAACCATGTGAGATAACAGAAGCTTACGTACAGAAAGAGCCTGAATACGTTTATAACTCTGTATATAGTGTATAGAATACAAGTATTCCGCTTGCTGCGTATGATGATCTTAATCCACAAGATTATAATAAAACTATAGATACAAGAGTATATTATTCTGATTTAAAATAGAATGATGAAATTATAGATAGTTGGTGTAAATTTAGAAGTTCTAACTTTATAGATGTTGATTAGGAGTATGGTCCTATAACTGATATATGTACATTTAAGAATGTTCTTACATTTTGCCAGGAACAATCATTTGGTGTACTCAGTGTTAATGATCGTAGTGTTGCTACAGATAATTCCGGACAAAACATAGTACTCGGAACTGGAGGAGTACTTGATAGATATGACTACTATAGTAATACTTACGGAATGCATAAACAGCAATTCTGTTCAGCATGTACTACAGGTGGTTTATATTGGTTTGATAGCCATAATAATGTAATCTGCTTATTCGACGGATAGAGCGTAGTACAGCTTTCAAAACAAGGTAAAGTATAGAATATATTAAACAAGTATAAGAAAGGCGACAACTTTAAAGTATTCTACAATAATAGATATAACGAAGTTGTATTTAATGTTTTAAGCGACGATATGCAGATCGTATACAATGAAATGCTTGGTAAATTCACATCAACACTAACTATTCCGTTTGATGGAGCTATATAGTTCTTTAATGGAGAATACCTTGTAAAGAAGAATGATACAGTATGTGTATACTAGTACGACTATCTTGATGAGTCACCTAAATCAACAAATCAGTAGTTGCTTTCAAGCTACGTTAAATATGTTGTTGCTCAATAGCCACTTATTACGAAGGTGTTTGATAATCAAGAGATTGTTACATACGAAAATCTATAGTTACAGAATACAATATACGATGAAGATGATTATTTTTCAAAAAATCATAAATATACATGGTAGACTGAATCTTAGAAAATAGAATCTAGTCTAGAAGAGCAGATAACACTTAGAGAAAATAATCATAGATTTGCCATACCTAGGGCTGATGGATTATTTGGCAATAGAGCTAGAGGCAAGGTCATGATTTGCAGTATAGAAGATGTTAAACCAAATCCAGCTATGGCAATACAATATATAATAACAAAATATAGATAGTCATGGAGCTAAAGTAGAGAAAGAAGATAAATAATATGCCGAGATTCAATAATGGCATAGATTCAAAAGTTGGCTTTGGACAATAGTATCAAGCTAGTGATCTTACAAGCATGATTGGCGGTAATGCTCCTATCGGATCAGCTATACCTGGAGCAGGAAGTTCTAGCGCGTCATTTAATATTGGACAAACACCAGCTTCAAAATGGAACCCAAAAGGCGGAGTTTAGGCAGCGGGAGGCGGAATAAGCGCCGGCACTGTAACAGGAGCTATTAATGGAACAATAGGAATGATACAAGGATACAATTCCATGTAGAACGCAGTAAAGGGAACAGACGAACTTATGGCTTATTCTGGACAAAGAACAGATTAGGCATTCGGTGTAAACTATCAAGCGTAGAATGATATCAACAGGCAGAAAGCCATGGATGATATATCTAAGTCAAATAAAAACGCGACATTAGGAATGGTTGGATCTGGAGCTGCTGCAGGAGCTGCTATCGGTTCAGCTATACCTGGTGTCGGTACGCTTATAGGAGGAGCAGTTGGAGCTATTACAGGATTATTCGGAGGTTTGTTTGGTGGCAAGAAAGCTAAGAAAAGACAGCGTAGAAAGATATTTAATGCATAGTAGAATGTAAACTTAATTAATTAGGCTAATCAATCATCAGCTGCAACAGAAGGTCTTACGTAGCAGTATTATTTAAATAATGGTAACACGTATGATGATGTATTATACGCCAACCGAGGAAAAGATTTAATAAAACCAAGATATGTTAAAAGGAAATAAAGTATGGACACCTAATGGATATTAGAGCGGTCCTGTAAATAGTTTAGTTGGCAAAGGGGAGTCCATTATAGATTACACTAATGGCACAGGAACTCTTGTAACCAAAGGAAAGGTTGGAGTTGATAATTAGCCTAGCTCTGTTAGTGTAAACGATAATAATGTTATAGCTGGTAACGATGTAGACTGGAGTAACGGGATGAAGTTTTCTGACCAAGTAGCCCCATTAACAGCAAAACTTTAGATGTACAACAACATTGAGAAAAGAGCTGGAAAGAAATCTGAACTTAGCTCTTTATCAAAGTAGACGATGGAACTCCAGAAGAATCAGTTAGATCGCGCTAAAGCCCCTATTTTGTAGGCTATGAAGAATATTACAGATAGACAAGAGAAATAGCATTAGATCGAAGACTATGCTGCTCAGATTAAACATAATTGTGGAAAAGATAGATTTGATAACGGTAAGAGCTTATGGGATAAAACAAAATAGGCAATTTCTAGTTGGTCTAAATCAGGTAAGGGAAAAGTATCTAATTCTACGCTTGACTTAGGGTATGCATTTCCTGCACTACTTGAAACATAGATGCTTAATCATTGGCGTAGAGAAAACCCTGTAATGCCAAGCATTTACGCTGCCAATAGATATGCGCCAATAGCCTTACAGACAATGGCTGGTAATAGGGTATCGGCTAATCCTATTCTTGAAAAATTATATGCACAAGATAGACAGGCTGCTTATTAGCTTGCTAATTCTGGTGGTTATACAGGTGGTCAGAGATAGGCTAATAGAGTAGCATTGGCTTTGGGTAATTAGAGAAACGTTGCGGATGCACTCATGAACGTGCAGGAAAAGAATGCTGCATATAGAAATGCTTATGCTGAGATGGCTGCTAGACTTGGCGATAGTGACGCACAGAGATTACAGCAGTCTAACCAGTATGGATGGGAGGCTTACAATAGAGCACACGGTGCTAAGACTAAGGGTATTGAAACACACTTATCTAATCTTGGTCTTATTGGTCAGAAATGGTTGTCACAGCGCATTAAAAACAAGCAATACGGAGACATACTTGATATGTATTAGTAGGATATAGATAATAAGAAAGAAGCATTAAAAACAATATACGGTATAGGAGTAGATGGTTCAAAAGGTACATCAGCAAGTGGGTCTACAAATAAAGCAAGTAATGCACCTGATGCAGCTTCTATTAATTATAGAAACATAGCTCCAGGTTGGACACCTAGTTAGTATTCTCCGTTTATTGGATCTCCAAACATCACCCGTCAGAATACAAAATACGACCCAATACTTAATACCGGAAAACAGGTTGTCTATAGTCAGACTCCGGCTTCAATTCCATTTTAGTCTACTGGTAACACGATTATGCACCATAATGATTTTGTGCCAGATGATGGCAGATAGCTCACAGACGAACAAAGAGCTAGGTTTAATAGTATAGTTTTGCATCCAGGAGAATAGAGATATCTAAGATCTTATAAATACGGAATGCAGGATGTTATACAAAATCCGTTATGGTTTTTATATGGATCAAGACAGGATGATAGGCTACCTGGATTTTATATGAATAAAAGGAACAGAACTAATTTTTATACAGGTATTTAATTATGATAGGAATGTATGACGAACCAGTAGCGGTGCCTATAATCGACCTACTGGACAGCAATATGATGTCATAGTACATTAGTGCTGCAAGAGAACAATACAATTAGGCTGTACAAGAATAGAAAGAGTTCGCTAAGGAATTCGGAGAATTATATGGGCCTAATGCTAATGTAAATAAAGAGTTTTATGATATCACAAGGGGAGCTGTTAATAAAGGATTAGATTATCTCTATTAGAATGGCATAGATCCACTTAGATCAGCAGAAGGTAGAGCTTATATAGCAAAGATTATTAGAGAGAGACCATACGCTGAAATAGCTAACCTTAAAGCCTAGAATGAGTCAATGAAGACTTATTAGAGATATAGAGCAGAAGCTATGCGTAATGGTACATATGATCCAGATTTTGAAAAGTTTGCACTTGGTGGTAAGACTCTTGAAACTTGGGATCCAGCTACAGATGGAATGTGGACAAGGGAAGCTCCATCTAAGTATTAGGACATACAAAGTTGGACAGATCATTTGTTTAATGGAATGCAGCTTAGCTATGATGAAGAAGCATCAAAGAAAGCAGGCGGCTTATATTAGGTTTATAGTAAGTCTCCAGAGAAGATGAAGTAGATTCTTGATGCCAATATGAAGGATTTACTTAAGTCTGACCTTGGTAGATATTATCTTGATATGTACGGTGGTGATACAGAAGCATTAAAGCAGGATATAATTAACCGTAACAGAAAATACACTCAGATTAAGAAAGAGGGTGACGCTGTAGCGATGTAGCTCAATAATCAGAGATTCCAGGCTGGTGAGGCTGCTAAGAACAGAGCATTCCAGAAAGGACTTGCTATTCTTAAGCATAAATGGGATCAAGATGACGCAATACTTAAAGCTCAGCTTAGTGGTTCTGGTGCAAATGGGCAGCAATCTCCATTGTAGTGGTCTACTAGATCTGAAAGAACATCATAGAGATAGAAGGATAATCAAGTAATGACAAACTTATTTGATACAATGCAGAGGGTATCTAAATATTGGCAAGATCGAGCTAATAATACAAAGCTTTCTGCTGCATAGAGAAAATAGGGAAGAGATCATGCTGCATGGTGGAATAATGCCATTAAGTAGGCTGAAGTTAATCCTAATTCTCTTATGAAGAATGGTCTTGTACAGATTGATGAATATGGACAATATTAGCCATCTAGAAGACTTTTGAACGCAGATGGCTATGCAAGCTATACAAATGTTGGAACATTCAATGATCCAAAGAAACTTGCTTAGGCTGCCGATAAACAGTATAGTGGATATATGTATAAACCAACTGGTGGCTCTGCTGAACACAAGGTGCTTTTAAATAAGTTCGCAGGAACAGAAAAACCATAGCAATTTGAACTAATGCAGAATAAACATCTTGCTGTAAATCTTAAAGACTCTAACTTAAGATATTCTCCGATTAGAAGAATAAATGTTACAGGTAACAAGAGACTTAGATATGCAACGACAATGCGTAAGTTTGATAGATGGCTTAAGAGTGGATCTGCTGGTAGAGGTGCACTTGTAAATGAGGACCTTAATGCTGGATGGATACCAGGCAAGCGAAAACAGTTCGATATAGCTGGACATGTTACAATTACCGGTAAGCAATTTAGTGATTTTTGTATATCAATTGGAGCTACTTCTGATAATGATAAAGCAAGAGTAGCATCAGAACTTGGTCTTGATGCATTTGATGCAGCATCTAAGCCTGTAACAAAGAAAGAAAAAGTTGGATCTGCTACATATTATTAGATTCCTATGACTAGAACAATTTAGAATAATGGAGCATTTAAGATAAGAGATATAAATACTGATATAAATAAATAGGAATTCGGATCTAGTAATGCATTTAAGATGGCTAATGATGCACAAAATTCTTCATTAATGATAGATTAATAAAATATTATGGCAAATAAAAATAAAAAGACGTTTACATACAACTAGGCGTATAGTAGAGGAGCTTAGATAGCGTAGGATTTACAGCGTAGTATAGCACAAAGAAGTGCTGACTACGCCGCTCCTTATGTTGAGGGGAGTATGGGCGCCTATACAGATGTCAGCGATTTTAATAATATGACATTCCCTGCGTATACTACGCTGGATAAACAGGGTAAAGCTGTTGTAGATACAGAAGAAAGCAATAGTGGTTCTCTTGGCGATTTCCTTTTAGGAGATTCTTGGGACTTAAGCAAGATGAAAGAGAGATGGGATAAATTCTCTTTCAAGGATATGTATAGGCTTACATTCGAAAAGGGATATGGAGCCTATGTAGACTCTAAAGAAAAAGAACTTGATAATGTTACTTTTCAATAGAGTTCTTTAAAAGTAGCTTAGGACTACAATAATCTTCTAAAACAGAGAGAAGATCTCATAAATCAATACAAAGCCTTTAAGAGTCATGGATACGCCTCAAAGGAATAGACTAGACAATTATAGGATGCTATTATAAAGGTAGATGACCAAGTTAAGAAATACCAGGATTTCTTTAAACAGCATAAGAATGACGACGTATTTTTAGATTTATTCTACGATACAAATAAAGCTGGTGCTAGCGATTATTTGGCTGCTCTTAAAGATAATACATTAGTAACTCATTAGTAGTTTAATACCAATGGTATTCTTGGTACTATAAATAATGCATTAAAATATACAGCCGGTACATTATCTGAAGGCCTTGAGAATATAGCACTTACTACACAGAATGCTATAGGCAAGGTTCTGCCTTAGGCAATTGGTGGCGATAAAAATGGAACATTTATTAAACGTGCCATAAAGAGTGGTACTAGTAATTACGATAATTTATTTGAAGGATATTCAACAAAAAATGGATCGCAATTATTGTAGACAAAGATAAATGCCTTAAAAACTGATCTTGACAGAGAGTAGAGCAAGAAGGAGATTTCATTAAGATCAGCCATAAATCAATACAAAAATGGTAACTGGCTATTTGATCCTAAGAAGATTAATCCAGAGTTCAGAGATCTTTAGAATCAGAATAGAGGCGGTTTAATTGGTTCTATTATCGACCCTACACAATGGGGTTATTCTATACCAGAGATAGGTACATCATATAGTGATGCTGCAAGCTTTGCAGGAATGATAGCAACTAATGCCGGAGGTGCATTAGCCACAAAAGCAGCTGTTAAATTCCTTACCAGAAAGATTCCTGGACTAGGCACTGTGCTTACTGCTGAAGATATGGCAAAAGCTTTTAATTCTGCAGAAAATGCAGAGCAGGTAGCTAATGCATTAAGCAGAGTAGAATTAGCTAAAAATGTAATAGGTGGATCTACTGCTGCCGCTGGAATGTATTGGACAAAGCAGATGCGTCAATCAGAGACTAATGGTGAAGCTATAAACGCTTTAGCACAAAGGGTTTTGGATTCTTCGTATAAAACAGATGTAGATTTCAATAAGGTGTTTAATGCCGTTGACTAGCATTCTAAACGATTAGGAATCGATTCAAAAGATCTTGATTAGCTTGAAAAAGTAAAACTTGCATTAGCTTACAATATACCTACAGGTGACACTAACTTCGATAAAATTAAAGTAGACTCTAGAAAGGGTTTGGCTAAACTTATAAATGATAACAACGCGATGGCGTTTGAAGATTATTTGCAAGCTTTACCTTTTATGGATTATACTAGAGGGGTAATATCTAAGGCCGCTAATAACGTGTTTTCTAGAGCTCCAAAGATGTATATACAGGACTAGGTACTTGATAAGGCTACAAAAGCTGCTGCTACCGGAGTTATAGATAACGCTATAGATAGAGTAGCTATGAGCAAATTTAGCAATATAGGTGATAGACTCAAATTTGTTCATGGTTCAAAATATCTTGCAAAGAAATTTGAAAGAGCGTTCCCTCTTGCTACATCCGAGGCTCTTGAAGAAGGTAGACAGTAGTTACTTACATCTAGATTTGGAAGAGGAGAATATGACGGTTACTCAACAGGTGAGTCTTCTTTTTATTTGCCAAGTGTATTTGATAATCAGTTCTTAAACGCAGATGCTGCAGCAGCTTATCTTGGAATATCATCTGGAGACCCAGATAACGGAGATGCCGAGTTAAGGAGATCTATGGAAATAGGAGCTATGACAGGATTACTTTTCAGAATTCCTCATAATGTTAAAAACCTACTGACTCCATACAAAGAAGGTAGTACTAGCCCTTTTAGTTCAAGCGATAAGTATAGTTTGAGAAATACTGTAGCATAGCTTAGAAATGATAATGTTATTCGTAGCATAGCTGCTAATAATTATCAGCTTGCACAAGACAATGATCATGTAGGAATATTCTTTGACGCATTTAGTAGAGCTGGAGTAAATAAAGATAGACTATAGACGGCTCTTGATGATATGAAAAAGTATAAAGGATCTTTACTACAAGATGGCTCAGATAGTTATATAGAGAATGACAAAGAGCTTCTTAATGCTGCGTGGTTTGCCTATAATAACAAGAACCTCGAACAGTCTATGAAAGATCTAAACATTTCTAGAAATAGCGAGGATCATAAACAGCTCGTACAAGCAGCAACTAGAGTCATGATAGACTCTAATAATGCAGCAAAGGATTCCGAGAAAGCTAGAAGCAACATTGACTCTATAATAAATAAGACAGTACAGGATTACGAGAACGCTACATAGGAGAATAATCCGGCACTGTTTAATATCATCAATAAAATAAAGCAGGACTACCAGAAGTTTAATGAATCTATAAACGCTAGAAGAAATCAATTCAAGAACTCTGAAGAAGGAAAGAAAGCTGGTCAAGAGTGGATCGATAAGAATGAAAGCTATTATGAAGACGATTCACAAAGAACATCTTTGGATAAGGCTATCGAAAATGCAATGGATGAACGTGATGAGTTCAAGGTTGATCCAGAGAAAGAGTATACATAGTCTAGACTTGAATCAATATTCAACTATAGAGGGTATAAGGCAGCTTAGAAGTTGGCTAAAGATTTAAAGGATCAAAAAAGAAGACTTTAGTTAATATCTAATGAAACTGGAACTGATATCAATACTGACAAGCTTACTGGTATGATTGATTACCTTGATAAGCTTATATAGAACAGAAAGAATAAAGTAGAGAATTCTAAAGAGATATTAGCATACAACGAAAAAGTTGATCTACTAAATGCTTCCATAAGCGACAAGAAGAAGTAGCATAAAAAGATAACATATGACTCAATCTTTAAGGATTACTAGGACTTTGATAACCAAGATGAAATAGACAAGGCTTATTAGGCATTTCTCATAAATGACGCTTTATACAATGTACTCAAACCAATGTCTGTAGCATTTACTACAGGATAGGTTGATCCTAGATCTGTGTATTTTTCTAGAAGAGAATAGAACTGGAGTGAATTATCTGATGAGCAAAAGTCTGAGTTTACTAAAAAGATATAGGGCTTATACCAAGAGCAAGGTAAACAAGCTCCAACTGAAGCATAGATCAGAGCTGCATACTTAAATGAGTAGAATAAGAAAAGAAGAGCTATAAAAGAATTATCTAAGAAATACGCAGAGCTAAGAGACAAGATTGAAGGTAATGACGACATATCTAATATGAGTATGGATGACATTTCTCGTCTTACTGATATGGAAAGAGAGGCTGCTAGAGATCTTATTGGCTCGGTTCTTGCTGACAAAAAGAATCGTATGCGTATAGCTCGTAGAGAATGGAATCAAGAGAGACCACTTACGCCAGATGATGTTTAGCAAGTTGAAGATGGTACCGCTGATGAAGAAGTAACCCAGAGAATTAAAGATCTTGCCGGCGAGCCTAAGAATCCAGATGTTGAGAAAGAGGCTGAAGATATGAATGTTTAGCCAATGCCTTAGGATAAATCTGTGCTTGGTACATCTGAGCTTGATGCAGCTATGGATAACTCTCAGCAAGGTTCTACAGAAAATGAAAGAAATCTCGAAGATGCCTTAGGTATGAGTCCTGCTGAAGATAAATAGCAGCAGAAGCTTAGAGAAAAGCAGTAGAAGCAGAAAGCCAAAGAGGAATAGCAGTCAGATTCTACTGATTTCACAGATGAGAAAAATGATGATAATAACGGTAAGGCTATAACTATAAAGCCAGGAAAGTCTCAAGAAGCTTAGCAAAATAGTACAGATACTGGTGTTTAGGATAATACAGAGAAATAGACAGAATAGTAGCAGGTACAAGAGGATGGAGAGCCAGAAGATGAAGATAATAATAAATCTCCAGACTTAACTCCAGATAAGAATATTGCCGATACTGGTCTTAGTGTTGAATAGACTCAGGATGATCAGGACTTTCCTGACGATAACCCAGAGGATAGTAACGACGATATAGATCAGGTTCCTTAGAAAGAAGGTAAGACTGCGCAGGTTTTGAATCCTGGTGACACGGATGTTGAAGATACGCTAAACACAGAAAGCCCTTTAGAGCACGAAGAACCAGAAGTATTACCTAAGAAGTACGATGACAACGGAACTCTAAATATAGAAGATCTTCCAGAAAAGTTAGATGTAGATATACAAAGTGAATCAGATACTCTTAGCGATATGGATAATCCAACTGAGCCAACTGATACATCTGGAGCATATGACGATAGAAAACCTAAGCCATGGGCTGTATAGGAGTCTGAGGACATAGAAAGAAGATATGTTGATCATACATTCTTCTATAGACCTGATGCAGAAGAACCTATGAAGATAAAGGTTAATGGAAAGGATGTTAAGTTACCAGAAGGATGTACTATTGGTACTGGTGCAGAGCTTGCACAAAAACTTATATAGAAAGGATGGTTTGAAAAAGCTGATAAGTTCTATGTTGTATCATAGATGTAGAAATACCAGAAAGGAAACCTTGGTGATGAAAGAGATATATTTACAGTATCTTTAGCCATAAGAGATGGTAATAAAATATACTTCTCTACACTTAGAGCGTTAGGTAAGTATCATGATAACTACAGAAAAACAGACGTTGACCTTTCATATGAACTTGCTAATAAACTTAAATTTATAGGCGTTGATATGGACGCCTACAAGGTTAATCTGTTTGAGACAGCGAAAAATTATTACTTACTTCATAATAATGTTGACCAATCTATTCTGGAAAACGACGATAAACTGAATAAGGAAGTAATAGACTGGTATAATAATCTACATGAAAGCGATCCAGAAAACGCCGGTTAGATACGTGCGTATATAGACGATACTGCTAGAAATAAGTCCGCTCTTCCAGATAAGGTTCCTTTGACAAATAATTAGGTTACACAGCAAATCTAGAGACTTAGAGATAATAGAAATGCTATAATTGACGCATATTGCACATTTAAAGATGGTAAGTATATAATACCATAGACTATTAGAACTGACGTCAAGCCACAAGAAGCTAGCATAAGTAATGGCAAAATACAGACTAGGCCAAAACTTGAAGATAATCTTGTTGATTTTAGACCTCTTACAGAAAAAGATTTGAATCTTGACATTCCTTCTGATCCAGAAGAGCTTACAATGAAGCTCGAGAATGGCGCTATAACACTTGGTTATGGTACCGGAGTTATGGCTGATGAAGGCAATAGATTTCTTATTCGTAATCTCCGCAATCCTTCTGGAGATACAATAGACGGTAAAGGTTATTCTGGTAAATTGTACTTTACAATAACCGGTCCTAGTGGATATGTTGTTCCTATAATGCTTAGAGAAGAAAGATTCAACTAGGTTTAGGGCAAAGATGGTAAGATGTAGTTTATTGATCCTGTTAATATGTAGTTAGCCATAGATCCAAATACAGGAAAGATAAATAGAAACGCCCCATTATCTATGGCTGAGCTTATATTATACATGGTTACCGGTAAAATTAATCCAGAAGAATTCGAAGGAAACCAGGGACTAATTGCAGATTTGCTTGCGTTAATTGTTCATACTACATTCGCTACTAAAGCTGATAAAAAGCATCCTTATTTAGCTTCTAAGTAGTTCTATTTCGACGATGAGAAGAACTAGCTTGTGCTAACTCGACCTGGCACTAGATAGGATTTAAGGTTGTCTATGGATTAGTTATTTGGCGATTAGTCAGAGAAGACAAGAAGGTCTACTATTAGATATATAGCAAACAATTTGCACTGGAACACAGACAAAGGGGACATGGTTGAACATTTTAATAAATCTATGCCTAAGTTATCTGCGTTCTTAAGATAGTATTTTGAGGATAATCCGAAAGCTAAGTCATATAAATTCTTTGGCCTTAATCAGCTCGAATTTAAAAGAGATGAGCTGTTCTCTACAAACAAGAATGGTTAGCTTAATCCTAAAAAGGTATCACTTGTTGCATGGATGATAAATAAAGGTAAACTTCTTACAGACTTAGCTCCACAGCATTTCTATGCCCCATTTATATATTCTGACGGAGTGCATGCTTCAACAAAGAAGAAGGCTGTAGCAAAGGTAAAGAAAGAAAGTAAAAAATAGGAGAATCCTAGCGTAATTGAGGCAGAAGCAAATATAGCCGCAAAGAGATTTACTGATAAGGCTATAAGCAGAATGCAAAGCAGATACAAGAGCGATTCATAGAAATAGAAAGTCACTAAAGATGACTTCTTAGTTCTTTCTGATGAGGCTAGAAAGGAAGTGTTAAACAACTATAGAAAGCGTGGTATATATGATATAGTTGTAATTGATGTACTCAAAGAGGATGTAGAAGGTAAATCATTAGACGAAGTTAAAAGTATCATTACATAGCATGTATAGAAATATGTAGACTACGCTAATTCTTAGGAAGGTTAGAAGTTTGGTGTAAAAAATCTTACCTTTGTATCCGATCCTATGCTTAAGAATATTGTAACTAGAGGATACGTTCCTATACTTAATGTTGGTACAAATGGAAATCTTCGCATAAATGCATAGGATCCATTATCTATACTTCGTAATAGTAAGGTTAGATAGGATGGGTATACTGGAGTATTTTCTAGATTCAAATCAAAAGGAAAATTTGACGAGAAAGCTGCTAGAAAGTGGCTTAGCGAAAAGCTTGGATTAGACGAAACCAAAGTAGTTGTTCTTGATGGAGTCCTTAAAGGATGTGAAAATAGTAAGGTATATGGTATCACAAGCCTTGCAGCAGATTATATAGACAGATAGGTAAACGGTGTTATTACTTTATCTAATGAGGCTGGATATGGTATTCATTACCATGAGGCATGGCACTACGTTAACTTACTTTTAAATAATAAAGCACAGAGACTTAGATTGTATGATGCTTACATTAAATCTCACAACTTAAAGAATATCACATTTGGAGAAGTTGAAGAGTTGATGGCTGAAGATTTCCGTAGATATGCAGAAATGCGAAACGGAAAGGGAATTGTCAATATAGTCAAAAGATTATATAACAATATACTTGATTTTGTAAAGGTATCCAGAAAGAAAGATATTGTACGCAATGTATTTAATGCGATTAATAACGGACAGTACTTCGACGTACATATGGATAAAGACTCTATAAAAGAGTTTGAAAATAGATATCCAAACGGCGTAGCTTCAGCAGATTACTATGTTCCTACTGTAGATCAATCTACTCTTGACAAGCTTGAAGGTATAAAGGATTACCATACATTCTATCAGTGTGGTGTAGCATTGGCACAGAAATTGTTAAGCGATTACGGTTTTAAAACTCCAAATGATATTAATAGCAAAAAGGTATCTAAATTCAATGATCTTATTGAAGATTTAAAGAATAACAATGAGTTTGAATTAGACCCGTTAAAGCAATCTATAATAAACGATATTTGTAACAACCCTAAGGCTTTTGAAGGTATTGTGGCTAATGTATTTGCTTAGTATGGAATAAAGGCTAATGTAAAGAAGTTTTCTTAGATGGATGAGACTAATGATCTTACGAATAAAGATTCTATAAATGATGACGATTAGTCTAGAGATATTGGCGATAGAGCCGATAATACTTGGGACGTAATGTAGTTATCTATAAGTAAAAAAGATAACGTAGCATTTAGAGCTAAGCTTTTCTTAAGTCTTATAGAAAAAGGTAAGTTTGTTCTTGATCCAGAAACAGGAGAGCGTGAGTACGAGCCACAGTTTAATGATATTATTAGCGACGTTCCTTTGTATTGGAGTTATAGTGAAGCATGGAGCTCTATATTAAAGAACTTGTGGATGTGCGAATCTTATGATAACATAGATCCAAATACTGGTGTATTTGCAGCCAATTCAATTAGAGGTAAAGTTAAATAGCTCGCTGATAGAAAGATGGCTTTATTTGTTGCTCTTAACGATAAGCTTGAAGAAGTAGAAGGAGATATAGAACTTGAGAACTAGATACTTGCTACTGTAAAGAGTTCTTATAACTAGGTAGCGTAGATTTGGCTTAATGACCCAGTAGAGAAATCTATGGGTATTATGGATCTGCCAGAAGACATGGTTTCATCTGTAGTAGAAATACCTACCGATGAGAAGCGTAATTGGGAGATAAGAAATGATAATACGCTCAAAGCAAAGAGAAACTAGCCACGTTTATGGAGTTAGGAATTTGCTTCTTCTAATGTAATTGTTTCTAAAGATGGCTAGACTATTATAAATCCAGAGTATGTAGACACACTTGTAAAGATGCGCCAGGATGCCATAGATCTTTCTAAAGTCCTTAATGAACCTACTATTCAAGATTTGTCTTCGGCTTATGATGAGGCTGCTACATAGGTTGTTAAAATTCTTAACTACATGGGTATACCATTTGACAGAGAAACACTTGATGCTTATACATACTAGGTAAAGGATGAGTCTAATGGCAAAAATCCTATGCTAGCATAGCTTTAGGCTTTATAGATGATGCTTGGTGGTTCTATGTAGAAGAAAAATGGCTCAAAAAATAACTACAAATGGAAGTCTAATAAGCAGGCCGGCTCTTTATCGTACTTTATTGATTTGCTTGACAAGTATAAGGGAAAACCTTATCTTGAAACTAAACAGTCAAAGAGAAATAAGGATGTTGTTACAGTCGATTAGTTGTTTGTGGGATATGGTTTAAAAACACCTATATCAAAGATGGCTGAGGTTTACGCATAGACTAACCCATCTTCTACCGATGTAAGTATTAAGGGCCCAGATGGCGCTACATTATACCCTATAAGTGAAAATAATGAAGCTTCTGATAAACTTCGTCATATAAATGATAATAAGGATGGCGTCGTTGAATAGATGATGTTATCACCATATGCTAAACATAGCTCTATTCTTAATATAGCTAGAAACGATCAGCTTGGAGATAGACCTGGAGACACTACAAATAAGTTTAAACTTAATGCATTTGTTGGAATAAAAGATACTAGAGAGAATACTGGAGATGATTACTTTGGAATAACACCTCTTGCAGACTATATTTCAAAGATGGTCATGAAACACAATAATATGCTTGTATTCCCTACAATGGCTGATAAAAAGACATGGTACTCTATATCTTATGATCCTCTTACAAAGGACGCAGAAGGAAAGATATTGTCTGACGGATTATGTGTGCACGATCTTATTACGTATAACCATACAGATGAAGCCGGTAAATGGAATGCTTTAAGATTCTCCGAAGGTACTCTTAATAGATTTGTTGGATATTTCAACGATGAGCTTGAATCACTTAAACAATACTACGATAGAAAGAATATCGCATACTTTGTAAATAATCCAGGAAGAGCAAGAGATAACTTCCATGGCAAGATTAAAGATGGTAGAATGAACATGGCTGGAAACGGTGGAATGTTCAGATACTTCTATGATGCTATAAAGATAAAGGATGATAATGTGAAAGAGATGAATCTTAACCAATATCTTGAATTCCTTTACAACAAACAGTAGACTATAGAAAAGAATTCTGTTAAGAACGGTGGTCTTGGTACTATAAGAGAAGGAGCTAACGAACTTGATGGATTTGAGCTTGTAAGAAGATATATAAACGAGCTTAGCGATTAGGTTAAGTCAGATCCATCTATGCTCAAAGACGGTATAAATCATATGCTTATATCTAGAGTTAGTGACGAGTTTTAGACTATATCTGACGATGGTTCTACAAAGGTTGTTTACTTTGATGGTAAAACATATCTTCCTAGAGCTATACCTGTATAGATACTTGATTACTATCATAATAGATTTAGAAAGAGCGGAAGAGTATTATCTGACTACTACGAAGACGAAGCTGGTAATGTTGCTGACTGTACGTTATCTGCAATAGCTAATAATGTAGCAAACGAGATGATCTCTACGATAGAGCTTGAAAAAGTATTTACTGGAGATCCTGCTTATTATAAGTGGCAATACAACAGAAAGGTTCTCGATAAGTTTACTGTTGACGGCAGTACTTAGGAAGTAAGAAGATTGACTGCTAAAGATGCTGATAAGATTAAACGTTTGGGAGCTATACTTTCTCCAGGATAGAATCTTAGAACAGAATATTCTGATAGAGAGATACAAGAATTCAAAGACCCAATAAGCGGTAAAGAAGAGCTTAGAGGAAGTAAATATACAGTTCTTAATATAAACGATATTGTAGCTAGATCTAAGTTTATAAATGACGTTTAGACTCAGTTTGGAAGGCAGATACTTGCAGACGAGATTAGATCCAATCCAGAATGGTTTGATAAGATTGTTGAAAAAGAGTCTAAAGAGTTAGGTGAAAAGCTTACAAGAGAAGGATAGATTACTAAGATGTATCTTAAAGACAATTATTATAAATCTATTCTTGATAAAGCTCCAAAGAGTGTAAAAGAAGCTGTTGATATTCGATCTAAACAATAGATGTCTCCATACGAAGAGATTACTGTATCAGACGCATAGGTTTGTATTAGACCGGCTTTATATAGAAAGATACGTATGAATCTTGGCAACTGGACTACAGAGCCAGATGAGTCTGGATATTCTGATGAGGAGGCTTATAAGATCCTTGAAACTGATGGTTCGTGGATGAATGATCCAGAGAAGGCTAGAAAGGTTAGTAAGCTTTAGCTATTCCCTCTCAAGATGACTTACTTCAGCAATAGTCCTACAGAACTTGGTCCTGGTATATTCCAGAATCTTCCTGTGTATAACAAGATGGCTATTTTCCCTATGTTTAAGTATGCTACATAGAGTACGTCTGGTAGACAGCTTTATGATCGCATGAACAAAGAGGGTAATGAGATCGATATGATAGCATTTGAATCTGCTGTTAAAGTTGGTGATAACCAGAATAGATACTCTCCATATAATAAAGATGTAAAGATTATAGATGGAGACATAACAACAATGGATGACGCTATCAATAATGAGTCTGATCAATATATTGATAGATCTACAGGAGAAGTTAAAGCTAATACTACTGAAGGAAACAAGCTTTCTGTACAGGTACAGGATCTTAATGGAATTCGTATGCAGCTCAATACCGATGCTCATGAGGCTACCGAAAGATCTATTGGTACACAGATGTTTAAACTTGCGTTCTCTAACTTGTTCGATAATCTTAAGTACGGTTTAAATAAAGCTGACTGGCAAGGTTAGAGTAAACCTTCTAGATATGGTAGAGAAATAAAAGCTGATCTTATGGCTTGTATTAATGCTATGACTATGCTTGGTATTAATAAAGTATAGGATAGATTCTATTCTTAGAACGATGAAGGTAGGTTCACTCACATAAACTAGAGATAGGTAAGAAATCTTGTAGAGACTATCGTTAAGAACAATGGGCTTGGTGTATCTGCTGAAGAGATTATTCATAATGGCGGTGTTGTAGCATCACTTATGTCTAGAAAGGTATTTGAACAAAGTGTATTCTCTGCAGTTAGTAAAGATGTAATAGATATACAAACTAAAGGAGGTTCTGCTGTCCAGCAATCTATATTTGGCTTTACAGGCTTCGATGATAATAGCGTTAGATCTTACGAAGACGGCGATTATCATTTGCTTAATGGTGGTAGAGAGATTAGATGGAATACATAGAATGGTAGTATGGAAGTTATGCTTTCTATCAACTTCTTTAGACCAGTTGTTCCTCAAGAATATCAGAAGACATATGGTATGATGAGACAGTGGCTTATAGACCATGATGTTATTAATGGCAAAAAGACTGATGGATCTCAATCTCATCCTAAACCTTTTGGTATTGGCTATCGTATTCCTACACAGGGTATGTCATCTATGTTTGCCATGACAGTAGCAGATGTACTTCCTACCCAATCTGGTGATACAATAGTAGTTCCTAGAGAGTTTACTGCTCAGACAGGTTCGGATAAACTACGTCAATGTTCGAACCTGTATAATATAAAAAATTCCTTTAATTGCTGGGAACTCCACATATAGTGGACAATCAGCAGCCAAGTCTCTATTTAATACGTTTATAGAGAAAGGTTCAACGACTAAAATTAAATCATAAATAAACATACGTATATCGTTATGAAAACAAAAATTACAAAAGAAAGTAGAAATTTACTTATAGCATTATTGCTTGGAGATGGAACAATATGCAACAATAATGTATTTAAACTTGCTCACGCAGAGCAATAGAAAGACTATTTGGAATGGAAGATTAAATAGCTTAATGACGCAGGTATAAGAAACAATGGATTGAAAACTTATGTAAAAACTTGCGGTTATAATACAGGAGTAAATGTATATTATACACAGCTTAATATAATTCCATTTATAAAAGTGCTAAGAAGAATATTTTATAAACCTAAAAAAGTTTTAGGAAATAGAAAACTTCTTAATAGACTAGATGCTAAAGGCGTTGCTATTTGGTATATGGACGATGGTCATATAAACATTCGTAAAGATAAAGATGGTAGACCTATGGGGTTCTATATAAAAATAGCAACATGTTTGCCAAAAAACGAACTTCAGATAATAATAGATTATTTTAAAGAAGTTTGGGACGTAAATTTCTATATGTTTCACGAAGGCAAAAAAGAAGATAGCTTTTCTTTATGTTGCGGGACTAAAGAAGGTTTAAAATTTATAAATATAATTAAAAAATATGTGCTACAAGTTCCATCAATGGTACATAAAATACAATATGATTTAAGCTAGAGGAGACGTCCTCTAGATGTACCCGAATAGGGGAAATTGGGAACGGAGAAATCCGAAGAGATAGTCTGATCTGCATAGTAATATGCAGTTAACATAAATGTTTGACGTCGATAAACTGTTTATTGCTACTATGTCTTACACAAATGGTGAATTAGATACTATTACAGAAGAGCAGGAGAAGAAGATATCAGATATATTCTCTAGTAAAGTAAAAGGATCTAAGCAAAATGCGGTACAGAAAATTTTGTAGCAAGCTTCTTATGGAGCCATATAGAATAGATTGCTCAATAATTATATTGACATCATATCTGATACAAGAAACTTTTCTAATGCACGTGCTTCTATTGATACTATTACAGATGTTATCAAGTCAGAGATCCTTCCTCACTTAAAGAGTGGGTTAAGCGAGTATAGACCATCTATGTATGAGCTTACTCCTTCATTCTAGTCTAGACGTAAGATGGAGTTCTCTACAGGTAAAGACGGTATTGGTCCATTCGCGTTGAATGTAACAAATATGGCTCTTACGTAGTTTACGCATTTGTCTATGAGATACGGAGATAATCAATTTGGATTCCATGACCTTGACTAGGTTCTTGGAGAAGATGGAGAACGTATTTCAGACTGGTTGTCAGCTATGGTTAATGCCCATGTGGACGTTGCCAAGGACCCATATATCTTTGACCTTAATATTAATTCTGCTACATATAATCATGTAAACTTCTTACTTAGAGCAGGAAAAGGTAAGGCTACATTCTCATTTATCGCATAGCCAATACTTAAGAAGTACGGATAGTTAATGGGTTCTGCCAAGGGTACATTTGGAAAGAACTTCAAGGCTGACGGAAAGTCTTAGGAGCTGAATAATCATTCTTAGATATACAGCTATCTTCTTAATGTAACTAGACAGAATCTTGCTGATAAGCTTGGTTTAAAGAATTTGTATAAGACATTTAAAAAGAAGTCTGGTGGCGTATCTTATGTTCTTAACGAAGACTATGTAAAGAAACATAGAGACGAAATCATTGGTTCTATCAAGGATTCATTAAAGTCTGATGGTGAAAAAAACTAGGATGTTATCAACAAGTATGCTACAGATATATTTAATCTTATCATAGGTAATGATAAATAGATATAGTGGAAAGATGCTATGAACTTTGATAAAGGTATTTACGCTATAGAGCATGCCGATTCTACATTTGGCTTGTATTATCAAATGTTATCGTTAAGATCATTTGGTAAGATAAAGACGTATGCGGATGAACTTGCAGACCTTGTAAAGGTATCTAAGATCGATACAAAGAAGTTTGGTAATAATATTTCTTCGCACATCAACTTTAAGAATACATACGAGCAATTTAAATATGGAGACCATAATGTTGAGTGGTATATAAATGATGGTAATAAATACGAGCAGGAGATTGATGAAAAGACTGGAGAAGAATTAACTCCTACTGAAACAACAGCTGCTCTTATGAGATATTTTCATAATTTATTCTTGGATTCTAAGTTCTATAATGCTACAGAGCTCGTATAGAGAATATTGTAGAATCAAACATTCTCAGCTACTCCTTTGTATGCTAACCTACTTAGAACAGCTCTCGCTAGCTTAAATGCTGACGAATAGTTCTAGGGATATACAAAGTGGAGATTTGATAAGGATGGTAATTATGCTGGAACTCCTTACGATGGATACAAGCAGGTAATGAAAGATGATGTTGTACAGGCTATTGGTTCATCAATAGAAAGTATGTTAAGATTCTAGGCGTTACTTGACTTTGCTCCAAAGATTGAGGCAACAGATGATTACACTGGTCCTATAGACTTTACATTTGGCGGAGATAGATAGGAAATAGAAAGGAATTATAAACGAATTCTGTATGGAGACAAAGAAGGAGACGAGTATGACAGAAACACAATATTCCAGAACCTTGCTAATCTTATGCAGGATATAATAGATGATCCAGATTCTGATGAAGCTCAAGGCCTTGTAGATTAGGATGGTGTTATAAGTAATGAATTATTCGGATATCTTAGACCGTAGACTGGAATAAAAGGTTCAAGCGTAGGAAGAATGATGCTTTCTAAGACGTAGATGAATGTTGGTGTAGAACAGAAGTAGAGACTCATGTCTGCCTTTGATTAGTTATTGACTCATCCGTCTGAAAGAGTTAGAAGAGTAGCTAGGGATTTAGCTATATACGCATACTATTCCACATATGATACTAATAGTGCTTATTCTTTCTCCGATATAATCCCGCCTAAATATAGACGTCAGTATGATAGAGCTCTTAGCTTAGCTCTTGATTCTAGAACCAGAAATGGGTACTAGCATAAGTCTTTGGGAGATGCATAGTTGATGGCTAATGATATCCTTGATGTAATAGCTAGAAACCTTTATAAGAACGACGATGTTGTTCCTATGTATTTCGAAGATAAAAGAGATATCATTAAATATGAAGGAACCGTCCTTAAAGTTGATGGTATAAAGAAAAAGGTTAATGCTCTTCTCGTTTCTAATTCTAGAAGCATACCTAAATCTAGATACTTTAAGATCAAACGAGGAGATCAATATGTTGTTTATAGATATGCTGGTGCAATAGAAGGCTTAAATAAAGAAAATAAAGCCTTAGAGACCAAGAGGGTTTACATGATTGTTCCTAAGTTTGGATTACAGATAAAAGGAACACAGTTATACGAATTCATGCAGGGATCTGAAGGTGTTTCTATATTTGACGAAAACAAACTGCCTAGCACATTTAAAGCTGATAAACTTTTGGATTATGCTGAGCAGTATGCAAATGATCTTACCGAATCTTTGTCTAAAGACAAAAAGAATGGTAAGTCTAAGTCAAAGGATGAGTCTAAACAAGTTGTCATGTACAGATTCTCTTCTACAATAAACCCTATGAAGATAAACGGTTCGTATTACGAAGTTAACCCTAACGATAATAAGCTTAATAACAAAGTTACAAACGAAGATGGTTCTGTAGAATTTGTATCAGCTATTAATCCTATTAATAAGATTGAGTAGGATATAAAGAGTTCTGGAGTTGATATAAATATTAACAATACCAATTTGTAGCAGATTGTTGAGTAGATTCAGTCAAGATAGAATATCGGAATATATAGTTTCATACATTTTAATGGAGATATATCCAAGTTTGAACCATCTAAAAAGCAGGTAAGCGATTATATCACATAGAAAGAAAGTGAATATGAAGATACTCTTGCTTCAGATTTAACTAAAGCTCAACGCAGATAGTTTATAGCAGAATATTCTAAGAAGCTTAAAGACGAGGCTCCAGACGTATTATTGCAGAAGAATGTAAACGACAAGGTTGATTCTATTGTAAAGGACTTAATTTCATCAAATGTAACAAACTTTACAATATTGTCTACCGGTGATGGTGTTATAGAGCAAGCTGGAGCGCATTCAGCTATGCTTAATCAGTCTAATATAACATCTACACTTGGACCTTGTAGGGTATACATTCTCGGTAAAACTATGAGTAATCCAGAATCTTTGGAAACGGAAAAGTAGAAATATATACTTGATGACGTTGATGTTAAAACCAATGAACAAGAAAGTACTGAAGATGATATAAATATACTGTAGAATGCAGCTGACGACGCTGTTACAAATATCGAAGATATTTAGAATGCACAGTCTGCAGATGATCTGTTATCATAGATAGAGGATTAGGATAAATAGGAGTCTACTCCTGGTGTTGATAATCCGAACGAAACTGCTGGTAGTTTAGACGATTTATTGTCTTAGATTGGCGCTTTGTCAGAAGAATCTAAAGAAACAAATGATAATAAAAACTGTTAATTATGTTTTGTCCTTATTATAAAAATAAAGATGTTTTTGATGGCTTTAACAGTATAATATAGGCACTTGGTGGTAAACCAATGACAGAAGAGGAATTTAGGTCCGCAGAGCTGAGAAATCAGCGACGCGGGCTTGATTACTCTGCTATGGAAGCAGCCTATAAAGCCTATCATGCTAATAATGGCAATCTTATGGATTTAGCTCCAAATGGCTAGCCATCATTAGTATTTCAACAGCTATTGTAGATATACAATGGCGATATAAATAAAGCCATAAAAGCTAAAACTAATTTATATTCAAAGACGTTTAGAAAGCACTTTGGAGATTGGCTTAGCGATAGTATCAGTAAGGATAAAATTGATATTAACGGAGAGCCTATACTTCCTTTCGGAGAGTCGTTAGAAAAAGCAAAGGCTTCTGCTTCGCTTAGGTCAAAGATTGGTATACAGAATAAATTTAAAAGAACTAATGTATATTCTACTTTCGGTGAATCTATATCAAGTGCTTTATATAGTGGTAAAGAATAGTCTAGTAAAGACATTGTCTCAAGATTCTCATAGTTGAGATTATTCTCTCCATAGAACGAAAAGCTTGCAGAAGTTTTATAGCGCCATGAAATACCTACTGTATTCAAAAATCACGAAGATGGTAGTTTAATGAAGACTTATACAGTAGATGGTAAAAGTGCAATATCTATTGACCCATAGCTAGCTAACAATGTATCTAATCAGTATTTGGCTGATACGTATCTACATGAGATAATACATGCTATAACAACAGATCCTATAAACAACGCAAAAACTAAGGAAGATATTAAATTCAGAGATTAGAACAGAAAGGTATTTAATATATTTAACAAGTTATTTCCTAAGGAATTATTTAGCAGAATGGATATGTCTGGTCTTTACTATTGTCTTGAAAACGAAAAGGAGTTTGCTTCTGAATTCGCTACAAGACAAGATGTAAGAAGCATGTTGTACCAGAGAGCTATTCTTGAAGATAAAAAGAACAATAAGGCTCCAATTCTTGCGTTAAAAAACCTTGTAAATAGCCTATCTAGATTATTAGCAAACAGTAATGTATTTAATACAAATAAAGACCAATTAAAGCTGTATTAGAATACTGCGGCATCTTATCTACTCAATAGACCTATTCTTAAATTTGATGGCTTGTAGGCGTCTAAAATAATCCAGGAAGTATATAAATCTTTAGATAATTCTGTGCTATCAAACGACCAGATGTAGTAGACTAGAGAAGATTTGATTAGAGCCACTAATTATGCAGAAACTAATAATTCTATGCGAGTTGATAGAATTAACGATACTAATCTTGGTCTTAATACGAAAGACTCTGAAGAAGTGGCATAGAAAAGAATAGAAGAAATGTGTAATAATATAGCTACTGCCTTATCAAAGAGACAGGCTGCTATTAAAGTATCTTAGCTTCCAGAAGAGTACAAGAGTGAGAATATAGAAATACTTAGGTCTCAAGTTTAGTCTTTTAAAGACCGACTTGGGGGAACGTTTTATTCAATAGCTAGTCTTGTACAATAGATTGCACCATAGCTTCTTGTTGATTCAAAAAAGATACACAAGATAAGACAAGAGAATATGACTATAAGCGATGCTGAGTACATGTTCTTGACACACGATAACTTTGGTACATATTAGAAGATTTTATCAGAGATCAACAGTGCTCTTAATTCTCCTACTGTAATAGATTTGCTCATAAGGGAATTATAGGACAAACCACAATAGGATAGGGCTACTTCTAACGATATACAAAGAATAATCTAGATTGTACAAAGTTCAGAAGCTGTAGCAGCAGATGCCACATCTCTTATGTCGGAGATTCTTGTCAATAACATGAAGAAAAGATTTGCGTAGATATGTAATGATGTCCATTCTCCTACAATAGCAGATTATATTAATCACCTTAAGACTATAGGATATGATACAAGCTGGTTTTACACTACTGTAGGTTCTATGGATTCTGCAAAAGACGAAGCTTTAAGAGCAATGGCTTATCTTATAGATAATGCTACTCATAAAGCTGATAGAGATACCCATGACAGAGTCGTAGAACTTATGTAGCTTAAAGAATAGCTTAAGTTTGGCGAAAGTGTTCTTGATCTTTATGAGGTTGATGATAATGGGTTTACTACAGGTTACTTGGTGAGAAACTTGAATTATGGTAAATTTTTCAGAAAGAGATAGGAGTTCATGGAAAAGCTTAATCTCAAATACGGATTAGATCCATCTAATAGAGAATAGCCAAAAGGCGATGATGGTGTAAAATGGAGCAAAGAAGTAAACGATTGGTTAAGCAAAAACTGTTATAGAAAATACAAGAAAGAATACTATGAAGCATTTTCTAATCTTTCTGCCGATACTATGAGAGCACGCGATTCTATTCAGATATAGATTAAAGCCATAAAGTCGAGATGTAAAGACGAGTTTGGAAACTATCATTTTGACAGACTTACAGATTCTGAATGGAATACACTTAGAGGCTTGTATATACAAAAGAAACAGCTAGCTTCCGACTATGATGTAAATGGAGAACTTAAGATAGAAGGTACTCCAGAGTACCGTATAGCTAAGGAACTTTAGAAACTGAACGAGACTCTTTTTAATTCTTCTGATAAAGTTAAGAAGGATACAAAGAGATGGTAGGCTGACAGAGACAAGATTATCCAGGAATGCGGCGGTCTTGAAGAAATGACTAAAGGTGAAGATGGTAATTTCGATTTCGACAAGCTTAGAAAATGGGACTCAAGAAATAGTAAAACTAGACTCAAGGTAAATGAAGAGACAGGTAAAGCATTACTTTGGGAAACTATTGACAATGAAGCAGAGAAGCCTGTATATGCAATAATTGTAGATGGAGTTAGCGACCATGGAGCTAGATATGAAGAATTGTAGCAACAGAAGTATAACATATTGTCTACATACAGAGATTACAATACTGGTGATATAAACCCATCTAAATTGTAGAAGTCTATACAGAATAAAATACAAGCTATAGACAAAGAGCTAGCTAAGATTAGAAAACAAGCTGTAAGAGAAGATAAAGATTTAAAGAAACTTGCTAAAAATCGTGCAAAAATTTTTAGAAAATATGCTAAGTCTTCACTGACTGACGTGTATAAAGAAATGCACAGATTGGCAGTTCTTAGAGACAAGGAAGAGCCAGGTTACCTTGATACCTTTTAGAGAAATACTGGTAGACTTGTTGAGGATGTAGAAGGAGAAATATCATGGTAGGCTAAACCTTGGTTTAGAAAAGTAGTTGCAAAGTAGGCTTACTACGACAGATTTATGGAGGTATTGCCAGGAGATGGTTATCTCAACTCTGATGAGAACAACGATTTACTCGATAAGGATTTCGACGAGAGTTACGGATAGTCATTTGTACCAAAAAAGGAATTGTACGACAATTCTAAACAGTATAATAAGATTATGAAGTCTAAGACTCTTAAAGCTCTTTACAATAAGACGTATCAAACAATTAAAGAGTCTAACGAATTGTAGACAAATAGAAACTATGTAGACAATTATCTTCTTCCATAGATAACTGGCTCATTCTTTAAATACCTTAAAAAGCATAGCGGTAAATGGAGAATGGCTTGGGACTTTATTAAAACTGGTAATGTAGACCCATCTTCTTCTGGAGGTGCTCTTAGAGAATATTTTAAAGATACTGTTGGTATTGGAGAGAAAGGATGGGAGCAAGATGGCACATACGGATAGTTTATTGATTAGGCGTTGTCTGACCAGGATCAGTTTGGAGATATTATCAACTCGAAAGACCCTACATTCGGTAGTGAAATAAGCGGAGAACGTCCAGATGGTAGACAGCTTAATATGATACCATAGTACTATACCAGAAGACTTAAAGACACATCGTAGCTCTCATCTGATTTAATAGGTATACTTGGAGAGTACTACAACTAGTCTTAGAAGTACAAGAACAAGAAGTAGATAGAAGCCACATGTGAATCTATGGTCGATATGATTGAGAATAGAAATCATGAAAAGGTATCAATTACTGGTAGTATAGGAAATCTTAAAAGAACTACTAGAAATGTTACCGGAAAGTCTTCTAATACGTATAAGGCTGCTAGAAAATTCTTGGATATGAACCTATATAATATACGCTCGTCAAGAATGTAGGTCAATATATTCGGCAGATAGGTTAATATGGGCAAGGTGGCTTAGCTATTCCGAGCTGCTACAACACTTGTAAACCTTGGCTGTAATATAGCCGTAGCAGGAACTGGTTTCACTACTGCTATATGGGCGCATATTGTAAATTCTATAGTTGGATAGAAATATAGTTTTTCGGACGCTTGCGCTGCCACTAGATTTGTCTTACATCATTTAGTTGAAAATGGAATGGGTGCCAAATATATAGAAGACCACAATTCCAAAGACCTATTGATGCTTATAATGGAGCATTTTAATGTAGCAAGTCAGCTTGAGAGGAAAATGAAGGATTCAAATAGAAATAAGTTTATAAACGCCATAACTCATAACTGGGCATTCGGTGGTCTTACTATGTTTGATTTTTGCGCTAAGGCTCCTATAGCTATTTCTACTATAATGTCTTACAGATATTACAATGGAGAGTTTACAACCAAGGATGACGTTATAATGAATAATATCCTTAATCCAGAAGAAGCTAAAAAGCAGATTAAAGAGTGGAAGAAAGGAAAAAGCTTGCTGTCTATTATGAAAGAAGAAAATGGTAAGCTTACTGTAGATAAGTAGTATTACAAATAGTATAAACAGATAGAAGATGTACTCCATTCCAGAATTGAGAGATATGCAGAAAATGCAGATGGTATGGCTACCGAATCACAAAAGGCTGCTATTACAACAAATGCATTAGGTGCTGCAGTTTTGGTTCATAGACAATATTTCCCTCTTATGCTTCAAGAGAGATTCGGTGATACCGTATGGGATAATTCTACTTAGCAATTTAAAGGTGGCTCATTTAGGTCTGGATTACAATTACTTAATGTGTTGTCTAAAGGGTATTCTGATGAAGCAAACCTTTAGAACTTCTAGGTGAACAGAAAGAAATCAATCTTAACTGGTCTTGCAGCAGGTGCTGCATTAGGCTCATTCTTGCCTATTGTAGGTCCTATGGCTGGTGTTGCTATAGGTTCTGCGATTGGCGCATTATTGGGCGCTAGAGCGAAAAATTCTAGGTCTTTACAGAGATATTTGTACGATGATTCATCAGAAAGTTAGGCTAGATTGTGCAGATTTAGACGTCAGCAATTAAAACGTCTTGCGACTGAAATTGCTTTATACAAGCTTGTCGTTTGCCCTGCTGTTGCCCTAATATGTGCGTATGCAGACTCTGATGATGATAATAAATTAATGCAGCTACTTGCATATATTGCCGTACGTACAAAATGGGAGGTATTTACTCCTTATCGTTTCGATGATGCATTAAATAACTTCAAATCAGTATCCGCGCAGACCGGTACTTTGGATGCCATTTAGAACGTCGCAAAATCCGTTCCAGAATACGCATTATATTCCATTATGCCTCGAGGGTCGCTATTGGATACTTTCCTAGGTGGCTCCATTAACGATTATGATTCAAGTATATAGCGAGGTATTTACTCTGATTACAATATTCCATTTACAGATACCGAATGGAATAAAGCTTCAAGAGATATGTTTAAAGCAACACCATTTCATCATGCTTATGAACAAATCCTTGACTCAAAGAGTAAAAGAAGCTATTACGAAAATCAAATCATTCAAAATAAATCTTCAGATGACCCATTATATAATTGGGCTTTAGATAAGTTTAGTAAATAATAAAAAAGACCCCGACTGCTCTCACGAGTGGCCGGGGTTTATTTATTCACTAATTCAAAACTTCTGGGGAATAATACCCCCAGTATATTGCGTTATCAACTACATTCTGCTTTGTTAGAATATCGAATCCACCTTGTTCTATACAAGATACTTCAGCTTTCTTTGCTTTCGGTATTTCGTACAAAACTTCAAGAAGAACTTTACTATTAGATTCTACATCAGCCTTAGAGTCAAAATAATATTCACTCTCAGATTGTTTGTATATCCAATAACGCTGTGCAACAGAAATAGGATTATAAAGAAGTCGTATATACTTCTTTTCTCCTACTGTAACTATTTCTGAAGAATAAAGAGCATTTGTAGTTAATAATTCCCTATTTGTTATTATATAGGGAACTACAAATATAGAGTTATTTTTAAACTTCTCTTTATTAAACATTCAAAATTGCTGCTTCTAATTCTTCACCTGTAGCACAATTCTCGAAATCGTCTACATTAAATGTATTCTCAAGATTCATAACGTTAAATGTGTTTTCTAACACTTCAATATTCAAAGTTTCGTTTTTCATTTTACTCATAGGTTTAAAGTTTCACTACCGTCTCCATTATAATATTCATAGCTATGGTCCCAGTTTTCTGTTCCCAAATGCCATAAATACACTTTCATGAAATCATGTATTGCTATTTCCCTAGAATTAATCTGAATTGAATCTAATCCGAAAACTCTTATTTCATTACTGCCTGTTGTATCAATAGCAATAATATAAAACTCAAATCTCCATTTGTCAAATTCATCAGTCATTTTTAATACGTTTTCAAAATACCAATATACTGCATCTTGATAAAAACATAATTGCCTACAGTAGTCAAATTCTTTCATACTGTCTTCAAAATGCCATAACTTAGCTGTAGTTTTGATATCCATAATTGTACACGTTCTTGTATCAAAGTCAAATGTACAACTATCAAGCAACGATTTACATGCAATAGGAGTATATGCTCCATGATTAAGTTCGTCCACAATCCAGTAATCCCAGTTTATTTGGAACTCGTGATATACGTGCATATTACTATAATCGCCAGCCTTTTGTAGTAATTTGTTTGCTAACTTATGTTCATCAACATTATGCTGAATCTTCATAAGCTGGTCTAAGTCGTACTGAGATATAAGTATTTTCTTAGACTTAATAGTTTCGATATAATCCTTATACTCTACGCTTATTTTAAGCGCTTCTGAGAGGATTTTATCTTCACTCTTACCAACTATACTATAAGACTTGCGATAAGCCTCTGAGAGCTGTTTATTTAGCTCTATTTCAACGGTATTTATTAAGTTTTCACAGAACTTTTGTGCTTGCGCACTTTTAGGCTTGTCGCCATCGAACAGAACGTAATCATTCCAGAATTGATCTGGTTGAAGCAGAAACTTATGTATCATGGTTCCTTTACGTAACTGTGGCAAATCTAGGCCTTTCTCTTTACCATCCAGCATATTACGAAAATAGGCCGGCCCTTTATTCAAGAACCAGCCTATCGCACTATTACTAATGCGCGTATTATCTTCGTAGTATGGAATGTCGTATTCCGGTATTTTGTACTTTGGTGTAATCATTAGCATCCTGCACAACAACAATCACAACAGCAATCATCTGAAGCTGCTTTCTTCTTAGCATTCTTCAGACAATTAGCTTTACAAGAACGAGCATAAGGCTTTATAGTACCTTTTGAAGAAAGGTTCATATCCTCAAACAACTCTTCGAATGTTGTAGTAGGGTAATCATTAGCTTCCTTTACGAAAGATGATATATTATCAAAACTACATACCTCGAAATTGTCCTTGATAAAATCAGTTAAAGACTTAACTTCTTTCTTGTCGTTAAGCTTGTCATTCAATACCTCCATTATAAGAGATGGAGACATCTCATCAAACTCACGCCAATAGCGGATACGAGAACAACGGTCTATCAGGTATTCTGATATTTCATCATCATCGTTACATGTAAACAAAATCATATGCTTACCCTTGGTATCGGAGCCATCCAATACCTGTAACAATACAGAATCGTCATAATCCGCAAGAACTTTATCAAGTTCGTCAAACAAGAAACAAACGCTTGTGTCACCAAGCTTTTCTACAAGATTTCTAAGGATATGCGGACGTATGTTTTTGTCTATATTTATAATTGGAAGACCGCTCTTATTGGCAATTACCTTAGCCATTACAGTCTTTCCAGAACCCTTTAATCCTGCAAGCATCACACCAGTAAATCCGCTTTCAGACATATTATAGCTATTAATAACCTTATCTATAAAGCGTTCGTCACGCTGTGTACAATATACCTTAGAAGGTAAAGATAAGCCGCTAGTCTCTTCGAGTGAGATTGCGTCAGTATAACGATCTACATCAATACTGTAAACCATTCCTGGAGTCAAATCACACTCAAGACCTTCTGTGTTAAACTTAAAGTTTATACTCTTACCTACTTTCAAAAATTTCTTTTCCATATTTACTGATATTATAATACTCAAATATTGGTTTTTATCTCTTCTATCATCTCGTCTACCTGTTTATGGTTACGTACGAGATAACATTTCATTTTACTTCGATGTCGCTTAAGATAATGCTTAAACAATTTCCATCTAAGAGGGAATGAATCTCCCATAAGGCCTTTACATTCTACTACAAACCCATTTCCTATGAAGTCAGGTAGATATGTTAAAGGTCTTATTTTTTCACCTAAATACTCGAATTTGTCCAGTAATACGAAATGCTTTGGCTCATATTTAACTGGTATTCCAGCTTTCATAAAAGCTTCATAAGTATAGCATTCGAGTTTACTCCTAAAATGGAGACCATACTTATCGACTTTTGTCGCATTCCGTACTCTACCTTTAGATTTCTTGCCTATCATAATAAAAATTCTTTCCCCTTATCTTGGATACAGAAGTTTTATTAAAATAGACAATTTCGCCATCAGTTACTTTTTGTTCACCTCCATGATGGACACACACGCATATACATCCATCTTCACTATAACTATCCCAGATAGTCATCTGCAATTTGTTTGGAAGATAAACACGCATAAATCCACCTTTGTCAAGATGAATTTTCTTAGTCAGTTTCTTTGTAAGCCATTTATGCAATAGAGGAGACATTATTGCACCTCCCAGCACACCTAATAGGCATCCTATTACTACATCAATCATATTTCTGTAACGTTTTTGTTAACCAGTCTTTCATGGTGCTAAATCCGTTGTCACGAACAGCATCTGATAGATCTTTGGCTTTAAATTTCTTATTAATGAAAAAAGCATCTATTTTGTATTGTTTACTATATTGTCTAGCCTTAAGCATACCGGTTTGATCTCTATCATACAATATAACTATATGTTTCCATTTGGAACGCAGAGACATGAGTATATCTTCAGGTATAAACACGGTTTCACTAGCAGCAGCTATTGCATTAAAACCCATCTCGTAGCAACACATCACATCTTTCAGTGACTTTGTTATTATGAGTAGGTCGCCCCCTTCCTTAGGCAATTCGGATAATCCCTGTACGTGCCGATTCGTCAGATTGGTACGCCATTTAGTAAACTTGGAAGCAAGTGGACGATAAATCTTAAACTTATCATACACTTTATATGCATACATAGGACTATTCTCTTTGTAGATACTTCGGACGATACTATTACAAAGAAAGTATTTAATGCTGAACACATTGAACTTTTTTAGGGTATCAATATGTATTCCGAACTGTTTCCAGTACTGTTTATCTACATTAGTAAATGGCTGTCGAACTATTCCGATATCGGTATCTCCTTTCGGTTTATCGTACGTATTTGTCCTTACGATTGTATTAGGATTTATTCTGCGTACGATTCTCAATAATTCTCGTTCAAGCTCTTCTCTAGTCGTTATACCTTTGTATTCTTTTAGGAACTTAAGAGAGTTTCCGCATTCTCCAGTTCCAAGGTCTTTCCATAACAATCCTCCTGTTTTGGAATGAAATATTCCAAATGAAGGATTTTTGTCTCCAGACCTTAAAGGACTATTCATAAGTTTTCCAACTTTGAACTGTCCCAGACAATACGTATAGATGTCTAAATCATTCACTTTGTCCAAGATGTCTCTCAAGGACATAGTAATTGCTGTTCTAGTACTATACATAACTTATAAGTTAGGGGCTAGGTGCGGATTCGAACCGCTTCCTTGCAAGGATCCAATCTAGCCATATAGTGGAAAGTATCGGATTCGAACCGATAAGCAGGGTAGTGTTTCTTTTAAGCTTGCACACATTCCAATCTATCAATGCCCTTGTTTTACCATTAGACTAACTTCCCTAAAAACGAGCAGTTTAATGACATGCTCAGGTCTACGTTGACGGACGTATAGCAGTTTACGGAGATGCTAAGCTCGGACTTTAGGTTATTCAAACCCGCACTTACGTAGCGTACACGCGTATGAAATCTGATGCCAGGTAAGCTGTGCATCATAGATAATATCGGCCTTCACAGGCGGACAGAGCTATTACTTTCACAAGCTGTAACTCTTCTTATCATCAGAAATGTTGTGGCTCTGTAGGGATTCGAACCCTACTGGACTATTTGTCTATATAACAAAAACATGATAAAAACCTCGATTTTGATAGTTTTCGCATACGTCCATGCTTGTGTCTCACGACACCCTGCGAGCCTTATTGGAGGCATTTCACCTCCAAAGGGTAACTGAATTACCTAGCTCCACCAACGCCCTTTCATGGCAGTATTACCTCCCTGGGGCGTATCCACTTGCTGTATAGTTTGACACTCCTGCTATGTAAACGGTATAAGAACCATTTACCGGATTTCATACAATCAAGTAGTATTTCTATTTCTTCAGGCGTAAACCCCTTAAAAGGGAAGATCTGATGCGCCTGCTGCATCCGCAGTCTCCGGAGTAACGGTTGGTGGCACGTTAAGCGGATCGTTGTTCTCCTTATCGGCAACAACTGGTCGCTCCATAAGATCGTTCTTAAAGAGCTTAATCTGCGAATCTGTATTAGACATGTCTTCAACGAAGATTCCGAGCTTACTTACTTGAGTATAGCCCTTCTTGTCGTAAATAACCTTCAAGCGGAGCTTTTTCTTAGTAGCAATCATAGGATCAAGCATCTGCTTTGTCCAGTCAATCATCTCCTTGAATGTAGAAAGCTCTGCATCTGGTCTCTGTGGGTAGAAACAATCAAGAATCTGACAAACTCGTCCAAACTGAGCGTTATCACGCTTCTGCAAGTCTTCGTCTGTCTTAATATACATTCCCTTTGTATTCTTCCATTCTGTCATAGTAGCTGTCTGACCATCCTCATTCTCAAATACAATCTCGAGGAAATCGAGACCCTGAGGAGACTTGTTACAGTTTACCTCTTTAAGAGTGACATTCTGGTTGATGCCTACTGGCATATAACTACTATTACTAAATTCTTCGTTGCTAATTGCGGCTGTCTTTGTACTAAACATAATCTCTATTATTTTAATATACGTAATGCTAACATATCTAGTTTATTCTCAGCATAGTATGCTGCTGATCGAATAGACTGATATATCAATTTACTTAAATATTCTATCCCAATGTGTTGTAAGTGTTCCATCTTCATTACCTTCTGCAATAACGATATCCTTTCCGGCTATGTGTCTTGCACGAGCCTCCATGATGGTATCAGATGTACCACCCTTAAAGGATATGTGCGTTTCATTTCCTTTGCGATATACATAACCAACCGCATCGGCTAATCCACACACGATTTTACTCAGCTTACCAACTAAGTCGAGCTCTTTTGCAGAAACTTCAACACCATCCTTTTCAGTTACGGTGTCTTTAACGTGACCTACAAGAATAAATTCGTCACACAAATCTCGGAACATATCAACTACCTTCTTTACTGCGTCTCTAAGATACTTATAGCCAGCACCATTAGGTAAGGTTGTTACGTCTGTACCGTCCCATTTCTTACCCATTGGAGTTTGGCGATCTTTTGCATTCTATATAGTTCGCAAATCTATATACGTTCTTTTATGAACTGCTGTACGTTACCGTACAGAATAGACTATATCATCTCCTTTTGCCTTATGCGGCAGTCAGGAGTTCCGCACTTCCATCACCATTAGCTTGTGATGTACTCCCTTTCGGGATAGTCGTTGAACACCTATCAACGTGAGTTCTATAAATTTCTCCAATTTTAGAAAACCACTTATCTATGTTAAATTTATTTTTCATAATATTACACATTCCGCAGCAAGGAACGCAATTATCTAAAGTATAATCTTTAGATGAATCTATCCTATCTATCCCCATTGCGTTTTCTTTTCCGCAATAAAAACATTTCGAAGTTAGCATTTTTTCTGCTTCTTCTTTAGATAGAAAAGATTTAATAGTCTTTCCTTTTCTGTTGCTATTGTGTGTATATTTTGATATTTGCATATTTAGCAGTCTTCTTTCTTTCGGATACTTTTTATTAGCTGTTTCAACTTGTAAATCATCTACACAGTTAGTGCATGATTTTGGTACATATTTCTTATTAAAAAATCTATCACTTCTAACTACAGATTCAGATCCACATCTTGAACACTTTACTTTAAAATATGTCCTTTTTGATTGTTTCTCTTTATCATAGTCTTCGTGATCTATACCAATACAAGTTAATACGCCCCACGTTTTCCCAATATACTTTTCTAAAGTCTCTTGTTTCATAATAAATGCTGCTGATTTTCTTTCCTATTATACCTTATATTGCTATAACGATACAAATGGGAAAGAGGTTTCAGCAATTCACGGAATTTTCTATAGATATTTCTATCTATAGCTCCATTTTCACAGAGTGTACAAGCATAGCTCATACAAATATCCTCAAGTCGTGTAGCATTGTCGATAGTGATATGCTTATAGAAATTATGACCTACTTCTTTATTCTTGGCACGAATGGCACTTGCTGCTTCTCCTAAATCATTGATCGTACGACACTGGATGGCCATCGCATCAACGAAGACAGAGCCTCCCTCAAGGTCTATGATAAGGTTATTATCCAGCTGTGCAAGACAAGATGTCTTACCAGCCTTTGGAAGACCATAGAGTATAAGATATCTAGGATTTTCAGAAACTGCAGGAATTTTACTAGTAGGTAATGTTAAACTCATGATACAATGATACTAAAAGTTTTAATTAAAGCTTAATGTTAATACTAATGATTGTCTTCTTAATCTCTGGACTAAGTGAAGAGATGAAGTTGTAATCACTAAAATCAGAGTAACTATAAATGTCGGTACCAATCTGAATCTCATCATTGTAGAAAATGATAGGGAGACCATTCTCAAGACGGTAAATCTTACCGAGCTTAATACCCTTCATAATACTCTTCTTCTTGCCATAGTTAGCAAGAATGTTACAAGCCTTTGCGAACAAAGTGTCGCCCTTCAGAGGCTTGTAGATATAAGTATGATCCAACTCGTCGAACATGGCATCAATCAGATCATCGTCCTCCTTCTTTGTGTTAAACAAATAAGAGTTGTTCTTCTTTACAGTAGAAAGAATAATATCATCGAGAATCTGAGAATAAATGTTACCATTGTTAGTGTTCTTAATGTTGTTGTCAGTAAACTTAATATCGTATGTTGTCATAATTCAGCCTAAATTTTAATTGCTTAACTTTCTATCAAGTTGTTATACGCTAAGTCATTCTGGAATTCAAGTATGCAGGGCTTTCCTGCGTCTCGATTCTTCAAGATATGTAAATACACCTTGTTCTGAGTAGGTAAATGGCTCGGGCCATATTCTTGTATTCCAAGAATTTCAGGCCTATGAATGACTATAACATAATCGCTAGCTTGAAATAAAGCATCAGCAGATGAAATGTCGCTTCTCATAGGATAATGCGACAAAGGATTGTTTATTCTTTCTGGTGATTCAATATTTCTATTCATCTGTGCTAGTTGTAACACTGATGTCATAGGATACTTTTTAGCACTTATGAAAACTCTTTCGAGTTCCTGCATGGTTTCTATAACGCTGCCTATAGGCTTCGTCAATAGAGCATGGTCATACATTATCACAAAATGCTTATCAGTACCCTTTATGTATGTATTATAGAAATACTTAATAATGTCTTCTGCTTCCTTGGGAGTTGTAGGATTATCTACAAACCATATAGGATACTCCTTTAGTTGATTAGATACTGAGATGACTTTTCTGAAGGTATCGTCATCCAGGTCCGTTTCCGAACTATACAAAGTCGAAGTCGTTTTCCTAAGCTTACTAGAAAGCGTTCTTCCAACTTGCCTAAATCCAACCATCTCTAACGAGAAAATCAGAATCACTATTTCTTCACCAGGATTCAAATCAACAATATCAGTTGAGATCTCATTAGCAAATGAGCTCTTACCACTTCCTGAAATACCAGCTATGGTGTAAACGGTATTAGGTTCAATACCTCCCATACACTGCTTATTAAACTTGGCCCATCTAGTCTTTAGAGATGTTATAGAGTGATCTCTACGACCAGATATGTAGTTTATCGCCTCTTGGGCTACAACTGACATTGGTCTTATAAGATTAGATAAGTTCTGTTCCATAAGTCGATTCCTCAATTTTAGAGTTGTCTTGCATTTCTTCCTCAGATTCTTCCCATTGATGGTCTACGAGCCATCTCCACATCGTCTTCATATAACTTAGTTTACCCTCGTTAGTCTTTTTCTTCATTTCGAAGTCGAGACACTGAATAAGATGTTGAGCCATAGCTTCGCTTTGACCTACATAAACATTAAATAAATGTCTACACTTGTTAACGTTGGCTCTCAGATAGTTTTTAGTACCATCTGGTCGTAGAACGTATATTGGGTACATTTCATAGAACAGATCGAAATAGTCCTGTTTAGGTCGGACTATATCCTTAAGCGTATCTGTTGCATGATATGTAATTGACTTACCTCTCTCTATCGAGGTAATAAGTCCCTGAGAAATTAAGTTTGATATTTCTTCGTCGCTAACTAGGCTGACAATTTTGCGGACGTCTTGATTATAAGTTTTTTGATTCTTATCCAATACCAAACTTAGGAATATTAATTGATTTGAATTTAATCCTGGAATGTCCAGGAGTTTTGTGTTTAGTTCAATAATCATCTTATATACGTTGATAAACGATTAATCATCGAATATTGTCAACTGGCGGTTAACAAACTCACTAGCTATCTTTTTTGCTTTGCTAATGTAGTACTGGTAATCCAGATGACGTTTCTCTATTGGTGTGGCATCAATCTTATTAAGAAGTCGGACTCCGTATTCTGTTATTCTTGTTTCAGAACGACTTTCGTACATTTTGTCCTTAATTCTTATAAGATAGTAGCCACTGCTCGATGCGTAGTACCTATTAATACGTTGAATGAGGTTTCCCCCATACTCAACTTTTGATTCCTTATTTACGCTTTGTGACATTAAGAAATCACGGATATCTCTATCCTTCTTAATAAACTTGTCTATCGGTTCATTGTTCAAAAAATAGTTTATCACAGCTTTGGAGATAACAACTGGTGTCATGCTGTTGTTAAGACCAATTTCTGTGATAAACCTGCCTTTCTTTTCTATCAGTCCTGGATCTCCAGATTGGGAGTATCCTTTGCGAACACCAAAGTAATTGTTCACGTCGTACTGATAAAACGACTCGTAATCATCGGATTCGAATGTCAACTGGGTTAATTGCTCAACTTCCTTAATCGCATCGGCTATTGCGAAGCGGGCGGATTTGTCGGCAACGTAGACGACACCATCTGTATTGACTTGTACAATCTTACAATTCAACGCCAGAAGCCTGTCCACCAACATAAGTAGTATAAGTTGCCCATTTATACGTATCTTATATACGTTAAGTGGATCATAAGCCCAGCTACTTTCTTGTTGCATCTTTCCTGTAAGAGCATTAAGAGCCTGTTTAAATGCCTTAGACTTTAATAACTCTCCATTACGTTTGGCAGTCAAGCGCTCCTTGTATAGAGCACTGTACACATTCCAAAAATCTTCTCCTAAGTGAACCGGAAGCCAATGGTTTATAATGGCTAACGAAGGATACATAGACGTAACGTCGGAGTGTCCTATAAACTGTTCAGCTGTAGGTTTGTAGACTCTAGGCTCGTTGATGGTGTGTATACCACCTTCGCCTATAGAGTAGCAAATGTTTGAGAGAACAAACTTCTTCTCATAGTTTTCTTGTTTCTTATCAGACTTACTTGCGTTGCAAGTAGCATTCTTTACATCCAATAAGACTTCTTTCAACTTTGGATTAGAATATTGTATGAATGGGAGTATAATGTCATCTAGACGAATGTTTCCGACTTTTCGAGTACGAGTTTTTAGCTCGTCTTTTGTTGTGTTGGTAATGTCTAAAGTCTTTCGCAAGAGTACTTCTTCTCCAAATCGTACACCACTCATCGATAGTGCATCAAATCCCCATTCTTTTTCCACTTCAAGACGTAGTTCTACATCTTCTTTTACTTTGTTAAGCAAAGTCTCAGTAGCTTCTACGTCGTTCACGTTATACTCTATCATAGCGTCAATATCATATTCTGGAATCTGCAGATCAAAGCTTCCTTCGTACTCTTGTACATTTGGCATATGTAAGAGTATTTCTATTTCTTTTAAGCTTTTCTGCTGTTTGGCACTATAGAGCATCAACATAAGATCAAATGAATAGAAGTAGTTTGAATACTTATACACTTTAATCTTATCAATATTTCCTGTTTTTTCCGAACTTATTATTTCTTTACTAAGATAGTAGAGAGAACTACAAATTCTCGAGTATCCTAGTCGCTTCATTCTACTACAGAAATGTATAATGTAACTTATGATTATGTCATCATAATGCTTATTGTTATAGCCGCACATTATATGATCAGTTCTGTTGGTGTAGAAGAAGTCAACTAGTTCTTCTAGTTGATTTTTACGACAGGATATCTCGAATTTATATAGTTTATGACTCTCTGAATCTTTACAAGTACAATGAAAACAGTTTGGAAAAACTTCTATGTCATATAGAACTACTGGTCTTTCCTTTACTATCATAGTTCCCTAGTGAGGGTTTGCACCTCGCAGTCATATCCTTTCGGAGCACACTAGGGTGACCAGTGGTGTCCTGGTCGGTTTGAAGAAGTTACGCCTTAAGCGGCCATTCGCATTTTATTTGTGTTTGGCAGCAAGATACGTCCTGTCTTCTTGCGATGGTCCTTAAGGTTTGTACAAACAAGGTTACCACGCTTTGCTTTTACCTTATTTGTCTCCTTACGGGCTATCTTCATGACTTTACTGTGTTCTGGAAGTTTGTTTACGCCTCCATACTTAGCAGTTTCGCCATTATCTTTTATTTGAGCAATTTCTTGCTCGTGGAACAACTCGTCAGTAGAAGAGAATCTACCAATAAGCTGTAATTTGTCATATTTAGCGACAACTAAGTCTCTAATATGTTCTTCTGCAGCATTCTTTTCTGCTTCCCAAACTGGGAACTGCTGCGCGTAGAACAAATCGTCTTTCTTAACCGGACATGGGTGCTTTCGCTCCCATTTCTGCAACTTGTGTTGAACATACCCTTCCATGAGCTCGGTATGGTTAAACTTCGTAACCTTTCTGCGAGATTCAATTTTTATCGAATCACGTTTTAGCAGTATGAACCAAGGTTTCTTCCGGGAAAGACAATGGATACAATGTTCTTTACAGAACTTAGAAGTAGTTCCGTGAGACTTGTTAAAGTCTTTAAGCCACTTCTCTTTGATGTCACGATATTTTTCAACATAATCGTCCAAATATTGATTATTCTGGGTATTCATAACGTTGCCTCCTATGATTAAGCTGCTTGTTTAGCTGTTTTTTGTTTAATTTCTTTAACCTGTGTAGGCTTTTTGTTTACGGCTTTAGCCTTAACTTTGAGCCCACGACGAAGCTTACGTCCTTCGGCCTTAGAGCCGTGACGGAAGTTATATGTGTTCTTCTCGAGCGTCTCCTTAGCCTTCTTCTTAGCTTTACGGAGATTGTAGAAGTTCACACTAGCGTTCTTTGAGCACTCGATAGCATGAGGATCACCTCCCTTCTTGTGCTTATTGTGATTGCCTGACATATCTATGCCAGCCTCCTCGAATGGAGACTTATCATCAGAACGATACTGATAGAATGTAGCATTACCTACAAGATCACGCAGTTTTGCTACTATGCTTGCTGGCACATCCTTAAAGAATGCTGTAGAGTTAGTAATGCATGCAGACTTAATGCCGCAATCCTTTACCAACTTCTCGAGCTCATTCTTCTTTTTCAGAACGGAATCACATACAACTACGATGTTGTATACAGTGGCGCTATCCCACTGTTTCTTTGTGATGTCTATCACCTTCTTGGTGTTGGCATCATTGAGATGCATACGCTTACAACGACGGGTAACTGATGCGATATGACGAGCCATAGCGACATTACGACGCTCTTCCTGCTTCTTCAAACGGTCCTCCAGAGTGATTTTAACAGGCTCTGAAGCCTTTTCCTTCTTGGAGTCGATCAGTTTATCCATGATGCTCTTTTTGCGCGCCTTACGGGCCTCTATGCGAGCTTTAGAGGCAGCATACTTAGCCTCCTCTTTCTCGGCCTTAGCCTTCTTCTTAGCTTCCTTGAGTTCGGCATGTTTCTTAGCCTTCTCTGCGTCAGCAGCACGGCGCTTCTCAATGTTCTTTATTGTCTCGTTAGCAGCATTAGACTCTTCCTTCTTAGCTGCCTCAGCCTTAACTGGTGTAGTTCCTATCTTAGCCTGAACCTTCTTGAGGTTCTTCTTGTTATTCTTCTTTGACATAATTTTGATAATTTAATGTGTTAATAATGTTATTTTTAAGGCAAGGGATTCCTTATTGTGGTTCGTGTAAGTCTCGATCTTACTCCTTTCGGCGACCCTTATATTTGTCTCGAACCTATAGCATTTAAGCTGCCAGATCCATCTCGAACTTATCTGCAATAGTATCCTTAATCTCAATAGAAGTCTCATTGTTAAACTTCTCGAGATTAGCGTCAAACTTATTTGCTAGTAGTTGCTGCTCATGGATAAGCTGAGCAATCTTAGCTGATGAGAATACCTCGCGCTTAGGCATAGCCTTCAATCCCTTCTTTGCCTTAGTTGATGGATCAAGCGTCTTGATCATCTTAAGTTGTGCTATTGCCTCTTTTGCCTCGCATGCTGCAAAAATACTATAGTTATTTGTCTTCTTAAAATCCTCGTAAGAGAATGTAGTTGTACCTGTATTAAGAGCTACCAAAATACCCTTAATCATAATACGCTTCTCACTAAGCTGTACAATCTGGTTATACAAGCTCTTGAGATCTAAGCCAGAACCCTGCTTTGCTGCAATTGCCTTCTTAGACATGAGGTTCTCTGCTCGAATAATTCGCCAATACTTATTGATAGTGATATCAATGTTCTTACGAATTGTAATGATGTTTGCTGAGTTCAATTTAATTGATTTCTTATTCATATAGTTTGATTAAAATTAAACAATTTACTTGAATCAGCCATTTACCTAGTTTCTATATTACATATAACTGTAATAAAGAATAAAAGACACCCATTGGCAATCCTGCCCCGCAGGGCGGATTACCTATTCTCCGCAGAGAACGTTTAAGGATGCCTTTTAATATAAACTAATAATATCGTCTTTGCATTTCGTTATAAACAATAACGATAATACCATGCATGAATGTGTACTCTTCTGCTCGCAGTTCATACACCATTCCCGCAGGAATGTTTCTGTTTATGGCATTACACGTTTAGCGTTTACAATTCCGTACTCCAACTCAATCATTGGTTTACCGATGCAGTCTTTAACCTGCAAAACTTCTTTACGTCCGTTGATATTGATAACAATTTTATCAGGATACTCTTGCTGAGCGTTAAGCCTTGGCCCTGACACCCGGGACCCCGCAGGGTCCGCTCCTACGCCATCAGCAATGCTAGAATTCTGACATACTTTTGTCGCAACATCATACAGTCGTTCTACGACCCAGTTAAAGTTTTTGTCTTTAACTCCTTTCATCACAATTTCTTGTGATAGTCCTTCCATAATGGCCTTTTGGTTAAGCCCTGTGGAAAGACTCACTAGTGCATCCCATACCTTGAGAGCAAAACTCTCAAATGGTAAGGTTTGCTCGCAGCCGATTATCTTGTTCCAAAAGTGGAACATGGTTGAACCGAGAGTAATACTACCATCATCGTTAATGGTATAGATTTTGTACTTCTCCGTATGGTCCAACTTTTCATAAACGGCTGCCTTAATCTTTGGTTCGGAGAGCATTACAGCAATAAGCTTAACGCTCTTCTCAGTTAAAACAGCCTCCATGAATCCTACGCGATCTTATCAGCTGGTTTTGACTCTGCCTTCTGGCGCTCGTAATCAGCAATGATCTTCTCATTTGCTGAGATGGCAGATACACACTGTGCCTTAGCCTTCTGCAACTGCTCGATCATGGCGTCAAGACGAGCTATCTCACCACGGTTGAGGTCGTTAAGAATACCACCCAAATCCTTAGGATCTGAGAACACAGCCTTAGAATTCTTGTCCTTGAGAGCGTTCTGGACAGCCTCTTCAGTGGTCTCACCAAACTTGGTGCAATTCTCACCGAGAGGAATATCGATCTGGTTGTCGGTGCCCTCATTGAGACGGCAAACGACATCACCGATTGCATTCTGTTTTGTTGCCATAGACTCAATCGTAATATAGCCGATCGAGAAGCGACGAGGCGAACGATTGAGTACAAGGTTTACATTGGAGCTCTGTTTAGCCTGCTCCAAAACCTTGTCATGGTCTGGGTTAAACAAACGAGTTTGGGGAGTGAATACATCCTGACCAAACATTTGCGCACCGAGCATGCTCAGTGGGGTACGATTTGACTTAATAGTTGTTTCCACGATGTTTACATTAATTTCTGACATAATCATATCCTTTTTGATATCGTTATTGATTAACTAACGATATGATTGAAAAATATGGTGTATTTTGGCTACACCTTTGCCGTTGTTTATTGAATAAAGCAACGCTGATACGAAGATACTCGGTTACTACTTTGCGTACTTAGTTTTCTAAAGGAAGTTCTACTATTGTAGACGCTTTATCTAGACTTAGCTGCACTTTTCCTACTACAACAATAGGGTAATAGGCTTGCAGCAGGAATTGCATACGTATGATGCAATTAGCATTTACTGGTTTATCCAGGCCCATCGTCTAAAGCTTTGAATGCTTCCTTTGCATAATCAAATGCTGAACTATTTTCTGCTATTTTGTTCACGTTTTTTCTAACTTAACTATTCTAATCTTCGTTGGTGAAATTTTGCAGAGCAACTAACACTCATAGAATCTTAGAATTCTTATAACCCACGAAAATATGTAGAATCTCGGTCGTATTTCCCTTACTATACTTACAAGATATTCCTACACGATTGTTATTAAAGCAGATAATCTCTACTGCTAACTTAGAAGCGACTGTCAGCTAGGTCTCCTTACTGTGGTACTCGGCTTATGGCATGTACCCAGCGGTTGGTTATCGGAATGTCTCAGGATCAAACCCATCACAGACTTTACGGCTTTTTGTATCTTTGCTGATATTTGCAATTTTTCTGTACCGGTATTACTACCTCCTATTTATAGTGCACGAATATTGGGAATTCAACCCATACATTTCATCTTGTCACCCACTTATAACGTAATATACATGTATAGAGACAGTATACACATATAATATACACAGTCGTTTTACAACATAGATATAAGCTGCCCATCAATTTCCTGTATTGCTTCGAACCTTTATGTTTACATATACTGTTGCGCAGTATACTTTAGCACGGTTGGCATATCGGTTGGCACTCGATTTCTTCACCTCAAGCCCTTACTTACAACGTAAGATTCACTCTATGAAGGGACGTCAATTTTTGTTAAACATGTTACCTTTTAAACTTTCTAGGTTTTCATAGTCTATATCTCTTGCATACAACATACGCATACATAATATACCAGCTTACTACTCTGTAGAGACTATGTAATATTGTATATCATAGTACAAATAAACTATTAGTCTAGATCGTTTTGGATGAAAGTGGAGGTCAAATGGTCCTGGATGGACATATCTCGAATCAACTTTCTACCTGCTTTGCTATTTCTTATTCTAGGATAGCTCTCCATCAATTTTCTTTGACTGTAACGGAGTCATCGATCATAATCTCATGAACGATTTAATTTTCATGGAAATTGGCTGTAAGTTCGGATTGCCTAATATCCTAATAATACAACTGGAATAGATTTTCACCGCGATCTTCACCCGCGTACGATACTCCCGTAGAGCTTCGATTAAGGGGCTGCCCAACCCTTGCGCTTGTTTTACTTTTATATACCGCATAAACAAGAAAAGCCTGGCGGTCTACCATGAGCTCAGACGTCTTACACCTCATCCCTGGCACCCCTTCAATGGAGTTGTGACGAATCGAACGTCAAGGACTATATGCCAACGTATTCACCATACGTCCCGTGAGTATTATCCTCACGATATTGCGTCTTAGATAATTTTTTCGGCCTTTATACTAGCTTTGGACACTAGAAACACTACCTACGGCTTAATAATACTTCTATATTGTTTGGGATATCCTCGGTTCTTCCAGCACCATGCACCATACCATGTATGCAATTCTGTTCACCTACTGGGGACCAATATAGTTCGTCTCGTGTAACGTTTGTATATGCTTAGTATTATCACATATAATTACGATACGGTTCATTATGCCCTTCTTGGGACTTATGCGTTTATAATTACACTGCATCTTTTTAAGGTGCATTCAGCCTCATCCAGCTTGTCTCCAGACGGTTCTCACAAGTCCAGCTGTGTAATTATAGGAGTTGATACAACGCTTCTCCTACCTATATCAAACTGTTTCAATGTTTGATACATTTCATCCTACCTTTTGAGTGATCTCGCCCTGCAAGACAGGGTTAACATATTCTCGGATCAAGTTTAATATTGAGTTTTTCTTCTAGCTCCTTCGCGGGGGATGTTCCAGAATAGTACGTAGACTAATGGGATCTACTATATGTACTTACCCAATTATAGTGCATAGGGTTCTTGTGTTTACTTATGCACATTGGAGGCGATTTGAATATAATCATTGAGCTCTCCCTTACGAATGGTAGAGTTGTGATTAGTGGAGTCGACCTTTTCTCCAGGTTCCATAATATACAGAAGTGGTACATACGACGTATCTGTCTTCTTAATTACGGTGCGTTTAACAATTACCTTTTTAGGTAACTGTTTATGGTTACAAGGTACAGTCTTTTCTACCTTAACGGTATCATGGACTGTATCAGGATTAGCACGATTCACTTGACCAAACAAATGGTCCATTGGTTGCTGTACAGTAGATGCTGCTACTGTCTGCACTGTCGTTGGAAGAGGAACATTCTTAAGATCGGCAATATTCATGCCAATAGCAAGAAATGCTGCTCCTAACAACGTGATCACTAATTTTTTCATACTTTGATAGTTAAATTATTTGCGTTCACTTTGCCATTGGATGTCAAAGGCTCTTTTAATGCGACCAACTAGTTGTGAACCAGTTCTCTTAATTGGCCGTATTATTTTTTTACCTGAGCCTTAGCCTTACCTTTGGCTTCCTTTTTCTTATCTTCAGCTGCCTTCTTATCAGCTGCTTCCTTAGCAGCCTTGGCAACAGCCTCTTCCTCAGCCTTGATCTCCTCATCGGTCTTGAACTCCAAGTCGATGATATTCTCCTTGGCATAACCTACGAGTGGATCAGAAGGATTACGGAACAGGTTAGAGATGATACCAGCATACTGTGTAGCGTTATCAAGCATAGAATCAGGCTTAACCTTAGCCATCATGTCTGGAGTAACGTCACGATAGTACGCACGCTTAATGGCGATAACAGTCTTCTTTGCGAAGTTGTTACCATCCAAGAAGTTCTGCTTCAAGCTTTCGACGAAGCTACCAGGTGCTGCAAGAACCGCTGCAGTAGCCTTGTCAGCAAATGTGATGTTCTTGTTAGCTACCTCAGTATGGCTTGGTGTACGCTTTTCCTTAGGAAGCTTGTTCTCTTCCTCGAGCAAAGCGTTACCTTTTGCACGAACTTCATCTGCACCAATGATTACAAGACACTTTACAACGTCTGCAATCTGATCATCGGTATACTTGCATACGCCGGTGTTCTTGTCAGTAGAATGGTCGCGAAGCTCACAGAACGCAGATACAGGAGATCCTGATGTAGCGGTAACGTTGAAGAGGTGAGCACCAATTCCATAAGTAAGTGTTCCGACACGACCTGTAAACTCAACAATCTTGCGAAACACGTCATGAAAACTCATGTTATTGATGCGTTCAAGGTCATTCTTTGCAGAAGCAAGAGCCTTTTCAGCGTTTTCCTTGTACTTCTTATCCTTGGTGTTCTTGAGTGTCTTCTCAGCAGACTCGATAGCACGCTTAGCTTCGATAGAGCGATATGACTTATAGAAGTTCACACACTGCATGATGCTATCCATCAGCTTAGAGTCACGATTCATAGCCAAGAAGCCAGACAAAGCTTCCTTGAGCTCTTCTTCGTCCTTGATCTTTGTAGGATCAAAAACCTTACCTGCTGTTGCAGCGCGAGCCTTAGCATCCTCTTCGAGCTTCTTAGAAGTCTCTTCGGATACTGTTACAGCTGAAGCTGTAACCTCAACTGCTTCGGCATCGTCTTTTGAAGGCAAGAGCTTTGTGTCATCAAAGCTTACGCCAATCTCCTTCAAAGCTTCAGTAAGCTCTGTGAGCGCAGACTTGCGGATTACAACAGCGAAATCGCTTGTACCATACTTGACCTCGTCGCATACGCATACAGCGATGCCGAGGGCATTAATGTGGTTGAGTTTGTCGATGGTTCCCTGTGGGAAACCAGTGTGCTCAGCAGCCTTCTCATCCAAGAAGAAGCGATCGTGAGCCATCTTCAACAAATCTACCTGGTGGTTACGGTCCATGCTTGACCCACCTGTTGTTGTGAGCATAGCTGCAGCCTCAACAGCTGAATCTGCATTGTTACCACCATTGTTGTTGTTCTGAGCAACTTTTACATTGCCCTTTCTATTCTCTTTTGCCATTTTGATAATGTTTTTAAATGTTATTTACTAAAATTAATTAATACTTTCTGGGCAACTAACTTAAATTCAACTTGTGTCGAATATAAAGTTCGTTTTTAACCAATCTCGTGGAGGTTTAGTGAGCACTTTAATATGCTCTCCTTCACCCAAGTTAAGCGCAGCAACAGTATCTACCACAACTGTATCCTTACCTGCTGGTTTTGTCTCGGCACATGTACCGGCGCCCTCTGAGGGTTCCAAGGCCTGAAATGAGCACGTCGGTGCCAGCATGGGATTTACAGAAGATTTAACTGTGCTGGCTTCACTTTTATGGTCAACAAAGGCATAGTTGACCATACTCTTACCGGTAAAACCAAGCAAGAGACTTACGAGAATGATCCAGAACAACTTGTTGCTCTTATTGTATCTTGCGAAACCAAGAGCTACAAAAATCGAGAGAATCAATAATAAAAGTGAAGTCATTTTTGTTAATTTTTTAAATTATTTCTAATTTTCCTACGAGTGCGACTTAACGCAGCTTTTATAGTGCCTGTAGGAATTTTCAGCACTTTGCTAATTTCATCAACCGTAAGATCTTCTACGTAAAATAGATTAAAAATCTTCTGTGTCTTCTTTGGGAGTTTTTCAAATTCCTTTAGAAGAGATTCATACTCAAGAAGATTGACAAGATCTTCTTCTTCTGAAGAATTAGTTAATTCGACAGGTAGTCGGCCTGAGTCTTCTCCTAATTCCATGGATTTCTCCTTTACTTTTCGTAGATAATCTATAGCTGTTCGATTAGCTATAATTCTCAGCCATCCGCCAAAAGACGAATAATCTGTGAATGTCGAGAGTTTCTGATGAACCTTAAGAAATACAACATTTGTAAGATCTTTAGCTTCATCCATGTCATTCACGTAACAAAAGAGCACGTTGTCGACGAACTCTTTGTAACGGTTAAACAATTTATTAAACGCTAGCTCATTTCCCTTTTGAGCTTCTTTTATGGTCTCAATCTCAGATTGAGTGATACGCTGATACTCCATATTGTGGGGTAGGGGAGATCTCTCTCACCCTACTCCTGATAAAACGGAAGATCGTACACCATCTTCTGACGGTATAGCGACCAAACGTTATTGACGAAATTGTTGAAAAGGATTATTTTCAAATCCTTTCCTCCTGTTTTCATTTCTACTTTTTCAAGTAGTCCTGAACCGATACGCATACGAGTTATAAGTGTTTTGAACTTCATAGGGTTGCTTAGGACTATAGTTTTCATAATCCAATCACCGACTCTACGCAACTGTTCATTACAACAGTATTCGTATATACAATTTTCGTCTAGGCTGTCTCCTGCACAGAATATGTGCACTTCATAAGTAAAGCCTTTTTTGAGGCGGTTATGAAACCAATTAATCACATTTTCTATACCTTCTTCTTTACAGCCTAACAGACTAGCTCTGTAAATTAGCATTTTAGGGAAATACTCCATTTTTTATTTTGTTTAATTAAATGTTTTCTTGATAAACTTAGAGAAATCTTCAAAATACTCATCTAGAAAACTAGCTTTTTCTGACAATGCGTTATCAAATAAAGCCATATTGCCACATTTGCATGATATGTTATAATAGTTCTCTAAGTACTTATAGTTCTCTTGGAACCATACTACCCAGCTATTAACCCATATCCAAAATGCTCGTTCTCCAGAGTTAAATACTTTGTTGATACCTTCCAAATTTATAGAGTCTGCAAAATTAAAATTCTGAGACCCCTCATGTATCCCAAGAGCTTTTCTTAATGATGCATTCTTTTCATCTGTTCGAGGTGTTCCTCTTCCAGTATTATAGATTGCTACATTTTCTTGGTATACACGGTCTATCCATCGCGTCTTCACAGCATACTTAATTCTTTCGTGTGGCTCCTTACCTATATTAGATAATCTACCAAACTCTGTACACCATTTAAATGCGAGGTTGACGACATAAGGACACCTGTCCTTTATCATCGCTTTATATCCCTTTGTCATAACTAATAGGAAGAAGTTGGGGAATCGAACCCCAAACTGAACAGTCGTTCCAACTTCTTCTTCTCTCCACTTTGGTAGGAAACACCTAGACTAAACTTACGCTACGTTAGTATAGTCTACAATGTTATTTACATTGCCGTTTAATTTATAGTATAGTGCTTAATGTATTTATCTCCTCTGTCTGTCAAAACCAAACACGCCCGTGTAGGCAGTTTTACAACATGCCTAGGTTGTCCAAGCGGAGCCAAAACATGGAGGAAGAACCATCTAGCGGCTTTATCGCACTGGGAAGAGGAACTGTGGACGTGAGCGGAGTCGAACCGCTGTCCAAACAGATTATTTCATACACACTGTACATTTCTTGTAAATGTTCCGATGATCAGTCAGAACATTCGATTCAAGCCGTTTTAGGTGCGCTCTAAGACATTTTTGCGGCACTCGTGGTTAATTACTCCACTTGGTGACATACTCTGCCTCAGAGCGCTTAAAACATGGCTAAAAATATATAGGAATCCTCATGATACGAAGATACTTAGAGGGCTATATTCAGCATTTTTGATATATTTTGCAGGGTTCTGGTAAATACATATCTTCTTTACCTGAGTCTCCCCGATACAATGATACGCACAAAACATATTGTTTGATCTACTGTCCCAATTTATTGTGTGGGTTCACATCTCTTCCTCTCATCGTGATACGAAGATACTTGATGAGAATGTTAATTCATTCTAAGATTCCTTCTCTACACTGTCCCTCGGGATCTCTAGTACCTGAGAATCTATGTACGTGATACGAAGATACTTGTACTAGAAGAAGAATTAGAAACGATCGAACTGATAGTTGGCATAATACCAGTTGTTCGGATACTTAGTGCGCAACTCACGGTCGTGCTTTTCATATTCGTTGTTCAGATCGTTCATCTGCTTACGCTGATCCTCATCAATCTTCTGTGAAAGGTCACGGAACTGATTTGGCGTAATCTTCTGGTCGTCAGGAACGACGGTACCATTCTCGTCCTTGCCCAGAAGACGGGCCAACAAATCTGTACGCTTCTTCAGAATATCGAGCGTGATCTTTGCCTTCGCACGGTCCTTACGGACATTGAGAAGCTCCTTAATACGGAGATAGTCAGCACACTTGACGATTTCTTTGACCTGGGAGATCTTGCGCTTCTCCTCATCCTGGCGGATCTCTTCTGCCGCCTTGTCTGCGATGTCTGTGACGAGGTTACCCTTCATCAACTTTTCTACTACGTTGTCTGCTGACACATTCTGCTGCTTTTTAGCAGCACCTTTTGTTTCTGCTTCTGCCATTTTGATAATGTTTAAAATGTTTGTAAATAAAATTAATTAACATATTGTTACCTCTCCCACACTCCAGGATGGATTCTTAACGAATACTGCACCATCATTATTAATGGTGATATCGCATGGAGCTTTGTGAGAGCAGTTAGCCAAATGAATGAGTGCGAATCTAGCCCCTATGGCTTGATTCTCGTTAGGGTATTTGGATTCGAATACCAATGTTTTTGTATTCTTACCCTTTCCCTTAGCTTTGATTGTATACACTGGAATCTTCCACATAGTCTAAAGGATTTAGCTTGTTTTTAAACTTGTCACGCTTATATGCCTTTGCTTTGGCTTCAGCGTGACGCTGATGATACACTTTCTTAGTATTACGTTGTGTTCTGCACATAATTACATGTTATCTTGAACTGTTTTAAATACACAAATAACATCGGTAGAAATACCGTAAGAATCACGCATTCTCTTACTTATACCACCAGACATAACTCTGATAGCATTTGTAAGAGATTCATTGTCAGACTCATTATTTATAGCCTCTGACAATGCGAGCAGCAACTTCAACTTGGAGTCAAAATACTTGCTAAATCTTTTTTTCACGTAGATGCACGCAGATTCTACAACAGAAAGCTCTGTATCATTCTTAGCTTCTGCATGATGGATAATAACGGAATTAACTTCTGTTTCATCCATTGTGGCTGCGTGCACATCCTCAATATTGGGTTTTACAATCTTTAGCTGTGAAGCTACCGCCCCAACTTCTGATGCGCTCAAATTAGCACCCTCATAAGAGATAATAATGTACCGCTTCATAGCTAATCCTCCTTTGTCGTTATGTTAGTACTAGAGGACTGCACGAGCTGCACATGCTTACCGTTGATAATAGTGTCAACGACTTCCGTGTTGGGAATATCAGGAGGAGTAATAGCATCGTATTGATCCTGTTTATCAGGAAGATTCAGATACACATGCTTGTTCATCTCGAACTCGTTCGATATACTCATCTTAGTCAATGGTTTCCCAGATTTTTCTAAGACCGATACCACATCACGCATAACCTTTTCAGGTATGCTGAAGAACACTGAGTCTTGATGTCTCCATTGACCCTCCGATCTCTGAAACTCTATAACGTCAGAACAGTCGGTGAATGTAGGATTGTCAATATCCTGCATCATCTTTGACACCATGAGTGAGTCGTTGTGTTTGATCTCACTCTTCGTCTGCTTCACATAGTCACATGATGACATTGTGGCAGCTACAATAAGCATGATTAAGCACATGCTAAGCTTTTCAAATAATCTCTTCATTTTGATAATTTATTAGAGATTTAACAAATGTTAACTATCCGGGTTTTAAAGATTCACGGAATCATCTTTTGTGGACCAGCTAGGGTTTGAACCTAGGACCTCCAGATTATGAGTCTGTTGCTCTAACCGCTGAGCTACAAGTCCAGATTGCGTAGATAACTTGTGAGTCAGGTCTTCTTTCGACTCCACCCTCCAGTCTTCCTGCATTTTGGCGCCTATCTCCAAAACGACTTATACCTCTCTACGCAATTGTGATACATATGGGATTCGAACCCATGACCCATAGATTAAAAATCTATTGCTCTTCCAACTGAGCTAATGTATCAAATGGCAGTTTTTCGTCTTGTTTTTACCCCTTTCTTAGATGCTGCCAAACTCTCCCCAGGGTGCTATAATGCGTGATTTTATACAGACTTGAACTGTTATGTAGGCCTCTAACCTAATAAATCTCGGGGACGGTATAACCCGCCCCCTTGAAATGCAACTTAGTTAAATTTTTCCGTCCAATACGATATAAAATATATAATACTGGAGATCAAGATTATTATCAACATAACAATTACTACTACCAACGAAAAATCGCTTATGTTAGTTATATTCGTTATGTTTGACAATAAGTCAAAAAGAGGGAATGCCGAAATAATTATTAACGCTATTGATACAAATAGCTCTCCATATTCTTTTCTCATAGGTATAATGCTATTTGCGATATCTCATCATAGTCGTCTTCACTAACAAACCATGAATCGTTATCTGTTGTTAAATAACTCTTCCTTGATCCCAAATCTACATCTTCTAACGATAGTACACACATATCATCAGGATTTGCAGACTCGTAGTTCTTTAAAACTACATTTGAATTGCTACAATGCGATTTAAGTCTACGCAATGAAGCATGATGACGTCTAACTTCTAATTCTTCGTCAGACATTTGTCCGTTTTTTCTACGTTTTGCCATAATTAAGGACTAATAAAAATTATTCCGTCTTCAATGCATGATGGTGATTCTTCATTTAAATTCTTTAAATCTTTTACTCTTGGACAAGAGAAAGGATTGTTAAAGATACACCCATTGCAATTGTATTGACGTTTAGCCCTAACAACAATGCCATTTATTTTGTAGATTCTGCCAGGACTAAGATTTTTACTCATAGTTCACCAATTAATTGTAACTTGTACATTGGTTGCTTGACTGGAACCATTTCGTACCCTTTACGAGTTTCGCCAACTTTTCGAAGCACTTTAGATACTTCTCCAAGTTTAAATACTCTATGTATGGTCTTACCCTTGTTAGCTAGTATAAAACATACAAATTTTGATGGATTAGCATATAGTTTATCATATACAGGTGATACGATATGATAGAACGCACCAACACCTTTCATTGTGTCGATTTTATTCATATCATCTTTACTAATCATAATCTTTGTTGTTTCTCCTTCTTTTTCCAGATGTTCAGACCTATATATATAGTATTTTCCAGTTGATACATCTCTGACAGTTGTAACTACACCGCCAATGTTCTCGACTACAACCATTAAACTACCTACCATTATGCCACTAGGCAATACTCGGCACACTACATCTCCTTTACTAAACTTCATTTGTGTATAAATTTGATTTTGTATCGAACAATTGATGTAATTACACCATTTCTTAACCTAATGCCAAGTGTAGGCTCAATAGAGAATTGCTTGCATGTGCTAATATAGTCTACAACACTCTTAGAGATTGGAATAATCTCTGAGAATCCTGCTGATTTATCAACATACGCAGCCATATACTTAACGGTTTTACCGTTAACACTCGGTTTCTGTACTATTTGTTTAATACATTCAACCTTACAAACCATTGTGTCAATTGCAGCTTTTTGCTGTGCCTGACACTTCGATGTCATGAGTAACAATATTATTATCACGACTATCGCAATCAGTGGGCCAGGACTGTGATCCGGCTTCTCGTATAATTTTACACCCATGTTAAAAACCGTTAGTGATTCTACAAATACATCCTGCAGATTCAAGAGCATCCTTCATAGTGTTAATATAGTTTTTGTCAGGAGACTGAGATAACAGTATATCATGCTTATCATCAGCAGCTGTGTCTACATTAGAACACTCTGACTGAATCTTGATCTTTCCATCATTCTGGATAGTAACATTCAACATACTTAATGAATTGTTAAGAATTTAACACTTGTCTTGCCAGCTCCTGGAACATTTGAATGTTTGTTATTAATATAACTATTCAAAGTATTTTCCAAAGATTTGGCATTACATTTACTTAATCCAGAAGAGAGGATCATTGTAGATCCTCCCTCCTTGGCAACTACCTTGTAGTTAAGGTATCCAGCATCAGGTTTCCCTTTTGCTGACTGTGGCTTAACCGCCTGGTTATGAGTTTGCTTGTGTTTCTTCTGATTCATTGTCTGTACAAATGAATGGTTTACAATCCAGACCAATAGCCTTAATTACATTAGGCTCACTAAGTCTGTCCTCTGCGACCTCGCTAATTCCTCTAGCGATAAACGCAAGATGTCTCAAATCGTCGATGCTGTTGAATTTACCATCAACTTCAACTGTCACTTTGATGGTCTGTTCCTCTGTTACGGCGTCCAGTTCAACAACAATAGATTTCAAGATTGGAATGTGTTTCTTGAACTTAGTCTCCACGTAACTAGGAGCATCCAAATCAACATAATCTGGAGACAGTGTACGAGACACTGTTACAACTGTTTTGTTACCGTCAGCAAAAATTTCTGACCCAAGTTTTGAGTAATTATTACCCAGCAATTTCTCTAAAATGTTCATAATTTTGATAATTTAAACATTATTTACTTGTATAGGACTACTTCTCACCTATACTTGAGTTTTGTGTTCCATCTGTAATTCGGTTTCCCTTTGGAGGCTTTGGACTCCCTACGGCTACATTAAACACTTAGGGTTGATGCAACTCAACCCTTATGCTTTTTAATTAATTTAAAATAACACCAATGTAAGTTATGAAGACAATACTTACACCAGTCTTTTTGTTCATGAAGATTCAAATCACACATGTAACAATCTGTAAAACTAGATTTGTTTTTCACAATTCTAAATACATTCTTACAAATTGTAATCAATTGTCCTGGCTTATACATCTTACGAGTACCAGATGTCTTCTGTATGTTCTTATTTTTCGAATTCATTCATACTACTTTGCAATTAATTCATCTACCTTAGACTTTGCTTCTAAATAATTAGTACCATAATCTGTCTCAAGGTCTGTATCCATGAGGTCAAGATCATGTGTTCCATCGAGAGAGTCTAAAAGCGTTTCTGTGCATTTATAATACTCTTCATACGCTTTTACTTTTTCCTCTGCCTTATTGCTCTTGCCTTTATAGACATTTACACTAAAGCAGGCACCAATGATAGTACCAATAACTGCTCCAATAAAGAACAGATTCAATTGGTCCATAAAACCATGAATTTTGTTTTTGTCCATATTATATATATTTTGATTAATAATCTATAAAAATGGCATATCTATCCTCACGAACCGATATACCTGCATGGAAATAAAACCTGTTGTGTAACTAAAAAATGATTTAATAAAAAGGTGTGGTGGTTACTGGACTCGAACCGTCGCTATTGCGCTTTATAGCCAAGTACGATATTCTTGATGCGTTCGTACATAGTATACCCTCTTGCTGCTCTTAATCACTGCAAGTGTATAATAACCACTATCCGTCTCTCCGGATCGTCATAGAATATCCGCAGCTCTTAGCGTATACGTTCCCTAAAAACTTTATTGGATACTCAGTTTTACATGTAAACCCACTTAATTGTGATTTTTTAATCACATCTTCATAAACGGTTTACCGACATGTTTAGGTCATCCCTCTGTGTCCCACAATCGACATCTTATAGCTTTGCAAGTACCATAAGCACGTGTTGCAGTCATGGGCTTGGGACCATGAACGCCACATTACTGCCTACGATTTATCACGTTAGCGTAGGCGCTCCGTCATCCTGGTTTATATACCGCATGAGATAACGGTTTATCAACAACTATCTTCACAGACAATTGTAGATGGGGTCTAGAAAAATGCTTATGAATAATGAATATCAGACTACAGTATGATGCATTTGTTGGAGCAACGTTAGTTGCGTAATGTTTACCGTAGTTTCGTCTAGGTCTCATCAGTGATGATTTTAGACTCTCCCTAGCTGAGTTTAAATAAAAGTGTACCACTATCTTCACAGACCATGGTACATGAAACAATCTACTATTTACCACTCTTGGCAAAAACCTCAATTGTGCAATCAATGTATATGGAGTCTTAATGTCTATTTGTCTTAAATAAACATATCACTATCTTCACAGACAATGATATGTATCATGCCAATGTTGCCACGCTTGGCAATTAATTAGTAACCTAATTTCTATTAATTACAACAATTTGAAGTTCATCAATTTAAACGCAATCTCTAACTGCGCCATTATTGTGAACTCGTAATAGCACTGAGTCTTGTAGAATAAACACATTCTGTCAAATGTAAGCAATGTACCATTGCCACACTCATCTTGCTGCATCAAACCAAGATCTTTGGCATCGTTCCACTTGAAACCATAACCATGATGACAATACATCTTCACCACAACACGTCTCAAATCACTTGTTGTGTACAAGCGTACAAAGACCTTCTTGTCACCAGATGCGATGTAACCCTGACCCAAGAATGCCATACTATTACCATTTGCGAACTTAACACTAATCTTTGTTTTGTAATCTATTTTCATATTGATTATGTTTTGTTAATAACGCTATATATTAAAACAGCCTATTTGAGCTGTTACGTAGGATTGTTCTGAAAAAGGGGGTTTGGAGATTGTTTTACCAATCCCCATCCCCACTAATCTTTGTCAGCTTGACCGAAATCGAAATCATTATCGACCATATCAAGCATACGGTTTTTCAACTTATTAAACTCGCCTTCCTCATCCTCAACACTACCTAAGTAAGTGTTTGCCAAAGATGAATAAGTGTGCGTCCCGTCATTGATAGCTTTTTCCTTGCCATCCGTTAGCTCGGAAATGGTAAAATCAAATGTAGAGAAACGGGCTTTCTTGCCTTTGAATTTCTCCACCAACTTTGCCAATGCCCTGTCTTGTTCCTTTTCAGTGTGCTTATCAGTAAGCAATGAATCGAAGTTAATTAAACAGGTGTAAGTCTTACCAACAGATGCGCCTGCCTCCTCAAAATCAGCGAGTGACAATAAATCATCATCCTCTTCATCCTTTGAGTTATCGGCAGCGTATGCAATACGTAATTGAACACGAAATGCTTCATTTTCCTCATTCCACTCTTTAAGTTTATCATTGAGTGCAACGTCGCTAATAGTAGCAATTTGGTTAATCTTTTTCATTGTGCTTTGAGTTTTGAATTGTGAATAATGTTGTTTTTGTCATGGGGGGATACCCCAATCCGAAAGTATATACCGGGGTGTGATTCATTGCTGTTTCTCCTTTCTGTACACACACAACAGTTTAAAAAAATAAAAAATAAAAATAAAAAAGCCGAGGTTACAAGCCCCGGCTAATAATACGAAATGTTCTATATACATCATTCATGAATTCTCTATTAAACATTAAGAATAGAGTTATTCCATACTCTTTGTTTATTACGCATGGAAGATGCTTATTTTGCTCTATTGGAATCTTCATCGTTTTTAGAATCATCCTTTATGACATCTAGGAATATATCCGGGTCCAATCCCGGTCCAAGCTGATCATGTATAATCTCTGTCACCGTTTTCTGTTTCTTAGGCTTTAAAGAATTCTGCATAGTAGGAGTAGAGTCTATTTCGCCTTTCTCTACCAGAGAGACTTCATCGGATGATATAGCTTCGTAATCGCTATATAATGGAGAACTTACATCCTCAAACTTCTTAAAGAAATCCTTTACTTCGCGCATGTATTTGTGACCTTCTCTCTCATATAATACCGCATCTATCCATGCGCCATCAAAATCGTTTTTAAATTTTCCAATTCCAAGGTATTTATAGTCATTGCCTTTATATCTATATATATAATCTTCCATTATCTTGTCTCTTTATTAGCAATCTTTAGCCTAATTGACAATAGCTTCTTATTAATGTTTTTATCGTCCTTAACTAGCTTCTTTGCCACAGTTATGTATTTAGCGACCTTTGCGACAGGGATTGCGAGCTTTATTCCAATAAGCGAAATGACGGCCCATAGAGGAAGAAATGCAAAGCATACGTATAACAATATTGCCCAGAATGCCAAGTTTAGCATGCTTACTGTAACGCTTTTAGCGTTCATGGCCTTTATTACCTTATCAAATATCTCTTTCTCCTCTTCGTTTAAATCTTTTTTTAATATCAGATATATCTACTAACATATTATAATCTCCTATTTTTAAAATCTCCACCACCTAGTTGTCTCCTTCTTTAATTCTTCTAGGCACTTTTCGTACTTATTTTTCCAATAGTTGACCCAGTCTTCCTGGTGTGCTAATTGCTGTTCTAATAGTTTTATAGAGGCATCTCTAGCCTCTAATGCACTCTCATTGAACTTTTCTGGACTACTATTCTGTACTAGCTTTTCGTAATCTTTTCTATCCAGGATTACGTAATCTTTTAGCTGTCTTATTAACTGTACTAATTCCGTTTCCTTTTCCTTCGTCTCCATATATAATAATATCAAATAATACTTTTGCTGTCTCAGGGTGTTTAGAGAACAGTTTTAGCATCTATTCTGCTATCCCCGAATACTTCTATAAATTTGTAGAACTCTCCTTTTTCATCAAGCTGCAGTGCTAATTGTAGTATCTGTCTCGTTGGAGCTGCTTCTTCTCCTACGTTTTCCAGCTCTTTCAGAAGTGTCTGGTACGCGTCCCTCTGTGCTGGATCCATCTTTTCCTGTCTCTTCATCTTTTATGTCGTTTAAAGCGTTTATAACTTCAGCTTTGGTAGTCTTTGTCTTTACATACTCGTTTATTTTATTGACTATTTCACCCTTGTGTGGATTTCCCTTTGTTTCATACATGTGCATGAGTACGGACATGCTATTAGTATACTCAGTACGCTTTGTTTCGTCTTTTGCTAGCTCGTCTACAAGCTTTTCTAGTTCCTCAATGGTATAGTCATCCAATCTTCCGGAAACACTATCCACTGATCTAATAAGTTTTCCATCTTTATCGTACAAATTGCTATATTTACTAATCTTTCCCATTATTTTTACTATCTTTAAGTATTATCCAACATGTGGTAGTAGCTACTATTGGAAGTATTAAAAACATGAATATTATATCAAATGGATTCATCTTTGTCTGGTTCGTAAAATCCTAATCTTCTACCGTTTTTCTCGGCTCTTTGTATTATTTCTGCCGCTCTTAAATATTCTTTATCCTTTGCTATTTTGCTCAGCATGGGCTACGTATTTTGTGCACTCTTCCTCTACAATTTCACCATCGTCATTATGTATTAAGTGAGTATATTTTGCTTTTGATCTATTGAATTTAAACATTCTAAACGCTTTATCTCGCTCCTATTTGTCGTCATATCTATGAATATATTTCATCATTTGAGTAGCATTTACAGACCCTGCTACCCCTAGATTACATAGGTTTTTAATAAAGCTCATAGCTCCATCTTCGCCAAATTTATGCTTTAGCATACTATATTCCTTAAGGCTCTTCTAGAACCATTGATTATCAAGATCGTATATTGGCTCCTATTCTACAATGTATGCTATATTTACTGGTACTCCATGTATAAAGAAATATTTACACTATTCTGTACACGGTTTATTCTAGTATTGTAGAGATAAGAAGTCGGCATAATATAGTACAGCACTCATCTCAAACTAGTTCATCGTTTATTTGCTGTTTTGTTTACACACTCTGTAAAGTATCCAATTAAGTACGCAAATACTTCATTTGTATCGTCAGAGAGCTTTATATGGCACGCCTCAAGTATATCTACAGCTGCATGAAATGATTCATGAGCAAATGTATTTATGTCGTCATTAGACTCTTTTATCTTGTTTATTACTATGATTTCACACTCTTCATTAGTTAGTTTGTCATATGCACCTCTAACAGTGTAGGCTGTATAATCTGCCAATTCATCATCACATATAGATGATTCATCTTGTCTAAACGCAAATCTTTTATCTATTACAGACTTATTCGGGTTAAGTATAACGAATAAGCTAAATCCGTATACTGTCTTATATTCGTCTATTATACACTTTTTCTTCTTATCCATACTATTCTTATTAGTCTTACAATTATTATTAAGCTTATATAGCTTCTACTATAGTTGTATAGTCTTACATACTGTAATAGCTGTACTACTAAAGTAGATCTCCTAAAGAGAATATATAAGAGAAAGGGTTCTTAGTCTGACTAACCCCCTACTATCCCCCTAACGTAAAAAAGCTTAAAAAGTTGCATATTTACAGAGAAAATGCTATTTTTACAAAATTTGTGCCATATTTGCAACCTTTTTGAAAATTATTTCGTTATGGCAGCGTAAAACAATAAAAGCAATTGGATATGACAAAGATTTTAAAGGTTATTAAGCCTTTCTTCGTAATGGAGAATGGTGATACATTTGAGTACAACGCTGATACAGATCAGTACGAAAGTGTATATAACGAAGAGCACAATAGCTCAAACGAAGACAATTCAACGGTTGTTTCTTCTTACAATTCTGTTTATAGAATCTCAAAGGAATATGCCAAGATGCTTCTCGATAACGGATATGTTGAGGAAGTTGACGAAAAGAAGAGATTCGTAAATATCTTTGACGAGATCGATAATAAGCTCAATGAATACAACAATGAGCTTTATACCCTCAAGACAAAAGCTGACGAGAATACTCCTCAGTGTTTGCTTGTCGAGAAAGAAACAGTATTGAGAAACATGATTAAATTACTTGAGTACCTTAAAGGATTGAAGAAGTAATATGGATGATAAGATGATAGATCAGACCCAGTTGGCAGAGGACTTGAGCTCAAAAATAAAGTATGAGTTCAGACAGATGTTCTTAGTAAAGCCGCTTGAGCCTGTTAAAGTTAAGAAGAAGATCTCCGAACCTGTGGCTAAGGATACTAAGCCTAAGAAGGATAAGGATGGGATCGAGGCAGTTGATTATGATGAAGTAAAGACAGAGATAAAGGAAGTTGATTCAGATTTCTCTAGAGCTGTTGTACTTAAGTTGCCATATGAGTATACACACCCATATAGCGATGAAAAGATACAGCAGATGCCTATTAAGGTTGGCGATATCGTTATATATAGATCATCTAGAGGTGCTATGTATTTCGATTTGCTTAAGGACTCTCAACTTGTATCGCTTTACGATATTGTAGCAACTGAAACAGTAGAAAAGTAATGAATATAGATAAAGTTTGTAGATAGATTGGACGTACATTGAACGATGACCCAGAGCTAGTAAAACAAATAGTTATGCATTAGTTTTAGTTCGTAGTTGATGTTATGAAAGATCAAGATGATACTAGAGACGTATTAATAAACAAACTATTTAGATTCAAGCTTAAGAATAGATTTAAAGATAATAAAAATAAACCATTAAGCCCATATGAAAAAGATAATAAACATTGAGCGTAAGCCTATTATTGCTGATACAGATACAGCTGAGGTTTAGGCTATTAATAGATCTGCAAGAGCAATTGATGACATCTACATCATCCCAGAGGACGCTCATATTGAGTGGACATCAAAGCTCTCCCCAGATAAGGTTATTGAGGCAGATGTAAAGAAGAATGATATTCTTGTTACATTCTACGATAGAGATCTTGGCACAGACTTCGTAATAGTTCAGTCTGAAGATTGGTTGAAAGCTCTTAACAATGCTAAAGAAGCTGACCAGAAGAGAAAAGAAGAGTGGGCAGCAAGGCAGAAGGAGAATAAGTCTATGGCCCTTGCTTGCGGAGACGATTGTGGAAATAATTGTGGACCATGTTAATATTTAAGTTATGAAGAAAGCTATTAAAAAGACAGCTAAGGTAAAGAGACCTAAGTATACAATCTCTATGCTGGATGTTGCTAATGCAAACGATGTTACAGCATATTTCCTTGGTCAGAAGATTTCGGCAGGTATGAGAATGACTGATTGTGACTATGATACAGTTATATCAATCCTCACAGATGCTTTGCTTGATGAGATTCTTCCAGAGAACGGTTACGCTGTAGTAAAAGATGATTGCGTATACTTAAGATGCAAGGCATGCAGAGTTGAAGAGAAAGCTAAGAAGCCTTGGTACAAACGCTTATGGAATTGGATTACTCGTACTAAGTAATCACCTTTAGAGTCTATTAGTCAAACGGTAAAGACGGCCCGATACAAAGGGAATAGTTAGCAGGTTCGACTCCTGCATAGACTCCTCATTTGTTTAAGAAATTATAAGATTGATAATATGAGTGGCGTCCGCCTGATGCGTACACTATAAATAAAAGGTTCCGCGGTAACCGACACGGGCACCAATACTGGTTATAAGTCCAGCTAAAACTTATAAGAGCCAAAGAAGACGGGCGAATATAATCGCTGAGAGGTTTCCGCCATTTCTGAAATCTCTATAAACTGGGACATCCGGGTGAAAGAAAAGCTTTCTGCCCTAGCAGCCCTTTGAGCTGCAGGATCCAAATGGCGCCAATACTGGTTCTGCGTAACTCCAGCTAAAGGTTACGTGTTTATCGCGAAGTGGAGCAGTTGGTAGCTCGCAAGGCTCATAACCTTGAGGTCACTCGTTCGAATCGAGTCTTCGCAACTCCTAGGAATCCGTACGTTGGAGCAGAGGTCAGCTCGTCCGCAACAGAGCGGAAGGTCGATGGTTCGAATCCATCACGTACAACCCTGAGCTTCGATAGTGTGGTGTTCTACATATTTGGCCACCAGGAGCGAAATTGATATCAGAAAAATATGTCGGCTACAATGGTCTGAAGTGTAGCAATGTAGTTTTAGGCAGATAAAAAGCTCGATAGCCTAAGGTGAGCTTCTACAATATTGCCCTATGGTGTAATGGCTAGCACAGAAGTCTCTAAAACTTTTAGTCTGGGTTCGAATCCTAGTGGGGCGACAATAAGAATATAATATTTGAATACTATGGAGTTGAAATTTAAGAGACTTGAGGATAACGCCATCCTCCCTATTCGTAGCACAAAAGGTGCTGCAGGAATTGATTTGACTTGCACTAAGATTGAAACAGCTCTTAATGAAGCAAATCAGCTAATGTTGGTTTACCATACAGGATTGGCAGTTGAAATTCCTGCCGGATATGTTGGTTTGCTTATACCACGCTCTAGTATTTGGAAGAAGTCATTATGGCTTACTGATAATGTCGGTGTTATCGACAGTGATTATAGAGGCGAGATTGTAGCATTCATGAAAGCTACAACAGATACCATTCCTGCTGTTTACAAGCAGGGCGAGCGCTTCTGTCAGTTAGTCATCGTTCCTATACCAGAGTATACAATCACAGAGGTTTCTGAGCTTTCTCAAACAGAGAGAGGTGATGGCGGATTTGGTTCTACTGGCACAGGACATGAAAACGAATCTAGCGCAGCTGCGGGAACTCAGTCACAGCTTAAGGAACAGGTTGAGTCCGTACCAGAGCCAGCGGCGGCACAGGAAGGTGCTGAGGTAAGCGAAGGATAGGCCTAATTCGCTTACATAAAGGGGATTACCGAAAGGTAGTTCCCTTTTACTGTTTAAACACATTAATGCATTAATTATGATTTAGGAAAAAGATTTTTTATATAGAGTTCCAGTAAAAACAGCACCTATAACAACTCCTAGAGGACAGATTAGAAACCCAGAGATATTGGTTGATCTTGAAGGTGGGGAATTTATGCATGGAAACATACTGGATGCAAACTCTACAAACAAGCTTATTAATCAGTCTGTAAAAGACGCTGTAGATGTAACAAAGGATTTACTTGAAGCTGAAACAAGTGCTCGTACAAAGGGTGACGAAGACTTAAGTGCTAAGGTTCAGGCAGAACAGACTAGAGCAGAAGGTAAAGAGAAAGAAATATCAGATAAGCTTGCAATAGTTGATGGTGATTCAAACACAGAAGGATCATTTAGAAAAGCTATTGCAGATGTAATTGCTGCTGCCCCAGAAGACCTTGATACACTTAAAGAGATCGCTGACAAACTTGCTGGTAACGATGACTTACATACAGCATTAAATCAGGCTATTACAGAAAAGGCTGACGCTTCTGCGCTTGCAAACGAAGTTAGTAGAGCTACTAGTGCTGAAAGCGGTTTACAAGCTGCTATTGCCACTAAGGCTGACGCTACCGCCCTTAGCAACTACGTTCTTACAACAGCACTTAATTAGCAGGTTGATACGCTGAATACTGCTATTAGCGCTAAGTAGGATGCTGGTAATTATATTCCATATGATCCTAGTGATAGATCTACATATTAGATAAACAAAGGACTTGCCATAGAATATAATGATGCTGTAACGGCTTATTATAGTCCTCTAAGTGGTATTATTTCAAAAAATGCTAGCAATAGCATAAACATCACTTATGATTCAATATCGCTCAAAAGAGGAGATACACAAACTTTTGATATTTATACAGCAGGCATATCACTTAAAAGTGACGATCGTACATTTAGTGTAGGTCCGTTTGGAATTAAACAAGTTGCACCCGCGTATACATTTGATGTAAATTCTAATGATGGTATAAAGTTTGCTTTAGGAGCAGCTGACGATGCTCAATCAATAACTTTAAATCCTGAAGGTATTTCTAACACCGATAATAATGCTAATCATGTTTTTGCCACAGATGGTTCTATAGCTGATTTGACTCAGTATGCATTAAAGACAGAGCTCCCTACTGTTCCCACAAAGACTAGCCAGCTTACTAATGACTCTAACTTCATAACAGCTGCTGATGTTGATTTTACTCCATATACTACAATTATCAACCTGAAAGCCACTGTATCCAGGCTTGATACCAAGATAGACGAGATCATTACCGATCTTGAAAATAAATAGGATAAAATCACAGTCAATGAAGTTGATACCACAGATATA
>OMDC01000008.1_pt1 | contig 135890 bp, 116 predicted proteins | sample 1674201 | NCBI WGS metagenome assembly OMDC01 (sample SAMEA103958152, study PRJEB25191) | human gut metagenome | biome: human-associated habitat [ENVO:00009003]; feature: intestine environment [ENVO:2100002]; material: feces | place: Germany | collected 2013/2015 | reverse complement strand
ATTTTCCGGCAACGGACTCAACCCGCGCTTTCAGCGTTACGTTCGACCTGCCGGAGGGCTGGACGGTCAGAAGTGACGAAGGTGTGTACACCGATTCGTCTTATTCCGATCTCGGTTTCTATTTGCTCGGGCGCAAGCTGCTCTATGATGAAAACGGAAATCTTGCCGGTGCGGCCGGATACGGCACATACGACCCGAACAATCATGCCGAAAACGTCACGCATGAAGTATATTGTTCTGTCGTTTCCGGACATGTTAAACTTGTCAACTTTGAAAATTTCCATTCAACAGTCGATAACTCAACAAACTGCATAAGCGCATATACCTCATCTCATCACGAATGCGCTCCTGCCATGTGGACTGTCGGAGAAGGTTTCCATGCCTTTGATAACCCTGCTGCCTGTGCATACACCGAGGAGAACCCTGTGTTTGTTGTTATTGAGCTTTCTCGGCTGTATGAGGACTCGGCAAGCCTTTCCAAGCGCGTTGCAGAGAGCATAAGGTTTGAATGACGGAAAAGGGAATTAACCGTAACCGATAACGAGCCTCCTTTCTTTTTCCGAATAAAACACCCCTGCCCGGGCAACCCGAGCGGGGGTGTTTTGCCGTGCGGCATATATTTGAAAAAAAGCGTTTAAACCGTTGCCAAAAAAAGAAAAGTGTTGTAAAATTGGCATGAATGACGGAATGCGCAAAGCATTCATTAAATCACGGAGGAATTACTTCAATGAACCCGAAATTCAAGAACAATATCGGTATCATGGTTCCCGAAATCCTGATGCCCGCAAAGAATGTTGACCTTACCAAATGGGCATGCGTTGCGTGCGACCAGTACACTTCCCAGCCCGACTATTGGAACAAGTGCGAAGAGATCGTCGGCGATGCTCCGTCCACCCTGCGCCTTATGCTTCCGGAGATTTATCTTGAAAAGCCCGGCGAAACCGAAAAAATTGCCGCAATCCGCAAGGCAATGCACGACTATATCGACAACGGCATCCTTCAAAATCTTGGCGAAGGTTTCGTTTTCACGCGCCGCAGCGTCGGCGGCAACACCCGCAACGGACTTGTTGTTGCACTGGATCTTGAGTGCTATGACTACTCCAAGGGTTCAACGACCCTTATCCGCGCAACCGAGGGCACGATCGTTGAGCGCATCCCGCCCCGCCTGAAGATTCGCGACGGCGCGCTGCTTGAGCTGCCCCATATTCTTGTTCTTATCGACGATGAAAAGAAAACCGTTATCGAACCCCTTGCGGAAAAGCTTCAGAACAGCGAAAAGCTCTACGATTTCGACCTTATGCAGAACGGCGGACACATTGAGGGCTGGTTCGTCAACAATGAAGGCATGATCGAGGACGTTATCTCCGCGCTGAACGCACTTGTTGATCCCAACAAGTACGGCACCGAAATGCCCCCCCTGCTGTTTGCAATGGGCGACGGCAACCACAGCTTTGCAACCGCAAAAGCAAATTGGGAAAAAGTCAAGGCCACCCTTACCCCCGAAGAGCAGGCGGATCACCCCGCACGCTTTGCACTTGTTGAACTTGAAAACGTTCACGATGACGGCATCGTTTTCGAACCCATCCACAGGGTCGTTTTCAACGTTCATGTTCCCGCATTCCTTGAAGCACTGAAGGCGAAGCTTGCGGAGCAGAACAACGGCGAATGCGAAATCAACTTCTATGACTGCGAATGCTGCATGGAAAAGGCGGAGAAGGCCGCTCCCGATGGCGCGCACGTTATTCCCGTCATTACCGAGAACGGCAAAGGACTTATTGTTGTTGCAAAACCCAATGCACAGCTTGAAGTCGGCACGCTTCAGAACGCTCTTGACGTTGTTCTTAAAGCAACCGAAGGTGCGACTATCGACTATATCCATGGTGCAGACGTTGTGAACGACCTCGGCAGCAAGCACGGCAACATCGGCTTCCTGCTTCCCCCCATGGAAAAGAGCGCATTCTTCCGCACCGTTGTTTTTGACGGCGCACTGCCCCGCAAGACTTTCTCAATGGGCGAAGCACATGAAAAGAGGTATTACCTCGAATGCAGGAAGATCTGCAAGTAAAACCTGCACTTTGAGTTAAATGCTCGAGTTTCGGAGCCTGCAAACGGCTGAACCGAAGACCGATTCATATTGGACCCGATTTACGGAGCGTTTTGTGAGGCGCTGCTTCACGGAATGCTCCGTTTGCAGGTTTTCTTCGCATTAATTAAAAACACTTTCTGTCAAATACTCTGTCAAAGGCAAGGTAACAAACAATGCTTGAAACAACATTCCATTCGCTTACGGCCGTGCTTATCGTGATGTTCATGGTCGCCGTGGGCTGGCTTTTCGGCAAACTCGGCTATCTGCGCCGCGAACACAAAAAGCTTATGACCAAGCTTATTATTTCAGCGGGTATGCCTTCTCTTGTTGTGAACACCGTGTTCGGAAAAATCGACCTTGACGCACTGCAAAATCCCGCACTGCTGTTCCTTTTGCCCGCGCTGAGCATGATTATAACTCTTCTGCTCGGCTTTATTTTTGCAAAGCTGCTTAAACCCGAGGCAAAACGGCGCGGCGGTTTTATTGCGATGTGTGCTTTTTCGAATTCAGTTTTTGTCGGGCTGCCGATGAACACCGGGCTTTTCGGCGATGAAGCCGTGCCGTATGTGATGTGCTTCTACATTGTCAACACAACCCTTTTTTGGACGATCGGGAATTATCTCATCTCTCGCTCCGGTGAAGGTGAAAAGCGCGGCGGATTTTTGCACAATCTTAAAAAAATCGTTTCCCCACCCCTGGTTGCGCTTGCTGTTTGCCTTCCGCTTGCGGCACTCGGCGTCAAAATGCCGCAGCCTGTTGTTAAGCTCTCCGGCTATATGGGCAATATCGTAACGCCGCTCGCGCTGTTTTATATCGGATATGCACTGTACGAATACGGGTTTAAAAGCCTTAAGCCCGACCGCTGCATGCTTGCTGTCATGGGAATGCGCTTTATCGCCGCGCCGCTTATCATGCTTGTGCTCTGCAAACTTTTCGGTCTGAGCGGAATGCCGAGCGGGGTTCTTGTTATCGAATCCGCCATGCCCGTTATGACGCAGGCCGTTGTTGTTGCGGCGGCAAACGATGCGGATGAATCATTCGTTGCTGCCGGAATGAGCCTTACGACTCTCGGCTGTTTCATCTTTGTCCCTCTTCTGATGCTGCTTATGGATGCCGTCGGTTTGGTTTAAAAGCATTTCCCCGCCGACGGAACACCAATGCCGCGGGACAGTATTTTTGTTTTGTGAACGGCATTTGATGAAAGGCTTTGCAATATATTATTTATGATGTTAAAATACAATCACTAAAGGAAGTTTGGAGGTATTGTTTGCCCACCGTCAATTTGGCATTTAACAACGTATTATGAAAACAAAAAAAACAAGCACTGAAAAAAACGCAAAGAACAGCGGTTTTCGCAGCCTGCTGCCCTGCGCAAAGGGATATCGGCTTCCCTCGTTTCTGACACCGATATTCATCGTTCTTGAAGTTACGATGGAAGCTTTTATCCCACTCCTTATGGCGGCAATAGTTGACGGCGGGCTTTACGGCTCGCCTGATTTCACCCTTCGGAAGTATTTTTCGGCAGAGCTTATCGCCGACAGAACCCGATTCGTGATTATTCTCGGCGGCATAATGGTGCTTGCGGCAATGCTGTCGCTTGCATTCGGTATGCTTGCCGCACGTACGGCTGCGGTTGCAAGCATGGGTTTTGCAAAGAACCTGCGCCGAAAAGTTTTTGAAAAGATTCTGTCTTTCTCTTTCAAAAACACGGACAGATTCTCAACACCCTCCCTCGTTATGCGTACAACGGCGGATATCAACAACGTTCAGAATCTTTATCAGCAGATGATACGCATATTTGTGCGCGCTCCGGTCATGATGGTGCTTGCGGCCGTTATGGCTCTGCGCGTAAATGCGGAGCTTTCGGTCATTTTCCTTGTTGCGCTGCCCATTATGTTCTGCACACTCATTTCAATGGGAATGATAGGCAAGCCGCGTTTCCGCATCATGTTAAAAAAATATGACAAGATGAACGCTTCCGTTCAGGAAAATCTTGTCGCCGCACGCGTTGTGAAATCTTTTGCACGCGAAGATTATGAAAAGAAAAAATTTGCCGCTTCCGCCGATGACCTTAAAAAGGCTCAAATTTACGCACAGAAGCTTTTCTCCCTCCTGCCTGCGATTCAAATGGGTATTATGTGGACCTGCGCCGTCATTCTGATGCTGATGGGCGGCAATCAGGTGTTTGCGGGAACGCTTACGAAGGGCGAACTTGTCAGCATGTTGACCTACACCAACCAGGTTGTAGGTTCCGTTTCAATGGTTGCAATGATCATCATGATGCTCACCATGACGCGCGAATCCGTGACGCGCATCAACGAGGTGCTTGACGAAGTTCCCGATATTACGGATAACGGCAGCACGCTCAAAGTCGAAAACGGTGCAATTGAATTCCGCCATGTTAATTTCAGCTATTCCGGAAAAAGTGACAACCTCACGCTTTCTGATATCAACCTGCACATTCGCGCCGGTGAGACCATCGGCGTTGTGGGCGGCACCGGTGACGGAAAATCGACCCTGATGCAGCTCATTCCGCGTTTTTACGATGCACTTTCGGGCGAAGTGCTTGTCGGCGGAAGGAATGTTAAGGATTATTCACTGTATGAACTGCGCGAAAGCGTATCAATGGTGCTTCAAAAGAACATGCTTTTTTCCGGCACGATTCGCGACAATCTCCGTTGGGGCAACAAGGACGCAACGGATGAGCAGATTGAGCATGCCTGCCGCCTTGCATGTGCGCACGATTTCGTTATGAGCTTCCCTGACGGATACGACACGGATCTCGGACAGGGCGGCGTGAATGTTTCCGGCGGACAGAAGCAAAGGCTTTGCATTGCCCGCGCGCTGCTCAAAAATCCGAAGATCCTGATCCTTGACGACTCCACAAGCGCAGTCGATTCACGCACCGATGAAAGCATCCGCGCCGCATTCCGCGAAAGTCTGCCCGGAACAACAAAGCTCATCATTGCCCAGCGCATAGCCTCCATAATGTATTCCGACAGGATAATCGTTATGGATAAGGGACGCATTTCAGATGTCGGCACTCACGATGAGCTTATGCAGCGCAGCGAAATCTACCGCGAAGTTTACCTGTCTCAAAACAAGGAACTTCCGCAGGAAGGCGGAACGGTCTCCGGCGTAAACAGCAGCTCTGACATAAAAGGAAAGGAGGCGGTCACTAATGCCTAAAATGCCCGGAGGAAGAGACAACCCCGCTGCACGTTTTGCAGGCAGCGGCCGCCCCGCAAATCCGCTCAAAACAATGAGCAGGCTGCTTAAGTACTACGGCAAATGCCGCTGGATGTTCACTGTTGCGGTTATTATGATCGCAGTCTATTCCCTTGCAACAATTGCCGCAAGCTACATGATGAAACCCCTTGTTGCCGTGTTGGAAGAGGCAGGCATCACGCCCGATGCGGCACAGGCAAAATACCTTGCTCTGCTTATCGGCATGGCGGGGCTGTATGTGCTCAGTGTTCTCACCAACTATTGTTTAAACTATCTGATGCTCAAATGCTCCGCAACGGTGCTTTGTGACCTGCGCAAGGATATGTTTGATAAGATGCAGAGTCTTCCCATAAGCTATTTTGATACCCATACGCACGGCGAGCTTATGAGTTACTATACAAACGATATTGACGCGATCCGCGAGCTTCTGCACCAGAGCATCACGCAGCTGATAATCTCCTGCATATCCCTCGTCGGCATCGTTGCAATGATGCTCATTCTTTCCGTTTCGCTGTTTGCAATCGTTGTTGTTATGGGGTTTGTTGTGTTTTTTACAGTCAAATTCATCGGCAAAAAGAGCGGAAAGAATTTTGCCCGTCAGCAAAAAGCCGTTGCATCCGTGAACGGATACATTGAAGAGATGATGGCGGGGCAGAAGGTCGTTAAGGCCTTTAACCATGAGGAAGAATCCATGAAGGCATTTGATGTGCTGAATATTGAATTCTGTTCGGCAGCAACAAAGGCAAATACCTATGCCAATATCATGGGGCCGATAATGAACAACCTGTCTCATATTTTCTATTCGATAACGACCACCCTCGGTGTTCTCGGTCTTGTGACTTCCGGCAGCGTGCTTATTGCTTTTTTGCAGTACATACGGCAGTTTGCGGAGCGCATATCGCAGATTTCGCAGCAGTTCAATTTCGTTCTGCTTGCGCTTGCGGGCGCGGAGCGCGTGTTTAAGCTTATGGATGTTCCGCCCGAAATCGATGACGGCGATGTTGCCCTCGGCTTGAACGCACACGGCGAAAAAGTCTGGCGCGTTCCCAACGGAACCGAGTCGGGAGCAAACGATTCCGTGACTGAAATTCCGCTTGCGGGCATGGTTGAGCTGCACGACGTTACCTTCAGCTATGACGGCAAGGTGAACGTTTTGAACGATGTTTCCCTCTATGCAAAGCGCGGACAGAAGATCGCGTTTGTCGGCTCCACCGGTGCCGGCAAAACGACGATAACCAACCTTATCAACAGGTTCTATGATGTTAACGAGGGCGAAATCACCTATGACGGAATCGATGTTCGCCGCATCAAAAAACGCGACCTTCGCGGAACACTCGGCATGGTTTTGCAGGATACGCACCTGTTCACCGGCACGGTTATGGAAAACATTCGTTACGGCAAGCTGGATGCAACGGATGAAGAATGTATTCAGGCGGCAAAGATCGCAAATGCGCATTACTTCATCTCTCACCTGCCGAACGTCTATGATACGATGCTCACTTCGGACGGCGCAAACCTGTCACAAGGTCAGCGTCAGCTTATCGCAATTGCACGAGCCGCCGTTACCAATCCCGAGGTGCTCATTCTTGATGAGGCGACAAGCTCGATCGACACAAGAACCGAACTGCTCATCGAACGCGGCATGGACAGCCTTATGGAAGGAAGAACGGTGTTTGTTATTGCACACCGACTCTCCACCGTTCGCAATTCAAATGCCATTATGGTGCTTGAAAAAGGCCGCATCATTGAGCGCGGCGACCATGAAGAGCTGCTCCGCCGCAAAGGCCGATATTACGAGTTGTACACAGGCATGTTTGAATTGAGCTGATTACTGCGTCGAAATTCGAACAGCTCCGTGTATTCAATGTATTTCGATTGATGCATTACACGCACGGAACGCAAATTAAAGGGAACCGTCGAAACAAATCGGCACGGTTCCCTTTTTGATGCTGTTGATTCAATTATTCCGAATGCGCATTGAAATTCGATGTATTAAAACCCGGTGCGGGATGATTAATCCATGCGAAGCCGCCGGTCATTAGTCGATTCGCGGTTCGTCCGTCTTCGGCCTTTCCGGTTTCGGGGAAAGATAATGCGGGCGATAGCGATAAAGCGTGCAGGTCATGCCTCCGTTTGAAAGCTTGCGCCTTTTATCCGCTCTTGCGCCGTATATGCGTTCAAAATCCGGATGTGACGCAATGATGTTCACGCTCCAGCCGTCAAGCTGCGAAAAAATGCCGTGCATTTGACGATAAAGCTCTTCCGCACTCTGTTTTTCAAGCAATCGCTCGCCGTACGGCGGGTTGCAGACGATCACGCCGCCCGTACGCGTTTCACGGAACTTTTGAACGGGTTCAACGCGCCAATCGAGCATGACCCCCGCCTTTTTTGCATGTTTTTTACAGAGTTCAATCGAATGCGGGTCTATATCCCTTCCGGATATATCCACTGTGTCACGGCGAACACTGTCCCTCGCCTGCTCCCGCGCCGCGGCGAATGCATTGTTCTGCAAAAAATGCCAGTCCTCCGCCGCAAACTCCCGATTAATTCCCGGCGCGATATTGTTTGCGATCATTGCAGCTTCAATCGGCATTGTGCCCGAACCGCACATCGGGTCTATGAGCGGACGTGTTTGCCTGTAACCCGAAAGCATCACTATTGCTGCACCGAGCGTTTCCGATATCGGTGCGGTCACATTGTATGTTCTGTATCCCCTTCGGGACAGTCCCGCGCCGCAGCAATCAAGAGCAACGGTGACTTCATCGCGCAGAATCCCGATTTCGATTATTATGCGTCTGCCGTTTTCCGGCAGAATTTTAAGTCCGTATTCACGCGAAAGCGAATCCACAATCGCTTTTTTCGCAATGCTTTGACAGTCGGAAACCGAAAAAAGTCTGCTTTTTGCAGATTTGCCGTTCACATGGATAAAACTTGTGCGCAGCAGGTAATCCTTCCAGCGAATGCGGCGCACGCCCTCGTACAGTTCATCAAAAGTTACGGCGCGGAACGAAGCAAGCTTCATCAGCACGCGTTCCGCAGTTCTGAGCCAAAGACAGGCACGCGCCATTGCAAAATGGTCTCCCGCAAAATCAACTCTTGCATCGCTGACGCGAAGCACCTCAATTCCAAGATCGCGCAATTCGCCCGCAACGACGGACTCAAGCCCGATTTTGCACGTTGCAAAATAAGTATCAGTCATACATATATCTCCGTTTATGTTGCTGCCGTAAACCGCCGGCGCACTGTCATTCCGCATCCGGTGCGCCGCCGTTGTTTTCGGACCCGCTTTCGGATTTGTTCACGGAATCATCTTTTGTTTTTTCGGCAGACTTTCTGCCCGAATTTGTCCGTTTTTTCGAAGCGAGATCCGCCTTGTTTGAGCCGGCGTCGGCGTTTTTGCAGGAAGACGGCTTGGTTTTTCCGGACTTTTTACGTTCGGCTGCTGCTTTTTCCTCTGCATGAAGCTTTTTGAATGTTTCTTCAAAGCTGTCTTCAAGTTTGCACATTTCTTCCGGCTCGAACATTCCGTATACGCATAGATCGCTTTGAAGCTTCTCCGCCGCATTTTCCAACCTGCGCAGAGTTATATCATAATCCTTTATAAGTTTTTTTGCATTAACTGCTCTTTTGCTGTTCATAAAGCGGCATGTATAATCAATCGCCGCTGCATATGCAGGAACCTGCGAATTGGATAATGCCAACCCCAAATCATTGTACAGTTCCGCAGCCGCTTCAACAATATTTTCGGCTTCCTGCCTGATTTTTTTGCTGCAATTGCAGAGCTTTTGCTGCAAGAGTGCATTCAGCCGCCCGAACGGTGCCTGCAAATGCGGACAATCATCCTCTTTTTCTTCGTCATCCGTTTTGTCGGGTTGATTTTCGGTTGAGAACAGTTCACCCGTTAAGAGTTTTCCCTTATCAAAAATCGTGAACCTTGTCATATTCTCTTTATCGCGGAAAGTCATGATTGCAAACCTGCGAACGCTGTCGTCACAACTCGGATCCAAAAGAATCTTGTAAAGCTCATGCATCGCCGACCGACGGTCACGCTCGTACAAAAGCATCAATCCGCCGATACGGAAGGGCGGAGGAGTTTTTTCTGCGCAATACCGTACGCACTCTTCAATCTCCTCTTGTGTAAGCTCCGGTTCGCTTTCGGTCAACATCCTGCCTGCATCTTCATTTCCGAGTTCGTTCGAAAGCACGGTCATGCAGCGGAACAGTTCGCCGCTCGGAACATCATAGGGTATGCTGACGTTTCTCAGAATGCCGTCCTCCTGCGTTTTTATGCACAGTTTGCGATAATAAGCAGCAACACTGTCACTCGGATCTATTCGCAGCTGTTTTTCAAAGAGAGTTCTGGCAAGAGCATAATCCCCGCTGAGGTAGGCTGACAGAGCATAGTTATGGATTACCAATTGATCGTACGGGTGCTCCGAATAGACCCTTTTAACGAGAGTCATCGCGGCGGAAGCATTTTGAATCTCCAGCATCACGGCGGATGCCCGCATCAGCTCTTCTTCATCCAACCCTTTCATTTTAAGGATGTTGTCTGCACACTCGGCTGCTTTGCGCGGCCTGTGAGCTCCGCTGTACAAAAGCGCAGCATAGCACCGAATCGTTAATCTCGATTTCCATTTTTCGGGAGCGGCCTCGTATTTTTTGATACCTTTTTTAAAATGCATCACAGCATAGCAGCTCAAAAGATACTTTTCGAACAGTTCATAGGAATCCGGGAATTTTTCAATTGCATCGCTGAGAAGTCCGTATGCCATATCGCCGTTCACGCGATCCTCCTCTGCTTCAATGCGTTTCAGTGTTTCTTCAAGCTCAACCTCACTGCTGTCGCGAACGGCAGGAACGGATTCCCTTGACTCGTTCAAAGCACAATTCGCCTCACATATATCAAGAGCCTCGTAAACAGCAATCAAGTCCTCATCAGTGTAGCTGTCCGGAACGTTTATCAGGAACTGCCTGTACGCTTTGCGCGCCGCAACATATTCACCGAGTCCAAGGTAGCTGTAGCCCGCAATCATGAAAGCATCCTGAACATATTCATGACCGGAATTCAGGACGCACGAGGAATAAGCAAGCGACTCGGTGAACCTGTTCATCTCGTTGTATGTTCCCGCGATTGCAAGCATAACTTCCTCGTTTTCGGGTTCAATTGTTTCCGCACGCCGCATCAGCGAAAGGGCGCCGATATGATCGCCCGCATCGAGTTTGTCCGCCGCAAGCTTCATAACAAGCTCAACATTGCCGCTGATATCAATAACGTTGTCAGGTTTCTTTTTTGTGCTTCTCATGCTGCATATCCTCCACCCGGTTTTAAGCAGACGCCGAGTTGAAGCCGTTTCATTAAAGTCAAGCCGTTCGGCGAGTTTCCGATTTTTGTTGATTTCGGTTGTATTCCGTTTTTGAGATCACTCATTTCCGCAGTCGTTTATCGCTTCGGCAAGATCTGCGGAAATCTCATCCGAATCGTTTCCGCCCGCCTGTGCCTCTTCAAGCAGAGCGCGGAGTTCATCCTCGTTAAAAACGTATTTCGTTTGGCAGAAAGAACACACAAGCTCCGCCTTGCCGTCGTTTTCAATAATGTCTTTCAGTTCGTTTTCGCCGAGCGACATAATGACGCGCTCAAGCCTTTCCCTGCTGCAATCGCAGCGGTATGCAGGGCAGAGAGTGTCGGTAATTTCAAACTCCATGCCTTCGAAAAGGGCGTTAAGCGCACTTTCGAGGGTCTCTCCGTCATCCATATGCTGTGACAGCTTTGCAATTTTGCCCGTCAGCTGTTCAAGCCGAATAATATCGCTCTCCGGACAATCGGGCAGCGGTGCAATAATCAGCCCGGCAGCGGAGCGCACGGTCCCCTGCTGCGGCTCAACCCTTACGCCGAGATAAACCAGCGACGGCTGCTGTTCGCTTGTGTAAAAATAGTTTGCGAAATCATCTGCAATTTCGCCGTCAATAAGCTCGCACCTGCCGACATACGGCTCCCGCAGCGACAAATCGCGAATAACGCGCAGCTCACCGCTGCCGCCGACAGCACCCGAAACATCCAGCTTTCCGAACTCGTTAAGCGGCAGTTCAACCTCCGGATTGGTGATGCACCCCTTAACGATTCCGCCCATATGCCCGACAACCGTTATGTTGCCCGCAGGCCCTCCGCCCGCAATTGTCGCCGTTATGCTGTCCGTTTCGCTTTTCAGCTGTGCACTCATCATGGAAACGGCGAGCAGCATTCTTCCGAGAGCAGCGGTGCAAACACGGCTTGTTCCGTGAATTTCTCTTGCGGTTTCAACTATTTCGCGTCCCGAAACGGCGATCACGTTCACTGTGCGGTTAAAAAGCAGACCGCGAATGATATTGTCGCGTTCAGCGCATGTGTTTTCGATGCAGTCGGAGGAAGCATCGCTTTCGGTCATCTTATTTTCAATTTCGTTATTCATAATGTTTTCCTTTCGCTAAAGGTCCTTTGAGCATGCCGCAAAGGTTATTTGCCGACTCTGCCGGGCTTTCTTGCCGTGAATTGCAGCCGTTCGCTTTCATCACGCGGCGGTTCCGTTGTGAATGCCGAAAAAACCCCAATATTTTCAAAGCCGATATTTTTAAGCCACGAAACAAGCTCCCTTTCGGAATGAGCACGTTGAATATGCTTTTCGGAAAATCTGGAATAGAGCGGTTCGCCGTGCGCGTCGTTTGCCGACTTCACAAAAAACTCCAGCTCCATTTCCACAAGCTTGCTCTCCGCATCATAGCAGTTTTGCCAGAAGTATGCAACGTCCGTTCTGCTGTCGCAATAGCCGTTTTGCCCGAGAATGTGCTGCAATTTATATCTTGACGAAACATCAAACAGCAAAATGCCGCCCGGCCTGAGCCCGTTGAATGCCGTCAGAAGGAATTTTTCAACATCCTCGCGGCTTGTAAGGTAATTCACGCAGTCACATGCCGCAATGATGCAGTCAACGGGACGATGCAATTCAATGCGGCGCATATCCATGCATATAAATTTTGTTTTTTGCCCGCACCGGCGGGATTTTTCAGCGGCAACTTCGAGCATGTCTCTTGAAATATCCGAACCGGTGACATCGTACCCGGCTTTGTTGAGCCGAAGAGTCAATGCACCCGTTCCGCAGCCGCACTCAAAAATTCTCGCTCCTTTCGGAAAGTCGGTCGGCAGCAGCGATATTATATAATTCGCCCATGCGTCATAATCCGTATTGTCCATGAAAAGGTCATAGACCTCCGCAAATTTTGCATTATATTGTTCCATTGCCGACACCTCCCGAATTAATCAGCGAACACAAAATAATTATAAACCAATATAGCGGATTATGCAACATCGTGAAACTGCGTAATGCACCGATTATCCGACTAAATGTTGTTTGCCGCAAGACATGTTCCTGCAAAAGGCAAATATTCGACAGTTCTGAGAAAGCGACAGAAAAAGCTGTTTTCCGCAGGTATTAACCGCAGTCCTCCCTGAGTCCGTTTCGGAATCAAAGGTCACCCGCAATACTAAAGCCTGTTGCAAGCGAGTCCTCCCGCGTGCGTTTCGGAATCAAAATTGCAGAATCCGCAGATACTATCATGCAGCAGGCGGCGGAACAGCCGCCGAACCGCTCAAACGCGGTAAAAAACAAGGTACAGAAATACCGCATGATGCAGGAGGAATCCGAAATGACAGAAACAAACACTTCAGGAATAATCACTGCCGCGGCAGACATTATTGCGGGGGCATTCAACGCACTTCCGAAGCGGGTCTGTAATCAGCACAAATTTTCCGACTATGCCGACTATCTGCATGAAAACCTGCCTGCACAAGCGGAGTTGGACTTGCAACGTGAAAAACCGCTGAACCCTGCACCGCTCGTTTCCGTCGCAATTGCCTGTTCGGGAGCAAGCCGTGCGGCCGTTCGCTCAACGCTCGAAGCGCTCGGCAAACAAACCTATGCAAATTTTGAAGTTTGCGTGGTTTCGGAGCTTGCGCAGGCAGGGCTTACGGATTATGAAGGCATTCCGAAATTCAGGCTTGTGCTTTTTAACGGCACAGCGCACGAACAGCTGAAAGCCGCCGAGAAGATGCTTAACGGTGCATACTTTTTGCAGCTGCTGCCCGGAGATTTGCCCGCACCGGACGCGCTTCACATGCTTGTTCTGCAAACTCATTCAAATCCCGAAGCGGAGGTTGTTTTTGCCGATGAGGACTCCGTGATTGACGGCATTCGGCAAAAACCGATTTTTAAGCCCGACTACGGGCGCGACACATTGCGTTCCTTCAACAGCATCGGGCGGCCCATGCTTGTTTCCAAACGTGTACATACGGCTGTCGGCGGGTTTCGCGGCAGCACACCGGCCGAACTTTGGGCTTACTGCATTGACTGTGCTTCGGTCGCCAAGCAGGTCATTCACATTGCAAGGATCGGGCTGACCGTTATCCGCGACTGCGACGGCAGCGAAATTCCCTGCACCGATATACTGAAGCGTGAATTCAATTCCCTTTATCCCGGCGACGGTTCGGGAAAGAAAAACCGCACAAACGGATACTGCTTTGAGGGCAGCGTTTTGGGTACACTTCGTATGCGTTACCCGAGAAAACGCGAACCATCCGTCGGCATTGTTATCGCCGGTGCGGACGGAGTTGAAAACCTTCAGCGATGCATTGACTCGGCGGAGATGCAGTCAACGGTTGATTGCAGGCGAATTATCATTGCGGACGACGGCAGCGGAGATGAGCGAATGCGCCGTTATCTTCAGGCACTCAAAAAGAACAGGGCGGCAGAGATTGTTCACGTTAACGCAGAACAGCCGCTGCCCGAAACGCTGAATGCATGTGCATGCAAAGCCGCTGCGGATTTGCTGCTGTTTTTAAACGGAAATATTGAAATTCTCTCCCCTGCATTCCTTCGCGAATTCACCGAACTTGCGCTTCGGCACGGCGCAGGTGCGATTGGCGGAAAAATCGTGAACGAAAGCGGAAACATCCTTTCCGCCGGCACCGTTATCGGCCTTAACGGCTGGGCACAAAGCCCTTATTCCGGCGAAAAGGATGATTTTGAAGACTTTTTAAAATGCAGTTTTCTGCACGTTCAGCGCAATGTAACCGCCGTCAGCGGCGCATTTATGGCAGTCAGCGGCGAAAACTTTTTCAGTTTCGGCATGTTTGACGAAACACTGTCCGGAGTGGGATGGGACACGGAGTTCTGTGTTCGGCTCATGCGAAAAGGTCTTGCAAACTGCTTCACTCCGTTTGCAAAGGCGCGGTTATCGGGCGGACTTCCGAATGATTATGCCAATGCAGGCAAAGCCAATCTTTTGCGCTGTTATGACGTATATCGCGAAACACTGCTTTGCGGCGACAGGTATTTCAACCCAAACTTTGATTATGCAAACCCCGTTCCGACTCTCGCCGCGATTCCGTACCCGCCGATAAAGCTGAATCCGCTTTATTCCGGCTGAGGTTCACCCGCAATCGACCGAAAACGCATCAGTTTTCGCCGTCATCCGCATTTATCAAAGCTTCCGCAAGGGTTTTATATTCCCCGGTGGGATCGGTTTCGGGAAGGGTTTCAACCTTTTTGAGGGTTCTGCAAATTTGCCTTGTGCGAACACCCACAAGCGTTTCAAGGTCATTATGCGCCTTTTCAAGCGATTTCTGCGTTGCTCTGAGCACATCGTCAAACTTTCCGAACTCTCTTTTTATCTGAGAGAGCAAATCCCAGACCTCGCTGCTGCGTTTTTGTATTGCAAGTGTTCGGAACCCCATTTGCAGGCTGTTAAGCAGTGCCGCCATGGTTGAAGGACCGGAAAGGTTAACGCGGAAACGCATTTGCAGCTCTTCGATAAGCCCGAGCCGCACCGCTTCGGCATAAAGTCCCTCCGTGGGCAGGAACATGATCGCAAAATCCGTTGTGCGCGGGGGATTTATGTATTTTTCCTTTATATCCTTCGCGCATTTCAGAAGAACTTCACGCAGGTTTTTCTGCGCAGCGGCAACATCCTCGCCGGAATCATACGCATCGCAGAGTTTTGAATAAATATCCGCAGGGAATTTGCTGTCAACGGGAAGGTAAACCGCTTCTCCGCCGTCATTCGGAAGTTTTATTGCAAATTCAACGCGCTCATTATTCTGTTTTCCGGCGTCAAAATTACATTCGTACTGTTCCGGCGCAAGAACTTCGCCGAGAATTGCGCCGAGCTGAATTTCGCCGAGCGTGCCGCGTGTTTTGACATTTGAAAGAACCTTTTTAAGATCACCCACTCCGCTTGCAAGCGTCTGCATTTCTCCGAGCCCCTGATAGACCTGTTTAAGACGTTCATCAACAAGCTTGAAGTTTTCGGAGATTTGCTTTGTGAGCGTCTCCTGCAATTTTTCGTCAACAACACCGCGAATTGCATCAAGTTGCTTTTCGTTGCGTTCCGTCATGAGCTTCACGCTCGCATCCATTGCCGCCAGTTTTTCCGTGCAGACCGTTTCAAAATGCTTATTGCGCGTTTCCGCCTGCTCCGCCTGTGTTTTCAGCAGAGTATTCTGAGCAGCAAGTCTGTCCGAAATCTGTTTTTCGAAGGAATCCTGCCCTGCGGCAAGCCTGTCGGAAAGTGACTTCTGTTCGGAAGCGAGCCTTTCGGAAAGCGCGTTTTGTTCGGTATTCAGTTTTTCCGAAAACGCTTTCTGTTCTGCGGAGATTCTTTCCGCCGCCGCTGTCTGTGCCTCCGCAAGGCGGGAAGCGGTTTCGCGCATCGAAGAAGCAATGCTTTCATTTAAAGCATTTTTAAATCGTTCATAATCATTCTTTGTTTGTTCGTTGTATCGATAAAGTGCGTCCGAAAGCTCCTTCAGCCTGTCCTGAAGTCTGCGTTCAAGCTCCGCCGAGGCATTGCCGACGGCAGAGTTCATTGCGGCGCCGACCGCGTTTTCCAATTTGCGTTCAAGCTCTGCGCGTTCACGTTTTTTTGCATTCAGCTGCCCAAATAAAACAACAGCCGAAACGGTTCCCGCCAACAGGCTGAAAACCGTAATGATGAGCAGGATAATGAATTGAGTGTTCGGCATACCTTATTCTCCTTTGTTTTCCTCTGTTTTGAATTGTTATCCGCCGCACGGTTCGGTTCACCGATGCCGTTTGCCGGCAAATTATTAAACCCGCAGCTCAACAGGCAACCCGTTCTGAGCCGCCCGCCGGCGCGGGTTATATAAGCAGTCACTTGTTTAAGCTGAAGCGGTGCAGTTGAATGAATCGACCGCTCAGCCTTGGTTTTTAATCAGCCTTATCAGTCTTCATCGTCCTCCTGCGCACGTCTGCGCGGTGCTTTTTTTGCGTTCCCGCCGTTCTTGCGCTTGTAAATTTCAACAGCGGCAAGAGCAATGATCGCGATAAGCGCAACTGCCGCAATAATGATAAGAATACTGTACCATACTTTCAGCGCACTTCCCGTTTTTGTGAGCATTCCGTCCAGCTTGCTGCCGATATTCGGATCGTCAACGACCGTGACCCCGCCCGTTGCCGGCGGTTCGTTCGGAACGGTGCCTTCGGCATCGATATATTTTGCGGTCAGATGCGCCTCAAACATGTGCGTGTTGCCCGAAGCGTCAAGAGCCGTCAGGAAGAACACAAGATCTCTTTCTCCGCCGACGTTAAGATCGATATTGAATGACTGTGCGCCGGAGTTGGGTTCAAGAACGGCAATCTTGTGGATTTCATAATCCAGTTCTTTTTCGGTCAGGACAACATCGGTGTAGGGAGTGCTTCCCGTGTTTGTAACGGTGAAAGTCAGCCCAATGATATTCTCTCGATTGAGTTGAGTGCGAACTTCCGCGCGGAACTCGAGGCCGAGAGTTGTCGGATCGATGTAAGGGCGAACAGTGTAGCTCTTTGTGTTGTCCTTAAACACGATGCCGGACGAATAAACGCCGGTGATGTTGAACACAACATAGCGAACGGCCTCGGGGTTTCTGACGAAATATTTAATGGTTTTCGACTCACCGATTGCAAGGCTGAAACCGCTTTGAACAACGGTTCCGAGATCGTCCGTAACGGTGAGCGAATTCAGGCTCTGGTTGCCGTTGTTGGTCAGATACAGTGTAAATTCAACGCCCTCCGGTGTGGGTGTGCCGATTTCGACCGTTTTGGTGAGCTGCGCATTTATAAGGCCGATGGTAAGCCCCGAAAGCGTTACCGACAGGGCATTTGTTGACCCCTCGGGAACAAACGATACAGTCGGTTTGCTCGTTACGGTTGATGTGCGCATTGTGTATTCATAAGTGAATACGCGGCTCTCTCCCGGGGCAAGGCTGAATGCGGGAAGCATTGCCTGTGTACCGGCAACATTCTTATCAACAAGGATAATGCTGTTGAGCTTTTTAGCACCCGTGTTTATCATCGTATACGTCAATTTGACAATATCACCTGCCGAAGCAATCGATTTGTCAACGCTGCGCGAAAGCTTAAGATAAGCCGTATCCGCACGGGAAATGACAAGAGTCAACTCACGCGAACCTGCGGTTTGGGTTGCCGTATCGAACCATGCAATTGTAAAGCGCAGTGTTTCGCCGATTTGTTCCTGGGCAACGTTCATCGTGCCGGTAAATGTGCGCGATTCCCCCGCGGGAACATCGGAAGTGTTGAAAGAAACGCCGTATGTGTTGATTATTGAAACATTTGTGTACACACCGCCGCCGGGCTGAGTTGACGGCTCGGGTTCGGGTGTCGGCTCGGGTGCCGGAGTGGATTCCGACGGTTCCTTTATCAGGGAACCTGTTGCGGTATCATCCAACCCCTGTCCCGCAGCACCGCCCGGGTTGCGAAGCGTGATGCTTACGGTGACCTGTCCGGGACCGGACAAAAATGCGGGGTTTGCCGAAATGCTTGCCGCGTCCGTTCCGTTTTTTGCGGGCAGAACGGTGATTTCGGCGGAATTGCCATGAACAGTCTGCGCATTTGCGGCGAACCCCGTTGAAACGGGAAGAACAGCCGCAAAAGCGATCAGTGCAGCGAACAAAGCGGTAAATATTGAAAATTTCCTTCGAGTCAATGCTTTCTCCTTATCCCGAACAATGCAGCAGGCACTGTCGGCTCATGCGCTGCGGACACAGAATTCACCCGCCGGCGCATGTACATAAAATATCAATCGTATTATACAGCATTCACCTCGATTTGGGCAAGAGTTTTTATTAAAATTATATTCAACTTGTTTTTGCTGTCTGTTTTTATCGGCTCCGCGATTCGGGCATGAGAAACCGTGATTTTGGCACCGAATGTGTCCCTTCGGCGGAAAAATGTGATTTATTCCCGCACTCATTGGCAAACGGGGCTGAATGCTGTATAATAGACAGCGGAATGGATACTCTCGGCGCACCGCTTGCCGGCGGCAGAATTAATGTGCAGTTTTCGGCAGGTCTTAAGCGTCAGCAGCAAAGCCTCGGTTTTCGCTGCTTCCGATATCGATTGATTTTCGGGAATGCTCTGAATAATCGTTAATCAAAAATCAGGGGGTTCCGTTTTTCCAAAACTCAGAACGGAGGAATCACACACTATGACCGCAACAAACAACGACCGCCGCAAGCCCGGCTGCTCAGCCGCGGCAGGATCGGGATGCGGAAGCATTTTCGCCGGCTTTTCCAAAAAAACTTCGACATTCATGCGTGTTGTCTGCTTTATTGCAGCAGCAGCTTTTCTGTTCTGCTTCAGCGGATGCAAGAATAATAATAACGACAAAAACGGTGTTCCGAACGACAAGACCGCTGCAGTCGCATCCATCGGGGACGAAACCGTGAGCTACGCCCTCTATACGGCTGCCTTCGACTCATATCTTTCGTACATGGAACAAATGGGCTATGATCCCGTCAGTAACGAGGAAGAGCTGCAAAAATTCCGCGATTGGGTGCTTGAATATCTTGTTAAGGATATGGTGGTTCTGTACCGGGCAAAGGAGGAGGGATTTAAACTTTCCGATGAACAGATCGCGGAATCCGATGCACAGGCGGAAACCGAACTTAAAGAGATATATGACGAGTATATGAAAACTGCCGAAGAATCCAATGCCAAAGACGATTCAAAGACTGTTCAGCAGTATTTTGATGCCGCCATTGCGGAGCTTTCCGAATATTACACCGGCAAAACCATGACCTATGATGAATACTGCGAGGAATATAAACTCGAGCTGCGCAACACGGCGCTTATCGAAGCGTACAAGGAGTATGTTTGCAAAGATTTTTCCGTGACGGATGCAGACATTGCCGATTGGTACGAAAAGCAGTTGAAATCGGATAAGGAGCTTTATGCCTCCAATCCCGGGCAGTATAAAGATAACGAAGAGTATTTTGAAAAATACTGCGGTATCTACGATGATGCCGCGCCCGCGCTTGTTGTTCCGGAGGGATACTCCCGAATCATGGATATTGTTGTTATTCCCGAAGGCGAACTCGGCGATGACTACAAAAAAAAGAACGAACAGCTTGATTCGCTGCGCGAAGAATGCACATCCCTGCTGTTTACGGATGCCTTAAACGGTGACGGCGCAAATTCCGAGCGAATTGCGCAGCTGATTTCGGATTACAAAACGCTTCAGGCTGAATGCGATGAAATGTACAATAAATTCATTGAGCCTTATCGTGCAAAAATCGACAAGGCCTTTGCAGAACTTGAAGGCGGAGCGGACTTTGCTCAGGTCATGCTCAAGTATACAGAGAACGAATACGTTGCAGGCAGCGACAGTTACGGGGGCTGCGAAACCTTCCGCACAAAGGGGCAGTTGATTTCAACAAAACACAGCTCCTCAAAGGGTGACTGGAGTTCAACCGTCAAGGAGATTTATTCGCTGCTTAAGCCCGGTGAATACTCGGATGTGTTTACCGACACGGACGGCAGCCTGCATATCATTTACCGCGGCGCGGACGAAACGCCCGGCGAAGTTAAGCTTGCTGATGTGATTGACAAAGTAACGACGATCGTCAAAGCGACAAGCGATACCGAAGCATGGGACGAGCTGCTTGATACATGGATGGATGACGCCGATATTGTGTATGATAAAGACCTTATCGCATCCGTCGGAAAAGACTATGTTAAAGAATAATCATTAAAGAGGAGCACCTGATGAGACTTGATAAATACCTTAAGGTTTCGCGAATTATCAAACGCAGAACCGTTGCAAACGAAGCCTGTTCCATGGGACGGGTAACGGTGAACGACAAAGTTGCAAAACCTGCAGCCGATGTTAACCCGGGGGACATAATCAGCGTTCGCATGGGCGCAAAACGGCTGACGGCCGAAGTACTTGCCGTGCGCGAAACCGTTCGCAAAGAGGAAGCGGACAGCATGTACAGAATCATTGAGGACAGTTTGAATACCGATGCAGATTGACATCGCAGCCGAAAGAGGCACGAAACAGCATGGATAAAACTACAGTATCCGCAATTCTGCTTGCGGCCGGTTCATCCTCGCGGATGGGCGAAAACAAAATGCTGATGCGTTTTTGCGGCAAAACACCCGTCGAGCTTTGTGTTGAAGCTTTTTGCGGAATTGCCGATGAAGCCGTTATTGCCGTTTCGCCCGACACGGAGGAAATTGCACTTACAGCGGCAAATTCCGCGCCCTACCCCGTGAAAATCGTTCGCGGCGGAAGTACGCGGCAGGAGTCAGTATTCAATGCCGTCCGCGCAGCATCGGGTGCGATTACCGCTGTTCATGACTGTGCCCGCTGCCTTGTTGACAAAGAAACCATTAAAGCCAGCCTGCGTGCCGCAGAGCAATACGGCTGCGGCATTGCTTCCGTGCCCGTTGCGGACACAGTTCGTTTCGGCGATACCGGAGAAACGCTTGACAGAAGCAGGCTTCTTGCGGCACAAACTCCGCAAAGTTTCCGCAGAGATATTCTTTTGAATGCATACAGCAAGGCCGTCGGCAGCTTCACGGATGATGCCGACCTTTGCCGCTCAACGGGAGTACAGCTGCATTTTTCTCCGGGCAGCAAACAGAATCTGAAGCTCACAACGCGGGACGATATTCCGTATTTTGAGTTTTTGCTTTCAAAACGCAGTGAGCGGAATCTCCCCTCGGGCAATGTGTCCGCAAGATCCTCTGCGGAGCCGCGCTCGGGAAACAGCCCGGCTTTGTCAGCAACGGAGGTAAGTAATATGTTCAGAATCGGCATCGGCGAAGACACCCACCGCCTTGCAGCCGGGCGAAAGCTCATCCTCGGCGGCGTTGAAATTCCGTTTGAACTCGGACTGCTTGGGCATTCCGATGCGGACGCACTTGCTCATGCCGTGATTGATGCCCTCCTCGGCGCATGTGCACTCGGCGACATCGGGCAGCATTTCCCCGACAGTGATGAAGCATTTCGCGGCATATCGAGCCTTTTGCTTGCAAAAGAGGCCGCTGCACGCATTCGCGCAGCCGGATTTGAAACTGTGAATATCGATTCCGTGATAACGGCTCAAAAGCCGAAGCTTGCGCCCTTCCGCGAAGCAATGCGCGCAAACCTTGCAGAGGCTCTCGGCGTTCCGCCGGAAAACATCAGCGTCAAGTTTACAACGCCCGAAGGAACCAGTCCGGAGGGTAATCTTGAATGCATCACCGTTCGTGCTGTTGCAGCGGTGCAGAAAGTGCGGATACAGTGCCGATACGGATGCAAACCGACTCAAGCTTACAACATGCAAAATGACTTTTGATTTTTCAAAAAAACTTTTCGTTTCAACCATTGCGGAGGACTGCGCTGCTGCTGCGCGGGAACACTCGCTGGGACTTGAAATTGCAGAATTCTGCTATGCGCCGAACATGGATACGGACAGTGCGGCGCATTTTCGCCGCGTTTCGGAGCTTACTGCCGAATCGAGCTGCGGTCTGCGGCTGCTGCTTCACGCCCCGTTTGCGGAGCTTTCTCCGTGTGCAATAGATCCGCTTGTTCGCGACGTTGTTCGGCGGCGATTTGACCAAGCACTGTTTGCGGCGGATGTTATCGGAGCAAAACGAATTGTGTTTCACTCGGGATTCATACCTTTTGTTTACTATAAAGAATATTTCATTGACGAATCCGTTAAGTTTTGGCGTGATTTTCTGAAAAACGCACCGAACGACATTTATTTTTTGCTTGAAAACGTTATGGAACCCGAACCGGAAATCACAGCGGCGGTTGCCGAGGGCGTGAACGATTCGCGCTTCGGGCTTTGCCTTGATATCGGGCATGCAAACAGCCGCGTTTCCGAAACCCCGCTGACGCATTGGATCGACCGCTTCGCACCGAAGCTTATGCATGTTCACCTGCACAACAATTTCGGCGGGGACGATCTTCACAATCCTCTCGGCAGCGGAAATATTCCGATGCGGGAAACGATTGAATATATCATCCGAAAATCTCCGGATGCAACCTTTACGATTGAAAACATGACTGCCGCGCCGTCCGTTGTTTGGCTGGTTGATAACGGCTTTTTGAGCAAATAATTCATGATATGCAAAATATATACATTGGATTGAACTTATGAACGAAACCGAACTGAAAGCATTGCTTTCCCGCATTCGCCCCGCCGATTCAGCCGCAAAAGCTGCCGCAAAGGAAAGGCAGAGCAAGCTTGCAAAGCCTCCGGGAAGCCTCGGAGCACTTGAGGAAATCTCCGTCCGACTTGCGGGAATTACAGGGCGCGTGTGCAATCGCATAGAAAAAACACGCATAGTTGTGTTCGCAGCCGATAACGGAATAGTTGCCGAGGGCGTTGCTTCAACTCCGCAGAGCGTGACACTTGCGCAGGCAATAAATATGACTCGCGGCAAAACCGGCATGTCCGCAATTGCGCGGGATTTCGGCATTGATGTTGAAGTTATCGATGTCGGCATAAATTCCGACAGTGTTCCCGAAACCATTCTTGACCGCAAACTGGGGTTTGGCACCGCAAACTTTTCAAAGCAGCCCGCAATGACGCGCAGTCAGGCTGTCGATGCCCTTGCGATCGGAATCGAGGCAGCCGAGCGTGCGCACAACTCGGGCGCGGATGCACTCGGCATAGGCGAAATGGGTATCGGCAACACAACAACATCCGCCGCTGTGCTTGCCTGCCTGCTGAATCTCCCTGTTGAAAGCGTCACCGGACGCGGAAGCGGGCTTACGGACGAGGGATTTGCACTGAAAAAACGTGTCATTTCAGATGCAGTCGCGCTGCACAAACCCAACGGAGCGGATGTTTTGGACGTGCTGTCAAAGGTTGGCGGATTTGATATCGCCGCAATGGCAGGCGCATTCATCGGCTGTGCGCTGTTCGGCATTCCCGCCGTTGCGGACGGACTGATTTCCGTTACTGCTGCGCTTGCGGCAGTTCGGCTCTGCAAAACGGTGCGCGACTTTGTTTTTCTTTCCCATGCTTCATATGAAATCGGCTATCGTGCCGCGGCGGCGGAACTTGGCATGGAACCATGGCTTAATCTCAACATGCGGCTCGGCGAGGGCAGCGGTTGCCCTGTTGCGTTTCAGGTCATGCGCGCCGCCTGTGCGGCAATGAACGATATGGCAACCTTTGAGGAAGCCAGCATCAACGATAACTACCTTGAAGACATTCGAAACGAATCAGCGTTCTGCGTTAAGACCGTTTGAAAACTCGGGAGCGAAAATGAAAATACTCATAGTCGGCGGAAGCAAAAGCGGAAAAAGCATGGCGGCTCAGCGCATTGCAAGGATGCTTGCGGCGCGCGGCTCCTGCCCTGCGTACTATTGGGCAACGATGGAACCTTCCGATTCGGAAGACGAAAAGCGCATTGCGCGTCACCTTGAAGCGCGAGCCGGTTGGGGCTTTGAAACCATCGAATGCGGCCGAAATACCTCCGCTTTTTCCGCATCGGTTCGCGGAGGCTGCGTACTTTTTGACAGTGTGACGGCTCTGCTTGCAAACGAAATGTTCCCCCCGCCTGCACAAGATGCCGATTTTTCCGTTGATTTTGCAGCCGAGGAACGTGTTGCGGCCGAACTGTCGAAAATTGCAAACGCAGCAATGCATTTTATATGTGTATGCGATGACATTTTTCGTGACGGAATGCAATATGACGCTGTTACCGAAAGCTACCGCCGAGCATTGGCTTTTGTTTGCAGACAGCTTGCTTCCGAATTCGATATTGTGGTTGAAGCATCGTCGGGAATCACGCGAACTATAAAGGGAAATGCGTTGTTTCTTCGAGATGTTCCGACGTTCCGAACGCGCATACAGTGACTGTTTGTTTCTTTTTATTTTATTGTTATGAAGTTGTTTATTTACGGTTTTTTTATGGCATGGGGCATGTTTCTTGCAATCCCCTGTCCCTTCAGGCGCTGGGATGAAGCTGCACGCGGCAGAATGCTCGGCTTTTTGCCGCTCATCGGGCTTATTGTCGGCGCAATTTGGGCTGCGGCCGCCCGCCTTTGCACGGCTCTCAATTTACCCTCTGCCGTTCGCGCATTGATTCTTTGCGCTTTGCCGTGGCTTGTGACCGGCTTTCTGCATCTTGACGGGTTCATGGACGTTTGCGATGCTGTGCTTTCGCGGCGCGATCTTGAAACCCGGCAGCGCATACTGAAGGATTCCCACTGCGGCTCGTTCGCCGTCATATGCATGATTCTGCTCGCCGCCGCGCAATGGAGTCTTTTTTTCTCATTCGAATCTTTCGATTTCAAAGCATTGTTGACGCTTGCGGTTCTGCCCGCCTGCACACGCGCCTGTTCCGGAATTGCGGTTCAAACGCTGAAACCGATGCAAACGAGCCAGTACAGCGGAGCTGTTCGGAGCGCGGCCTCCGTCGTTTCGCTCTTTGTTCAGCTCGCACTCTTTCTTGTACTTCCCCCGCTGCTCTGCGGCAAAGTCGGTTTTGCGCCGATTGCGGCTGTTGCGGTATATTGGATTTGCATTCTGCGCGAAAAAAAGCAGCTCGGCGGCATGAACGGAGATATTTCAGGCTTTTCGCTTACACTTGCGGAGCTTGCGGGCATTGCGGCACTGCTTCTGTTTGGCCGCATGTGAACGGATCAAAGCAATTGAATCGATAAAAACAACTGAAACAGGTATTTATATGAACTCAAACGAAACATATGAAATTGATAAGTGCGGCGGGCTGACGCTGATTATCGGAGGCGCATATCAGGGCAAGCTGACCTATGCCGTGCAGCGGCTTGGGTTCAATGCCGCCGCTGTCCTCGACCTTGCCGCCGCACAGTGCCCCGAAGCAAATGTTTTCGATTCCGTTATCGGCGGGAACAGCAGTGTTTACATTCATTTTGAGGCATTGACTCAAAAAATTGCCGCCGAATATGCCGACCTTGACGCGGCATTCAAACGGCTTGACGATGATTTTCTTGCACCGCTGTTCACATTGTCCGAAAAAAAACGGACTGCACTCATTGCGCGCGAAATCGGCTGCGGCGTTGTTCCTCTCTCCGAGAAGGATCGCCTTTGGCGCGAGCTGCACGGCGCCGCCCTTGCAAAGGCTGCGGCAAAAGCAGACAGCGTGATACGGCTTTTTTGCGGACTTCCCGAAAGGTTAAAATAGCGAAAGGAGGTTTTCAACAATGAAGCTGACTCTGATACGGCACGGCATGACCCGCGGCAACATGCTGCATATTTATTACGGCAGTACCGATTTGCCCATTCTTCCCGAAAGTTATGCCGAGCTTGAAGCACGTGCAAAAACGGGCTTTTATCCGACCGCCGAATGTTATTACACCAGCGGAATGCTGCGCGCCGAGCAGAGTTTTCGCGCTATCTACGGGGACACTCCGCACAGTGTGCTTTACGGAATGCGTGAAGCGGACTTCGGAGATTTTGAAATGCGGAATTATGCCGAACTGAAGGATGATCCTGCATATATCAAATGGATTTCAGGAAACAATGAGGATAACATTTGTCCAAACGGCGAAAGCGGTGCGCAGGTCACGGCGCGCGCACTTGAGGCACTGAAACATGTCATTTCCGAAGGGGTTGATGCAGTCGTTGTTGCCCACGGCGGCGTTATCGGCGGCGTGCTTGCGCATTTTTTTCCGAATCCGAACGGCAGATTCGCCTTCACGCCGGCACCCGGTGACGGTTATACCGTTGAATTTTGCGGCGAAAAGCCTGTTGCCGTTTACAAGCTTTCGGAACGGCAGTCACGCACATAAAAGTCACGAATGTGAAGCAAAAAGCGCAAAAAAACCGATGCGGGATCCACATTCCGCACCAGTCCGAGCCGCAGCAATTCAATAGTTCAATTTGATTTTTTCTTTTTGATACTGTATCTAAAAGAAAAAATCGCACCCGTTCTTCAGCAGCGAACTGCACACGGCAAGGGAATGAATGCTCCTGCCAGGCGTCCCCGCGGCACATCGTCTTATCCGCTTAATGCTGCTTCCGTCAGGACCTGACATGGTTCACGGCAGAAAATTGCACGGGACCCGGCCGTCAACACACCCACTTTTGCCGTGCGGCAAAACCTCGAACGGGATGCGACTTTTTAATTATACAACATTCCCGTTGGCTTTGCAAGGGGAAAACGAAAGATTTTTTCACTTTTCGAATTATACAAAAAAACAGTTGCAAACCGTCCGGAAAAATGATATGATTATAATATGTGCGTTATTTTTTTGTGAACAAATGTATTGCGAATACCGAATGCGCGCCGTATTTTCAGTGCAGCACGCAAGGCCGATTTCGCGTTGAGTTCAAATTGTATTTGCGAAAAACAGAATTTAAATCCTTTTCCGCAAAGAGCGATTCGTTCAGTGCGTTTTCGGGTTTGTTTATTAAACAGTTTGTGAATCGGTGTTTGTATGCAGCACGGAGGAATCGATGTATCTTATTGCGAACGGCCGCCTTATCACGAGGGTTCCCGGGGATGAATTTTTCATGAAGGACGGCGGCGTTGTCGTCGTTGGGAGCCGCATTGCCGAAGTCGGCACAACGGCCGAACTTGTGTCAAAATATCCGCGTGCGGAGTTTATCGATGCATGCGGCGGCATAATAATGCCCGGTTTTATTGATGCACACACGCGTTTTTATTCGTCTCTGACCTGCGGATTTGATCTTCCCGTCAGCGAACGGGCAGAATACTATGAATTTTTGCATAACGGCCGCTGGTCCATCGACAGGCATCTCACGCTTGACCTTGTCAAAATGTCCGCATATGCTTCAATTGCCGAACGAATTAAAAACGGAGTTACGACCGTTTTCGACAGTCATGCAAGCTATTTTGAACCGACAGGGAGCCTTGGTTCGATTGCTTCCGCCGTTCGCGACTGCGGCATACGTGCCTGCCTTTGCTATGAAACAAGCGACCGCGACGGGAACGAAAAAAGCGAACTTGCAATTTCGGAAAACCTGAATTTTTATGACAGCATTTCCGCAATGAATATTCCGACAATACGCGCAATGTTCGGGCTGCATTCATCCTTTACGCTGTCGGATGCAACGCTTCGCAAATGCGTTGTACGCAACAAAGGACGCACGGGTTTTCACATCAGCGTTTCCGAAAGCCCGGATGATCTTTATGATTCCACGCAGAAATACGGCTGCCGCCCGGTTCAGCGATTGCAGAACGCCGGTGTGCTCACACCCGATTCGCTGCTTGCACACTGCACATATGTGGATGATGTCGGGCTTGATATTATCCGCCGAAGCGGAAGCAGCATTGTAAACTGTCCCGAATCGGATCTTTTTAACAGCACGGGATGCTGCCCCGTGTTCAAAATACTTGAAAAGGGCATTACTCTCGGCATCGGTTCCGACTCCTATGCAGCCGATATGCTTGAAGTTGCAAAAATGTCGCTGAGTGAACTGAGACACACCGCAGGCCTGCCGAACGCCGGGTTTCCGGAAGTTGCACGCATTCTTTTTGACGGGAACGCCAAGATTGCATCCCGCACGTTCGGAATCCCGATCGGAAGGATTCAAAAAGGTGCGGCTGCGGATATAATCATTATGGATTATATCCCGTACACGCCGCTGAGTGCCGTGAATACGGACAGGCATATTATCTTCGGCATGAGCGGGCATGAGTGCGTTATGACAATGGCTGCCGGAAGAGTCCTTATGCGAAACCGCAGGCTTACTTTCGCCCGTGAAGACATTCTGAGCCGCAAAACAACAGCCGCCGCAGAGGATCTTTGGCAGTCGGTGAACCAAGATGCGCAAAACAGGCTGCTTCATGATGAGTAAACTCTTTTAATTTTTTTGATTCGGATTTCAAAAAGGGACTGCTGCAAACCTGACCTGATTTTGCAGCAGTTCTTTAAATGTTTAAGTGTTTATTTTTAATTACGGTTGTTCGGCTTTCAGTTCGGGTTCGAGCTTTCGGCATCGCCTGCCGGTGCTTTTGCGCGTTTATCGGCGCGTCGGTCATAGTACCTTGGTTTTTTCTTGAATTTTGCAGGTTTCTGCTGCTTTTTAAATCCGCCGCCGGGTCTGTCGGGTCTGTCCCCTTTTTCAACTCCGTCGAACTCGTCCTCGTGTTCAAGCATTTCGAAAGACTTTGAGCGCGGCGTCCATGGTCTTTTGTTTTGCTTTTTGTTAAATTTTCGGCCGCTGTCACCCCCTTGGGAGTGTTTTTGCACCCGATTGCCATTTTGCGCAGACTTTGCGGTTTTCTGAAAGTTTGAAGGTTTGGAGAACTTTACATGTTTTGCAGGCTTTGCGGCAGGCAGTTCTCCGTCACCCTTTTCCGTTTCATCGGAATGAAATTCATCGTCCGAATAAATATCAGCTCGGTCGTATTTAGGTTCATCAATAAACTCTGCTTCTTTTTCGGCTTCGTCTGAGGAGTCGGGTTTTGAAGCTGCCTGCTGCGGCATTCCATCATCATCGGCATTGCCGCAGCATGAACCGCCGCACTCATCGCAGCCGCAGCAGCGAACCCCGTTTTTGTTGACATAATTCAGCTCGTTGAACGGATAGCTCCGAACATCAAGCGTCCCATCGGCAAGCGTTACTTTGACCTTTGTCCTTTCGGTTATGACATTGTTTTCGATAACAACACCGCTTCCGTCAACCGTTACGCATTCGATGCCGACGGTGGGCATTTGTTTATGCATTATATCATAGCATTCCTGTTCGTATTTCAGGCAGCACATAAGCCTTCCGCAAATGCCGGAGATTTTTGTCGGATTCAGCGAAAGATTCTGGGACTTTGCCATTTTTATTGAAACCGGAATAAACTCCGTTAAAAATGAGCTGCAGCAGACGGGACGCCCGCATGCACCGATGCCTCCGCATTTTTTTGCTTCGTCGCGAACGCCGATCTGACGCAGATCAATGCGTGTTTTAAAAATGCCGGCAAGGTCTTTTACAAGCTCGCGAAAGTCAACTCTGTTGTCCGCCGTGAAATAGAAGCTGAGTTTCGAACCGTTGAATGCGTATTCAACATCAACAAGTTTCATTGCAAGCCCGTGCTCTTCAATCTTGCGCTGACAGGTTTTAAAGGCTTCTTTTTCTTTTGAGAGATAGTATTCATGCTGCTCCCTGTCCTCATCCGTTGCAACGCGGACAACGGGTTTCAGCGGAGCAACGATGCTTTCTTCCGCAATTATCCTCGGCGGCTCGGCAACCTCACCGAAAACAAGTCCTCTTGCGGTTTCAACAATTACATTGCCGCCCTTCTCTATTTCCAACTCCAGCGGATCAAAATAGTAAATTTTGCCGCTGTCCTTAAACTTAACTCCGATTACCTTGTTCATTATTTAAACCGTCCCAATTTTTCATCAAATTATTGAATGCATCCGCCGCATGCCCGAAACAGGCAAATCCTGCTCCGACAGATTAATCGGATATTGCCTCGGCAATATCTATTATCAGCCTGTCGAGAATCGGGTTCACGCCCGCATTCGAACTGAGCCGCATTTCCGCCTCTGCGATTTTTATGACTGCGGAATGAATTGCACCGAACGACAATGCACCGGCAGCATTATTGAGCCTTGTGCCGACTGTGCTGCCGCTCGCAGCTCCTGTTTTTTTGTTTAAAACATCATGACATGCAGCAAGCATAAACCCCAGGCTTTCTTTTGCAGCCTGCCTGTCCCTGCCGATTGATTTTGCCCACCCGAACGGCAGCTTTCCCTCAAAAATATCAAGCAATGCATCAATCGCATTCTGCCTGAGTTTTTGAAAAGCTTCGTCCTGCATGAGCCGCTTCGCACGGGTCAGCGACCCCATGCTCTGCGCCGCAAAACGCTGCGCTTCCGACTTTGCGGCACCCAAGCGGATCAACTCCGCGCCGATTTCCGCCGCAGACGCCGTTCCGAGACGAACGATCTGGCAGCGTGAACGAATCGTCGGAAGAATGCGCTGTTCAATGCCCGTAAGCAGAAAAAACGTGCCTTCCGGCGGCTCCTCGAGCATTTTGAGCATTGCATTCACCGCACTGTCGTTCATCATATGGGCATCGGTGATTACAACAACGCGATTGTTTCCTCCGAACGCCTTTTTGCTGAGTTCCTGCCGAATCATGCGCATTTGTTCAACTTTTGCGCCGCCGTTCAGCTCGTAAAAATCCGGAGAGAATTCCAGCATCTCCGTTTTTTCGCTGTCGAAAAGCAGCAGCGCGGCGCACTGACGCAAAAGCTCCGCAGTCGATGACGGTTCACCTTCCGGCGCGGTTTCATCACAATCCGCACTTGTGACAAGATAACCGTGCATCGCCCTTCCCGCACGAATCGTATTCTTCAGTTTCTGTACATTTTCGTTAATCATGAAAAATCATGAAAGATTCCGAAACCGCTCATTGCGCGTTCCGAATCAGCAAAACTCGGCCTGCGGAGCGATCTCGCGCACATGGTTCAGAAATTCTTCATCGGGATTGAAAAAAATCCTGTGCAGCGCATCGCCCTTTTTGTACACAACGGAATAAGCTTTTTCCGTTTTTTTGCATGAAACATTTGCGGAGTCGATAACCGACGAAGCATTTTCACCCGAATACCTGCCGCCGGGAGCGCAGACGGCAACTACGTCACCGCCGCAAAGAGTTTCGATTGTTGTGCCTTTTGCACTTACAATGCGTTCGAACACTATTGTTCCGACAGGGTAAGGGTAATCCGCATGCGTAATCATATCGTCAAAACGCGGATCGTAAACGGTCTCCGGCTCTTTGTAAAACACAGTGTAGCGAAAGCCGATGATGCGAAGCCTGTAGATCGCATAGATTGCAGCAAGAACAAGCCCGATAAAAACATAGCGCGGAACATTCGAATCAAAAAGCTTTTCGAGATACATGACCACCGCCCCGACTGCGAAAAAGGCAATAATCAGAACGATGAAAAGAATAAGGTCACTTTTTTGCGATCCGCCGGATCTGTCCACACTCTGTTGATACATGCATAAGCCTCCACGGTTGATTTTGCAGGCAGCGCAGCCTGCCGCTATATTGTATCATTTCGCCGACATGAAGTCAACGGCTCCCGATCATTGCGGAATGAAAGCCGCTCCTGCCGAGATATTCGCAAATTCTCCGAGTTTATATATCTTCGGATTTGGTATTTTCGCAAAGGGAATTATGCAGCTGTTTTTTCCGCAGAAAGGAAATCAACCCGCGTTTTCCGTGCACAGCAGCAGTGTGTTGACCGCATCCTGTGCAATGCGGAACATTTCTTCACCGGTTTTATGTTTGTTTTTGATGACAAGCGCAATTTTTTCACCGGCTGCAAACGCCGCACCGTCAATTGTTCCGACAGCGGCAAACAGCTTTGCGCCGTCCAACGGAGCATCGGCGCCGAAAGTGAAGCGAACCTCCTCCGGACGAACGGTGAAATTCAGAATACCGAGCTGCGCTGCGCGGGATTTATACAGTGCAATATCCAGCAGATTTTGGACTGAGCGCGGGATTTCACCGTATCGGTCGATAAGTTCATCCTGAACATCACGGAACGAGTCAATATCGGTAATCGCCGCAATGCGTTTGTACATTGAAATTCTGCCTGTTTCACGCGGAATGTATTTTTGGGGAATATGGGCATCTATCGGTATCTCCATTACGGTGTCGATCTCCGTCTTTACCGTTTCGCCCTTTGCTTCCTTAACGGCAGCATCAATCATTTTGCAGTACAAATCATATCCGACCTGAGCCATATGCCCGTGCTGTTCCGCGCCGAGAATATCCCCCGCACCCCGAATTTCAAGATCGCGCATTGCAATACGGAAGCCCGCACCGAACTGCGTGAACTCTTTTATTGCCGACAGGCGTTTATCGGCAATCTCGCTGAGAACTTTATTTTGACGGAATGTGAGGTAGGCATAACCGAGCCTTGCGCCTCTTCCGACTCTTCCGCGGAGCTGATAAAGCTGTGAAAGGCCGAATTTATCCGCATCATAGACTATCATGGTGTTTGCATTTGAAATATCGAGTCCGCTTTCAATTATCGTGCTGCAAATCAGAACATCATATTTATAGTCCATGAAATCCATCATGGTGTTTTCCAGCCGGCGTTCGCTCATCTGCCCGTGAGCATAGGCAATACGCGCTTCAGGCACAAGTTTGCTCAGCGACTCGGCAAAGATATCCATTGTTTTGACAATATTGTAAACAATGTAGACCTGTCCGCCCCTTGCAAGCTCTTTCATGATTGCCTCGCGCACAAGAGCATCATTGTATTCAACAACAAAAGTCTGCACGGGATAACGCGCTTCCGGCGGGGTTTCAATAACGCTCATATCGCGTATGCCGCTCATGCTCATGTGCAGAGTGCGCGGAATCGGGGTTGCCGAAAGGGTCAAAACATCTATATTTCGCTTCAGATTTTTTATCTGTTCCTTGTGATTGACACCGAACCGCTGTTCCTCATCGATAATCAAGAGCCCCAAATCCTTGAATTTTACGTCCTTTGAAAGAATGCTGTGTGTACCGACAAGAATATCTATGGTTCCGTCCGCAGTCTGTTTTTTTATGCGTGCCTGTTCCGCAGGAGTCCTGAAACGGGAAAGCAGCTCGACCTTTATCGGGAAGCCGGAGTAGCGGGCGCAGAGCGTGTTGTAGTGCTGCTGAGCAAGTATCGTTGTCGGAACAAGAAATGCGCATTGTTTGCCGTCCATCGTACATTTGAATGCAGCACGCAGCGCGACCTCGGTTTTGCCGTAGCCCACATCACCGCAAAGCAGCCTGTCCATTATTTTGTCCGATTCCATATCGGCCTTTATCTCCTGAATGCTTGTCAGCTGATCCGGAGTTTCGCGATAAGGAAAGCTGAGTTCCAGTCTCTGCTGCCAATCCGTATCCTTCGAAAAGCGGAAGCCCTTGCGTCTTGCGCGTTCGCCGTAAAGTTTCACAAGGTCAAATGCAAGTTTGCGCACGCTCGCCCGCGTTCTTGCAACGGTTTTCTGCCACTCGCCGGAGCCGAGTTTTGAAAGCTTTTGCTTTTCCTCCTCTCCGCCGATATATTTTTGCACTCTGTCCATCTGATCCGTCGGAATAAACAGTTTGTCGCCGTCACGGTAGCAAAGCTCGATATAGTCACGGGTTTTTCCGTCAACCGTCAATGTGCTGACGCCCGTGAATCTGCCTATTCCGTGCGCTTCATGCACGACGAGATCGCCGACGCTGAGATCGTACAGCGTCAGTCTGTTATGCGGGTGCTTTGTCGGTTTTGTCTCCGGACGATATTCCGAACCGAAAAGCTCATATTCCGAAACGACCGCAAGCCGAAGCTCCGGATACTCAAACCCGCGCGGAATCGTTTGCCCGGTGATAATTATTTCGCGTTCAACGATGTCCCTGCCGAGTTTTTGAGTGACTGGAGCTTCTGTTCCCAAATCGGAAAGAATATCATGCAGCCGTTCCGCATGTCTGCCGGCATAAAGCAAAACGGAGAAGCCTTTTTGCCGCCAAAGGCCGATGTCGTCGCGCAGGGCCGTATCCCCCTGCACATAACGCGAAATCTGCCGTGAATCGAATTTTACAAGAAATTTCGGCTTTATCAGCTGATAACTCCTTGAAAACGCAAAAAGCATTGCGGTTGAGCTTCTGTCCAACGCCGCCATGGTGACACTCGGAGCATTCAACAGTCCCGCCTGAAGCTCATGCCCCTCCCCGCTGTGCAGAACATCCGCAAGATTATCCGTAAAGCGTGAGAAAGCGAACCTTGCGCTTTCTTCAATGCGGGAGGGTTCGTCAAGAATAATCAAGGCGTCCTCCGGCAGATAATCAAGCAAGGTTATCTCGTTCCGCACAAAAAGCGGAAGCAGTGAGAGAGCGTTCTGCGGAATTCCGCCCGCACGCAAAATCTCTGTTTCCGCCGCATAATGCGCTTTTGAGCGCAAAGCCGCAATGCCCTTTTGCCGCATATCCCGATCCAGCGGCAGTTCCGTTGCGGGCAAAATCTCAACGCAATCCGTATTTTCGGTTGAACGCTGGTTAAGCGGATCAAACTCGCGCATTGTGTCTATTTCATCATCAAAGAATTCAATGCGAACGGGATTTTCCGCCGTTATCGGAAAAATATCGATACAGCCGCCGCGCAGGCAGACCTGTCCCCTTCCCTCGCACATTTCCTCGCGTGAATAACCCGCATCGATAAATTTTTTCAGAAGGGACGCAGGTTCAATTACCATGCCCGTTCGAACCGTCTGAGTGAATGCCGAAATCACGGAGGGCGGTGCCATGCGCTGCATAACGGCCTCGATCGGCGCAACCACCAGGCAGGGTTCACCTTTTATCAGCCGTGCTGCCGTTCGCAGCCGTTTTGACGTCAATTCCTGTGACTGAACATAGCTGTGGGCATTGAGCGGCAGTTCCCTTGCCGGAAAAAGCACCGCATCGGGATAATAGCAGCAAAGTTCCTCGTGCACCCTTGCCGCTGCCTGCTCGGACGGAACAACAACAAGCATCGGCCGCTTTGCTTTTGAAAACAGAGCGGCTTCGATATGGGTTCGCTGTGCTTCGCCCAACCCAAAGACGCCGGCGGGACCCTTGCCGCCGCAAAGACCTGCTTGCAGCCGTCGGAACTCTTCCGATTTATCTAAAATTGAGAACAGCGGGTTGATTTCGGTATTCAGTCCCTTCGCTTCCGTCTCTCTGTTTGTCATGTTTGAATTAACTGCCGTATTCTCCATGCGTTCACCCCCTTTGGTGCGTTTAATAATATCCGTTTTGAAAATCAGCCGTTCCGATTATCGGAATCAGGAATTGCCTCTCCGACAAGCCGAACGGTGAAAAGCGCACACTGTCCGTTTGCCGTGCAGCGCAGCCTTGCATTCCCGCCTGCGCAAAGTGCGGCATTTCCGCTTTCCAACTCAAAAAGAAGCATTGTTTCGTTCGCGGCGGGTTCAAGATCAAGTTCCGTTCCGCTGTCAACAAACACCAGCTCGCCTTCCGCCGCACCTTTGCGAAGCATAAGGTTCAAATCCCGCGCTTTGCCGACGCAATGGGTTTGAATTCCGCCGTCGAATGCATACACGGTTGAGCGGGGCAGCACAAGCTTTTCGCTGCCGTTTGCTCCGTGCGCCAACCGCATTGTGCCGCTTACCGATGCAATCAACCTGTTGTAATCGGGCAGCGATGTAAAGTCCGATTCTTCAAGTTCGACCTCTGCCGTGCTGATGCGAAAAAGAAAATTGCGCTCAGCGTAAAGAGCTCCCTCCGGCGCAATATAAATCTCGGTTGTTCTTCCGCCGCTCCAGAGCGATACGGGCATATCGGATGCCGCAATAATCCTCACGCCGCAGGAATCATACTTCGCATTATCCACGTTCATTTTATTCTCTTTCTGCATATTAAATTTCCCCTTCCGACACAAGTGTACGAGCTGAATAAACAGACAAATACAAACTCAATGCAACCGAATACGCCCGAGAGTTCGCTGCCCTCGGGTTATTCCGCCGTGATTTGCGATAGGTCGCCGCAGCCGACAACAGCAGCCGCAGTACCCTTATTCGCTTTATTCATATTATAGAACATCTTCCCGCTTATTGCAAGCACCAAAGCATTTAAAGGCGTCAGCTTGCAGGCTGAAGCAGGCTTTTGTTTCGGCTTCGTCTGCTGTTGACTTTTTTTCATGCAGTTGTTATACTTTCAGTGCAACAAAAGGGCGGGTTCATTCATCCGCCCGAATTTCGGAGGAGAACAACCAAATGAAGGCTTCAACATCCCGCACCGTTTCCGCAAAGGTTCTGCATTCCATCGTTTCTGTTCTGCTTGTTTTTGCGATGATATTCGTTTTTTCCGCATGTCAATCCGACACAGTTGACCCCAACGAAACGGTGAATATCGGCGGCAGTTCCGAAGGAGAGCACAATACACCCGCTCAGACCGCAGATCTTTCCCGTTTGGTTCGCATTTCGCTTACAATCGATGCAACGCGCGCATACAACAACGCGTCTCTGCCGCAGAATATTAAAGACGGCCTTCAAAACGAGGGTATGCTTGTTAAAAACGCAATGCTGACCCTTTCCGAAGGCAAGACCGTTGCCGAAACTTTCTCGCTGCTGCGCACATACGACATCGTGATCGTGTCCGAAAGCGGAGCGGCAGGAACCTTTGTTACAAGCATTCAGGGCCTTGAAAACGGCGCGTGCGGAGCCGCAAGCGGTTGGCTTTTCCGCGTCAACGGCGAATTTCCGAGCGAGGGCATAGACAGCATCGAGCTTCACAACGGAGACAAAGTCGAATGGCTGTTCTCCTGCGACGGCGGAGCGGACGTCGGCATGTCTTTCGCTCAATAACAAAATCAATGCCGATCGCTCCTGCCCGTGCCGCATCAACTGCTGCGGTTTGGTTTTTCTGCTGTGGAAAACGTCGAATTTGCCGCCCTTCCCGAAAAAAATCCCGCACACTTATTCGCTGTGCAGGTCAGTTATTGCGCGGGTTCTGTTTTGTTAACAAAAATGTTACATTTCAAACGGGCAAAATCCACATTTGCAGCCCTTTGCAATGTTGAAAAGCGGCAAGCGGTCTGGTATAATAAGAAACATGCGGACAACACTCGGCTTGATTTTCGCCGTGCTTCTCCGCAGAGTATAAAGAATGGATTTCAACATTATGAATAAAAATAGTTTCAGATACAAAAACAAACGCCGCACCGGAAGGCTGCGTTCCTTCCTTTCCCCCGCGTTGGCTGCGCTGATGGTTTTTTCATCGCTTGCAGCCTGCACACTGACTGTATGCAAAAAAGATGATTCTCCTAATGTCATTGTTGATATTCTGCCCGTGACAAAGGCGCCGCTGCCCTCGGTTGAACCTGCAACCGCGCCGGCTGCCGAAACTGTTTCACCCACGGCAACACCCGCACCTGCCGACACGAATGCGCCGTTGAACACAAATGCACCCATTGACCAAACCGTTTTCGACAACTGTGCATTTGTGGGCAATTCCACGTTCGAAGGGTTGTATAAATACGGTGTCATTACCCACGGCAAATTTTTCACCCGCGTCGGGCTGAACATTCTTTCCGTATACACCCAAACAACGACCACGGGCAGTGTGCCGGTTATTGATGAACTGAATACGGGCAGCTACGAAGCCGTCATTCTGATGTTCGGCGAAAACGAACTCGGCTGGCCTAATCTCAACACTTTCATCGAAAAGTATTCCAAATTTCTCGATGACATATGGCAGCGTCAGCCCGGATGCGAAATTCTCATCATGCTGATTCCGCCGGTTTCGGCAAAAGTCAGCAGCACAAGCACAACGGGAGTCACGAATGAAAACATCCAGCTTTACAATGCGCAGCTTGTCGATCTTGCGGCGCGGCGCGGCTGTCATTACGTTTCCGTTCCCGAGGCACTCGTTGACGCAAACGGCTGTCTGCCCGCGGATGCATCCGGCGACGGGATTCATTTAAACATGACCTACTCAAAATACTGGGCGGATCATATCTGCCGCACGGTTGCAGCCGTGCTTCGTCCCTGACGGCGGCAGGCAAGAAGGTTAAACATAAAAAAGAGATAAACAAACGGAGGACTTACAAATGAAAAAGGCTAACATTCTCAAAATTGCATCCGCATTCGTTCTTGTTGCGGCAATGCTCATCTTCTGCGCATGCGGCAAGGATTATTCAAAGCTCAAGCTTGATGTAAACTCAATCGGAGTCAACCTTATCAACAATTGCAGCTTCCAGGTAACACCCGAAGCAGTGCCAAATGCGGACGCAGCGATTTCTCAGCTTAAACTTGACGAAACGAAGCTTGCAAAGAATGCGGACGGAAGCTTCAGACTTTTCTATTCCGTCAGCGCTTCCACTCCGGAAGTTGTTATCGTTATCGAAGCGGTTGATGCCGCAGCAGCCGAGAGCATCAGCAAAGGCGCGGTCAAAGAGTGGATCGATTACAACGCCGAGGCATACGCAAGCTATGGCGCGGATCAGGTTCCCAAACTTGAAAACGCCGTCAATCAGACGAACGGCAATTATGTTTTTGTCATCGTCAGCAATGATGCGCCCGCTGCACAGAGCTTTCTTAACGCGCAGATTGACGCTGCATTAAAAACAGCTTAACGCCGCAAAGCGCAATGCACCGTTACCGCACGAATCGAGTTTGCGGATTCACTCAAAAGGTTCAAATCCGCAGCTCGATTCAGTTTTCATTATACGGAACAGCAACGAACGAACCCATAACCCGAAATAATTATGAATAAAGACTGCAAAATCAAGGTAAAACGCGGCACACGCAATACGGTCGGCTCTGCAAACAAACTGCTAATCGTTCTGTTTGCGGGGTTTATTTCAGTATTTTTCCTTCTTATTATGTTTTTGCCGAAGCATGAAGGCGAGCTGAGTCCGAACGAACGGCGCGTGCTTGCCTCCGCTCCGAACACAAGCCTCGGCAACATTTTGAGCGGCAAATTCTCGGGCGAAGTTGACACATGGATGGAGGATCATTTTCCCGCAAGGAATGCGTTTGTTTCGATTTATTCGCACATGAACCTTTACTCCGGGCGCAGCATCGTTGAAAAAGTCACTCTGGGCAAGAATAACCGCCTGTTCAGCGCACCCGTTCAAAGAGATGATGAAACGATGAAAACAAACGCCGAAAAAATTTCCGGCTTTATAACAGAAAACGATCTGAACGCCTTCACCTTTATCATTCCTTCCGCAGGCTATATGCTTCCGGAGGAGCTTCCCGCCGTTCACCGTGAATATGCCGATGGGCAGATCATCGATGCGCTGAATTCGGTGTACGGACTTCGGAACTGTGCAAAAAGCATTTTTGCCGACAATGTTTTCAACAATGCAGGCAATGTTTCCGAGCTTTATTACCGCACGGATCATCACCTGACGATGAAAGGTTCATACATTGCTTATTGCGCAATTGCAAAGAACCTGGGTTTTGAGCCTTTGGCCGAAAGCGAATTTGAAAAGCATTCCTACAGCTTCTACGGCACGGCATACGGGCAAAGCGGTCTTTGGGAGATTCCCGCAGACGACCTTCAGACATGGATCGGAAGCTATGACAGCGACCTGAGCGTTACCGTTATTGACGGCACGGTTGAAACCGAACATCGCGGTTCTCTTGACACGGATAAACTCTCCGACGATGTTGTTGATAAATATGCCGCATACCTGTACAGCAACCACGGCATTACAAAAATCGTGAATCCGAACGTTGAAAGCGGCACACTGTTTGTGCTTAAGGACAGCTACGGCAATGCGATAGTGCCGTTTTTGGCGGCGCATTACAACACAATCATAATGCTTGATACCCGCACTATGTACTACAGCCCCACGATGCCCGCGCCGAGTGAGCTTGCAAAGGAATACAACGCAAAGGATTTTGTTGTTATTTACGGAGTTGATACCGTTGCTGCCGGCAATATCGATTGGCTGAGATAAGCCTTTATTTCGTTTTTCACACAACATATTAAGCAGCGACCTCCCCAAGATCAAAAATCGACGGGGAGGTTTTTTCATATGTTTTCGGCAGATTTATCGCCGCACAGCCGATGATAAGCTGATTCTGCATTTCCGCTTCTAAGAGATTTTTATAAATATTTTTCTCCTAACAGTTGATTTTTGATTTTATCTATGCTATAATAGTAAATGATGGAAGAATGCGTTGGCCACCGCTCTTTCCGTCTGCCGATAAAACGCGGACAAAAACCGCGCCTGCGGCAAATAAACAGAAAGTGACCGCCTCAGCTGACAGAAAGAGCGTACCGATGAAGTCCGCACGCATTGAAACGTGCCGACGGAACGGAACGCTCTTATTTGTTTTTTCGGGGAGCAGGGGCGGGCGGCTGCCGAATACGAGAGGCTGCCGTGAAACACCGAACGGATTATTTTAAAAAAAAGAAAGGAAACAGTTTAGTGTCGAAAAAAAGAACATTTAAGGAGCTTTTGCAGCTGCTTCCGCAAAAGGAACAGCCCGAAGACAAAGCCGAAAAGGAAGCAGCGGAACATGCACCCCAAGAAAGCGAAGCCGAAAATGCTGCCGCTGCCGTGCAGCATGAAAGTGCATATGCAAAACTCGGCAAAGCTTTTATAAACAGGCTGCATCTGCCGAACGAACTCATTGCGAATGCGTCGGAAGTCGAAAGCATTGTGAACAGGATAATCTCCGTTTGGGAGAAAGTCGAAGCAAAAACCGCTGATTCTGCCGCCGAAGAAAATGCAGAGGAATCTTTTGCAGACGCTGCGGATGCAAATGCCGAACGTCTGCCGCTTCCTCTCGCAGGCGGCCTTGCGCAGGCACCGGAAGCGGATTATGAAACCATGAGCGCGGAGCAGTTCCGAACACTCCGAAAGCAGCTCAAGCGCGCCGCCATGGACGGGCGCAGGATACGACTTTGAGCGCAGATAAAAGCCGAGCAAAACAGATTTATTAAAGAAAGGAAAACAAAATGAACAAAACCACCATCAACACCACCGCAACCGCAGCCGTGAACGCAAAGTTCCCTGCGAAATATTATGACAGGCAGCTTCTTGAAAGCGCAAAGACGCGATTTGTCCATGCGGAATTCGGACAGAAACGCCCCATTCCCCGCAACAGCGGAAAATACGTAAACTTCCGCCGTTGGAACCTTTTCGACCCCGAAACCGCAATATCCGGCCTTGTTGAAGGCGAAACTCCCACCGGGCAGACACTTTCACAGACGGATGTTGAGGCGGAAGTTAAGCAATACGGTGCATATGTTGAAGTCAGTGACCTGCTCGACCTTACGGCATATGACGAAGTTATCAATGATTCCGCCGAGCTTCTCGGCGAACAGCTTGGCACGGTTGTGGAGTGGATCACACGCGATGCAATGTGTGCAGGCAGCAACGTTCAATATGCCGGCGGCAGAGCAGGCAGAAATGCCCTGACGACCGAAGACAGGCTGACGACGACCGAAATTCGAAAAGCGGTGCGAACGCTGAAAAAGAACAAAGCGCGCCCCTTCTGTGAAGGCGGCAGGCAGCCGCATTTCATCTGTATCTGCTCGCCGGAGGCCACATATGACCTTCAGAACGATGAGATGTGGAAAAACGTTTCGACTTACAGCAATTCCGAAGCTATCTACAGCGGAGAAATCGGAAGATTGTTCGGTGTTGTGTTTGTTGAAAGCACTGAGGCCAAAGTATTTTCTCAGAGCGTTCACAATGCGGTTAAAGCGGCTACGACCTCATCAAAAACCTTTGTGCTTAAAAACACGCCCACCGAAGCGGAGAAAGAATATCTCTCCGTCGGCGGCAACACCATTCATATCGGGAGCAATGAATACACGCTGGATTCCGAAACCCCGTATGATGCGGATACAAATACCGTTAAGCTGACCGAAGCCGCCACACTGACCGCGAACAGCATCGTTTGGAGCGATGATGCGGCAAAGTCCGACAACGGGAACCGTGCGGCTGATGTTCACTGCACACTGGTATTCGGCAAAGACGCTTACGGTGTTGTTGACCTTGAGGGCAGGGGGGCGGTTCAGCTGATCGTAAAACCGCACGGGAGCAGCGGCACTGCGGATCCGCTCGATCAGCGCGCAACAGTCGGTGCAAAGGTTGCCGCATATGCGGCGGTCATTCTGAACGACCTGTGGCTTGTCCGCATTGAGCATACCGTTTCCTGAAACAAAACAAACGGTATCAACGATATATTTTGATTGTATCAGCCGATACCGCGGGGTTTTCGAACACAAGCCGAAAATATTGCCGGCTCCGTGTTCGGAAATCCCTTTCCACCGTTTTTTACCTTCAATACAGAATTAACAGCAAAAAAGAAAGGAACGAAATAACAGGTATGGTAAATCAATTGACGGGAAAACGCCGCAGAAAAGCATTGAACGATATCGTGCCGATTAACACCGCCGCTTCGACCGCAGTTTTCGGAGATTCGGCACCCGAACCGCGGGGAATGAAGCTTGCAGCCGCTCGACCGCGACAAAAAAGCACTTCAGGTTTGCGCGGAATTGCCGCCGCAAAACCCAATACCGCAGAAGCAGCTCGGACGGCAGGCATTTTTCACCCGCAGAAAGGCACGGCAGGTTTGCTTCCTTTGAGCGACACCGATACGGAAAACCACCCGAACGGTGCAAACAGCCCGAATTCCGTCGGCATTAATGCCGTCGGCGGAAATGCTGTTGGCAATTCCGATAATTCAAGCGGATCCGACGAGGGAAACGAAAACAGCGGAACCGACAGCAGCTCCGATAGTTTTGAAGACTATTACACACGCCTGCTTGAAACACTTCACGGTTATGGGGTTGCACTGACTCTTCCGACACTTGAAGAGCTTTACTCTCAACTTGAACAATTTCTGCGCCCTGCCGTGGATTCCGCAATCGACAACCGACGGGAACACGGCGAAACGACGCTTGCGGAATTGGATGCGGACGCATACTCTCGCGGGATGGGCGGTTCAACCTACCTTTCCGGAATGAAGCGGCGCGAATACGATGCTGTTGCGGCCGATATTGCAATGCTTGAGGCCAATTATAATGCTCAGCTTGCAAAATATCTTTATGAAGCAACGCAGGAGCTTGCGGGCATTCAGCAGAGTTTTGCCGAAATGCAGCTTCGGCACAGGCAGGACATGCAAAAGCTCCGCGCACAACAGGCAGGAAGAGGTTCCGGAAACGGAAAAAGCGGCGGACAAGGCGGAAACGGGAAAGGAAAGGGCAAGAGCGGCAGCTCCGGCGGCGGCAGTTATCCCGAAGGAAGCGGAAAGTACTATAACTATTATTGTGCATATCTTTCCCATCTTTCCGCGCAGAATCTCGATAATGTTTTCTTCAGCAATTCTTCCGAATGGACGGCAATAAGAGAACAGATGCGGCAAAGGCTCGGAAACGAGCTGTACGAGCTGATTATGAACCGCTTTGTTCCGCAAGGCAAATGAGAGGAGGATTCAATGAGCGAAACAAGTTTTATCAAGCGATTTGATATCACTCTTGACCTTAAACAGCCGGGCTGCGGCGGCGATTTCAGTGTTGTGGACGGGGACACGGGCAATGTTGTTTATCTTGCGCTGACCGATGCGGGCATTCCCGTTTCGGTTGAAGGGCGGCGAATAATCGCAGCTTTTTCAAATTCACGCGGCAAATACATGCAGGACAGCGCAGAAAGCGGCGGCGGTATAAGCATATCGGATGACAAAGTTAAACTTCAGCTCCGCCCGCAGTCATTTGCACCCGGCATTGTGGAATGCGAACTTCAGATCTACAGCGGCGGAACCGAAAATTCCGCAGCGGGAGCAACTGTTTATGACAGTCTTGTTACAACCGCAAAATTCAATTTTTCTTGCCGCAGCGCGATTTACGATGCTTCAACTATCGAAAGCGAGCCCGCCGCACCTCCGCTTTCCGCAGTTCTTTCCGCAATCGGAATTGCAGAGGGGGAACGCGTTAAGAGCGAAACCGCGCGAAATTCCGCCGAAGCCGAACGCGCGGCAGCGGAAAAAAGCAGAGCTGCCTCCGAAAAGGGGCGAATACTGTCAGAAACCTCCAGGGTGAATGCCGAAAACAGCCGAAAAAACGCCGAAGCAGAAAGAGTGCGGGCAGAAACGACCCGCGAAACGACCGAAGCCGCACGTAAGCAAAATGAAGCCTTGCGCATTTCCGCCGAAAACAACCGAGCCGCAGCCGAAACCAATCGCGCAAAAGCCGAAGCGAAACGCAGCGAGGCGGAGAATAATCGCATTGCAAACGAAAACGCACGAAAGACAGCGGAACTTGAACGTTCGGCAGCGGAGACAGAGCGCGCAGCAGCAGAAACGGAACGCAGCAGAATCTTTCGGGGGGAAGTCGAACTTCCGACCGCTTCAACGCCGAACGATGACCCCGTTGATTTTGCGGTTGAAAGCGGCTGGTACTTTTATAAAGGAGGCATACTCGTTGTTTCCGCCGCGCTTTCCGGCAGCGCAGGCAGCGAATACGGAACGATCGAGCAGGCTGCACTCTTGACCGACGGCACAATAATTCACCGCACCTGCACCGTTTCGGCAGGTGCCAAAAACTGGAGCGCATGGGCTTAATTCAGCAGAATAAAACAATAAAAAGAAAGGAACCAAATCATGAAGAATGCAATCGATTTTGTACGCTTTGCACTTTCTCACGCAAAACGCGAAACAATCCCCGCAGGAGCGCAGATTCCGCTTGACATTGAAGAATGCGGAACCTCTCCGTGGGAGTATCTGTTCGGAACAACGGGAAACATCGTTACTCAGGATCTGCTTAACAGACGTTTTTCGGAGTATTACAGCAAACGCGGCTGGACCCGTGAAAGGTTCGACCGCGCAACCGAAAACTGGGCCGCACGCCGAGTGACGGTTTGCGACTGTCAGGGGCTTTTGGATGTTTTTGTCGGAGTTGATGTCAACGCGCATTACTGCTATGCCGCATGGTGTACCGAAAAAGGCGAAATTTCGGGCATCGGCAGACCATACGTTTTGGGCGAGGCTGTGTTCATTCAGGGAAGCAGCGAAAGAATGACCCATGTGGGCTATGTTTGCGGCTTTTTGAACGGTGAACCGTTGATCGTTGAAGCACGCGGTCTGAATTTCGGCGTTTGCGTTACGAAATTTTCGGACAGGCCGTGGACACACCGCGGGCTTGTTTCGAAACAGCTGATTTACACCGAAAACTGCTATGATGAGCAGATCATTCTGACCGTTCGCAGACCGATGATACAGGGCGATGCCATAAAACATTTGCAGACGGCACTGAACGCATTGGGGTACTATTGCGGCAGCGTTGACGGCAAATGCGGCAAACTTACCATGAGCGGCGTGAATGAATTTGTTGAAATGCACAGTCTTTATGCGGGCAACCCCTGCTCCGACCCGGGAGCGGCATGAAGCAATTTCGGATTCACAAATGATGCCGAATCCGGCGGCACGAGAATGCGGAGCATCAAAACCGCATTAAATTCAGCAAAAGAAAGGACGTGAGATAAAATTGCAGGAGTTTTTCACATGGAATTCATTGCTCACAAGTTCGGGCGCAACGGTTGCAACCTCGGTTGTTACCCAGCTGATTAAGGAAGCACCGCTGCTGAAAAAAATACCGACAAGGCTTTTAAGCTTCGGCATTGCGCTTTGCATACTGATGCTTGCACTCATTTTTGACAAGTCACTGTCACTCGGCACGGCGGCAATATCCGTTATTAACGCTGCTGTTGTGGCACTTGCGGCAAACGGCATGTTTGACGCCGTATCGAGCGGAATGGGCAAACCGGGTTCCGGACAAAGCGGAGATTCCGAATCCGCCGAACCCAATCTTCCCGACATTGCCGACAATTCCGACGGCAGCACCGCTGATACGGATGTATCAGATGTGCATGTCGATGCCCCGGCCGCCGCCGAGCCTTCTGCGGAGGCACACGAACTTTACGACAGCTGCGGACGTTGCTCAAAAAGCTGCCTTGAGAGTGGTGAAAACTTCAACTGTTCGGAAGATTTTTCGGATTTTGCGGATTTAGGCCTTTGAACGGGTTTTCGAATCGTCTCGATTCAGCGTAAGAATGCCTATCACGGCGGCGGCAAGCACAAGAATCACGCCGCAGCCCTTCAGCAGCCCCATCGCCTCACCGAAGACCGCCATGCTTGTGAGCGATGCGAATGCGGGCTCAAGGGTATTCAAGGCGGAGGCGCTGACCGAGCCGAGCAGTTTTATGCCCGCAAGCAGCAGACGCAGGCCGACAACATAACCGAGGAATGCTTCAAAAAACAGAATTATCCACATTACGCTGTCTGCCGGGAGGCAGAACCTTCCGAGGATGAGCGCTGCCGCAAGGCTCCACAGACAGGCGGAAGCGGTTATATAGAAGTTTGAAACAGGCGTTTCAAGCGAGGCGTACGCACTTTCGCGGCCCGCAATAAAATACACTGCGTACACAACGCCGGAGAGCAGCGCAATCAGCACACCGCCGACATTCACGCTGCCGCTGAACGAAGCATTTGAAATAAGCGCGATGCCTGCAAGTGCAAGCAGCGGCGAGATAAATTTCACGGCGGTGATGCGCTCCTTTTTCGAAACGAGAGTGATCAACATTACAAACACGGGATAGGTAAAGTTCAGGACTATCGTCATTCCCGCAGGTATGCGCAGATAGGCATAAGTGATGAGCAAAAGCGTTCCGGCAAGTGCACCGCCGCCGAAAGCGGCAAGCTGAACAAGCTGTTTCCCGCTGACGTCAAGACGCTTTTTCCCGATAAGGCAATTAAAAAGCGAAAGCAGGCTTGCAATGCCCATGCTGTACAGCACAACGCATTCATTCGTCATTTCGCGTGAGGCGTCCGCAATCAGAAAATCTGCGCCTCCGCGCGGAAACAGTCGGGCTATGAACGATGCGGGCAGTCCGCCGTTCAGTGCGGCATTGGACAAAATGGGGGTTATTCCGTAGCATGCGGAAGCGAGCACGACGCAAAGCACGCCGAGAATATGTTTACGTTTCATTTTCAATGTAAACCGACCGAATACGCCGTATTCCGTGTTTCGGCCGCCTTTCGATAAAGTTAAAAGCCGCAGACTGCCCGAAGCGTACAGCCCGACGATTTTGATTATATGGTACATCAACGTTCGGAAATTTTCAACCTTTTTAAGCAATGCTGTCCGCACGGCAATCCGCGCACCGGCGGCAGGCTCGGCGGCAGCTTTGTTTTCCGAAAAACCAAATCGATTGTTAATATTCAAGAAACAAGGAGAAAAACAAATGGAAAACACCAAAAACGGGACCAAGCCCGCAGACTGCCGCCGAAAAAACGCGGCAGCGGAAACAATAATCATTGAACAAAACGGCACAAACTCCCCGTGGGTCGGCTGCATCAACTCCGTGAACTACAGAATTGAACGCGGCGTCCCCGTTGAAGTTCCCGCCGCCGTTGCGGCTGTTATCAAAAGCGGCAAAAGCGTTCGGAGCACAGCCGCACGCATTTCAAAAGCATACGAATGCAATGCTTACTCCGGCGGAGTGCGTCTTAACGGCGGCACTTGCTCCGACAGAGTTTTTTGACAGGAGGCACGGAAGGATATGACCCTTAACGACATTCTTACCGCCGCACTTGCTCAGCTTGACCGCGGACACGATGCACAAACCCTTGAACACTACCGTGTGAGGCTGACGCAATACGCCAACGACGCGCAACGCGAACTTGCAGATGCACTCGGGCTGTTCCGCACGGATAAAGTCCGTACTTCGGCAGGCATCGTTGACACAAGCCTGCTGCCCCGCCGCGTGAAACGCATTGAACGCGTTGTTCAGCTCGGCAGAGCTGTGCCTTTCAGGTGCGGCGACCGAACGAATACACTCCTGCTCCCGTATGACACGGCAGCCGAGATCACTTATCGGTACGAGCCCCGAACGCTGAACGACAATTCAGACCGAAGCGACCTTGACGACGGCCTTTTGGGGCTTGTTGTGAACTATGTTGTCGGGCGCGAACGGCTCGGCGGCGATGTTTCGACACAAAGCGGCGGCAACATTTATCTTGCGATGTTTGAAGCGGGCAAGGCCAAGCTGCGCGGCTATATACGCGACGATGATTCTTTCCGCATTGTGAACCGTTACTGATCCGCCGCAAAATGCTTAACAGCAATCAATAATTGAAAACTGAGAAAGGAACCGACAAATGAGCATTCAAACCTATTCCGTTGACAGATTCATCGGCCTGAATCAATCGGGCGACGAGAACCTTATGTCCCCCGCCTGCACGCCCGATGCGGCGAATATGTGCACCGACGGCGGCGAACTGCGTGTTGCATACGGATTCACACGCCTCTTTGAAGCTGCCGTGCCCGGCACGCTCCGCATTGACTTTTTTACACTTTATCGAACGAGCGGTGCGGAAATACCGGTCGTTATTGCGGGAGGTGTTGTTTATGCATACATTGAAAACGCATGGACACCCGTTTATACCTATCAAAGCACGCGCTCAAAACCCATATACGACTGCGCACAGGTTCGCATCAACACAACGGATTACCTTGTTATCGCCGACGGGCAGCACGGCATGATTAAATTTGACGGCAGCAGCGTCACCCAATTCGGTTCGGAAGAAAACGCATCAAACATTCCCGTTTCGTTTCTGACGATGTACAGAGGAAGACTGTTTGCGGCCGGCGATGCGGCCAATCCGGACAGGCTGTATTATTCCGTTCTTCCGGGCAGCGGACGCACCGTTGAACAATGGGGTGCGGTTGAAGCCTCTCCCGCCGTTGAGGGCGGTCATGTTGAGATAGGCGCACTCGGAGGCGACCCGATCGTTGCAGTGCGTGCGCTCTCCAATCAGCTGCTTATTTTCAAAAAGAACAGCCTTTACAGGCTGTTTGGGGACAGACCCTCCAATTACACCGTTGAACATATCGACACGGAAATACCGCAGACCAACCATGCCGCCGTTGCCGTGTACGGCGATATGCTGTATTTCGGAACGCAGAACGGATTGTATTACTACAACGGAGTCACTGCGCGTCCCTGTGCGGATATGCGCTGCATAAAAGCCTATATGGCAACGGCTGAAGTTTCCGGCTGCCGCATAAAAATCGTTCGCGACAGGCTGTATTTCACTTTTCGGCGCAGCGCAAGGGACGAAATGATCGAATACGACCTTTTGGAAAGGCGATATATGCGCAGGAACGGTTTCGAGCTTATAGACATGGCGGTTTCCGGCAGCAGGCTGCTTTTTATCAATTCAAAACGTTTTGTTTACCTTTTTAATAACGGCATGGACTATGACGGTGAACCGATAAATGCCTTTTGGTGCACACCGCTTACAGACCTCGGAGCCAAGGCCGCCGTCAAGAATCTGCGCAGGCTTTATCTGCGCGGCAGCGGAGGCACGCTGAAAGTGACGGTTGAAATTGACGGCAACACATACACCTGCCGCAAGCAGCTGCCCGACAGCTGTTCAAAAGTTACCGAAATTCCGCTGAAAAACGGCGGAAGATGCTTTCGGTTGAAGCTGTCGAACGAAGCGGGCGGAAGTTTCACCCTGCGCGGCGGACTTGAGCTTGAAATCGGGATCGGAAAGAGGGTGGATTGACATGGCACTTGACATGCGCGCATTATACTATGTTGCTTTGCCCACCGAACGCAGCGAAGCGGACGATGTTCAGCGGCACGAAGAAGATATTAAGGCTAACGAAAACTGCTTAAATCAAAACTTTTCCGCGCTTGCGCAAAAAATATATGAGTTTGAAGCGCGGATCGCCTTGCTTGAGGCTGCTGCCGCATCCAATACGGGCAAAACCGACACCGGCGTTGAAAGCAGCGGTATTTGAGAGATATTTACGTGTTCTCACCGGATAATTCCCGTTTTAATTACAAATCGCATATGCCTGTCGCAGTGTGACTTTTGCGGCAGGCGTTTTGGGTTTGATTAAGTTAAAATATATCCGAGTGAACTGCTCGGAATTATTGACAATATCCGAGTAAAGTGGTATGCTTTGCACATAATAAAAGTGCAGCCCGTTCGAAGTCGATAAATTCGGTGTTAACGGGCGCAAACAAGGTGAAAGGAGTGCCGCACGCGATATGAAGCTGTCTACAAAGGGTCGTTACGGACTTAAAGCAATGGTTGATCTGGCCACCGAATACGATTCTGGAGCAAGGCTTTCCATTGCGCAGCTTGCCGAAAGGCAGGGCGTTAGCGCGGCATACCTTGAACAGCTTATAGCCTCACTGAAAAAAGCCGGGCTTGTGACTGCGCTGCGCGGCGTTCAGGGAGGGTACGTGCTTGCCCGTTCGCCGGAGCTTATCAGCGTCGGCGAGGTGCTGAGAGTTCTTGAAGGCAGCACGGCAATTGTCGATTGCGTCGGCACAACCGGAACGGATTGCAGCAACGTCTGTTCCTGCTCCGCACGCCCGCTTTGGCTGAAATTGCAAAGGCGCATTGACGACGTTTTGAACACAACATCCGTCCGCGACCTTGCGGATGATTACATTACTCAAATGGAAAGGAATCAAGACAACAAATGAGACGTGTATATATGGACAATGCGGCAACCACCGCGCTCAACAAAGAAGTTCTTGACGCCATGATGCCCTATCTTACGGACATTTACGGCAATCCCTCCAGCCTTCACACATTCGGGCAGGAAGCGCACAAGGCAGTTGCGGACGCAAGGGAAAAGGTTGCCCGCGCACTGAATGCGGCGGATGCCGAAAAGGAAATCATTTTTACCGGCTGCGGCACGGAATCCGATAACATGGTTCTGCGCGGCATTGCGGAAAGGCTCAGCAAAAAGGGCAAACATATCATCACCACCGCCGTAGAACATCATGCGGTGCTTTATACCTGCCGTTACCTTGAAAAGCAGGGGTTTGAAGTTACCTACCTTCCCGTTGACGAATTCGGCAGAGTCACGGCCGAGCAGGTTCGCGAGGCCATTCGTCCCGACACGATTCTTGTTTCAGTCATGTTCGGCAACAACGAAATCGGCACGCTGATGCCCATTGCCGAAATCGGCGCAATCTGCCGCGAGCGCGGCGTTCTGTTCCATACGGACGCAGTCCAGGCAGTCGGGCATGTTCACATCGATGTTCAGGCAATGAACATTGACATGCTTTCACTCTCTGCGCATAAGTTCCACGGACCGAAAGGTGTGGGCGCACTCTATGTCCGCAAAGGCATATTGCTCCCCTCCCTGCTTATTGGCGGCGCACAGGAACGCAACAGGCGCGCCGGCACCGAAAACGTTGCGGGCATTGTCGGTTTGGGCAAAGCTATCGAGCTTGCCTGCTCATCCATCGATGAAACAAGCGCAAGAATGACCCGTCTCCGTGATAAACTCATTGCGGGCATTGAAGCACGCATTCCCGAGGTTCGTCTCAACGGGCATCGCACCGAAAGGCTGCCGGGCAATGTCAATTTCTCCATCAAGTACATCGAAGGCGAATCCATCCTTCTCATGCTCGACCTGAACGGTATTGCGGCATCCAGCGGCTCCGCCTGCACAAGCGGCTCACTCGACCCGAGTCATGTTCTGCTTGCGATCGGCCTCCCGCACGAAATTGCACACGGTTCCGTGCGACTCACCCTTGGGGACGACACAACCGAAGAAGATGTTGACTATGTGCTTGATGTTCTTCCCCGCATCGTTGCAAGGCTGCGTGAAATGTCGCCTTTGTATCACGGCTGAGCTGATTTAAATCAAAATCTGTAGAAAAATAAACAACCCGAACAAAGTTTCAATCGGAGGATAAATCAATATGTATACCGAAAAAGTTATGGATCACTTTGCACATCCGCGCAATATGGGCGAAATCAAGGATGCAAACGGCGTCGGCATGGTCGGCAATGCGAAATGCGGCGATATCATGCAGATGTTCCTGAAAGTCAACGATGACGGCATTATTGAGGACGTTGGCTTCAAGACTTTCGGCTGCGGTGCGGCTGTTGCAACCAGCAGCATGGCAACGGAACTTATCAAGGGCAAGAGCATTGACGAAGCTCTCAAACTGACCAACTCCGCCGTTGTGGAAGCTCTGGAAGGTCTTCCCCCCGCAAAGCTTCATTGCTCCGTTCTTGCGGAAGAAGCTGTTAAAGCGGCTGTCGATAACTACTATGCCCGCAAAGAAGGCAGAACCGACAGCGAATGCAACTGCGTTTCCTGCGGTCACGACCATGAGCATGATCACGATCATGAACATGAAGAAAATGCCGAGGACTGATTTTTGAACAGTCCGAGCAACCGTTGATATTACTCTGAAATTCACATGCGAGCGAACGATCTGCCGAAAAGCGCATTGTTCGCCCGCGCTTTTCATATTTTTTTCAGTGCCGCCGGCTTTCGCTGAGCGCACTGCAAAATTCAAAGTGTTATAAATACTCGGAAGCAACTGAACATGCTTGATTTCAAACCGATTACAAAAGAGCTGCTGATTCGCGAGGGCCGCAGCCTGCGCCGCAGCCGAATACAAATCTGTGACTATACTCCCGGCTGCCTCTACATATGGCGGCATTATTATCATATGCGCTGTGCGGAAGCGGACGGAATGTTTATTTTTGAAAGCGGAGACGGTTCGGGCTTGTATTATAACTGCCCCGTAGGCATGGGTGATTTTTCCGCTGCCGTGCTTGAAGCGCGCGATGATGCCGAAAAACGAGGCATTCCTCTGCGTTTTTCCTGCATTCCTTCGGAATACGTTGATGTGATCCAAAGTATTATCGGCCGAAAAGCCGAAATCGTCAGCGACCGCGCTTCAGCGGATTATCTTTATCCGTATGAGCAATTCTGCGGTTATAACGGGAAAGCACTGCACGGGCAGCGCAACCATGTAAACAGATTCAAAGCCGAACATCCGGATTTTTCTTTTGAAATGCTGACGGGCGAAAACCTCCCGGAAGCGGAAAGCTTTATGCGCCTCAACCGCGATGAATTCTATAAAGGAAGCGACATTTCCGCGGACGAGCTTGCACGCATTGACGAATTCCTCCCCTGCATTTCCGAACTCGGCATTTCAGGCGGAATGCTCCGCGCGGGCGGCGTTGTTGTCGGGCTCACGGCGGGCGAAATTGTAGGCGATACGCTGCATGTGCATATTGAAAAAGCGCTCCGTGATTTTTCCGGTGCATATCAAACGCTTGCAATGTGTTTTGCGGAAAGCATGAAACGCCCCGGAGTAAACTTTATCAACCGGCAGGACGATACCGGTGACGAGGGTCTGCGAAAATCCAAACTGTCCTATAAACCATGTGCGCTGCTTGACAAATTTACGCTGCTCTTCGGCCGACGATCCGAAACGCTGATGCCGCACGCCGAGTCTTTTTACGGTATAATTCTATTTCAACGCTGCACTTGACATTCTGCACTCGGTGATATAGAATAATATGGATAATACGGTTAACCCGACAGAGAAAGGTATGTTAACAATGTTTTTGTTTGATGGAATGTCTGCTGAAACCGGCAACGCGATCTCCGGATTTTTCAGCCAGTTCGGTCTGCCGCTGATTCTTATTGCGGCACTCATCATCATGTTTGTGCTCTCGGCGCGCAGCAACAAAAAGCGTCAGAAGCAGTATCAGTCAATGCTTGACGGGCTCAAAGCCGGCAGCCGTGTCCGCACGATCGGCGGCATCTACGGCACCGTCACCGCCGTTAAGGGCGATGTTGTCTTCGTCAGCGTCGGTCCCGACAAAGTTCGCCTTGTTTTCACAAAGCAGGCAATTGCAAGCATCGAAGATTCTCCCGTTGAAGCAACCCTCGACGGAGAAATCGTCGATTCTTCCAAAAAGAGATAATTCTCAACCCGTTTCGGATTAATATTTCGATTTTGCAGGCAAAACTCTCTGTTGAAAGCGGAGAGTTTTTTGTGTTCTCTTTTTGACAAAAACTGTTGACAGAATTCGAAAAGCTGATATAATATAGAAAAGATTATTGACTTTCGGAGGCGTTGTCATGACATGTAAAATCCCTACCCTGGTCAGAAAATTTGCTGCCGAATTTCTCGGCACAATGATTCTTGTGGTTTTCGGCTGCGGGGCAGCTCTGCTGTTTTCCCCGACCTTTCCGCTGACGACATTGACCGTTGCGCTTGCGTTCGGTCTTGTTATCATTGCAATGGCTGCCGCAATCGGAGACATTTCCGGTTGTCATATCAATCCTGCTGTTTCGCTTGCAATGCTGCTTGACGGGCGCATGGGTATCGGCGAGTTTTTCACATATCTTGCGGCACAGTTTCTCGGCGGCATCGCCGGCGGAGGCGTGCTTGCGCTGATTTCAAACGGCAATGTGCAAAGCGGACTCGGTTCAAACGGCTACCTTGAATCGACATCAAGCCATATCAGCATTCTCGGTGCTTTCGTAATCGAAATTATTCTCACGTTTGTTTTTGTTTTTGTTGTTCTTCGTGTTACGAAAAAGGCGGAAAACGGAAAAATTGCCGGGTTTGTTATCGGGCTTACGCTGACACTTGTGCACATCTTCGGCATTCACTACACCGGAACCTCTGTCAACCCCGCAAGAAGTTTCGGCCCCGCTTTTGTGAGCGCACTGCTCGGCAATACGGCTCCGCTTAAGCAGGTTTGGCTGTTCATCGCCGCTCCGCTTGCAGGCGCAGTCATCGCGGCTCTCGTTTACCGCTTTCTCTATTGCGGTGAGAGCAAAAAGTCGGAATAAACCATCACAAACGGCCTTTTCCGTGAACCGCCGAAGCTGCGAATAACCGGAACATTAATACTCTTTTTGTTTGCATTTTTCTTTACATGAGCGGCTGCCGAAATTTGAAAACGTTCGACAGTCGTTCATTTTAATGCTTTAGATTATCAGACCAATCACTATGAGCTTTATGAATTCTTACAAACATCTCGAAAAACTTTGCGGGGAGATTATGCGCGATGAGCGACGTGTGTCCGCATACATTGACGAGATGACCTGTACCCCTTTCGGCCCATCCCTTGTTGCAGGGTGGAACAATGACCTAAAAAAATTGAAGTATTACCGCCATATCAGAAACTTGATTGCGCATGAGCCTGATTGCAGTGAAGATAGCCTTTGCTATCTTCGCCCCAATGCGTTTTTGCTGCATTGCGGGGCTCAGTATTTATCAAGCAATCCTCCTCCGTGTCATCGCACCCGTAATACATATCCACGAAGCTATCCGGTTCATCGGTGTCATCATCAGTACATGAATCGCCGTAAAGGCCGGACATGTCCGGAAAATCAATACCATCATCTTGCACACCGAACAGAACGATATGAACATTGACTCCGTCCCAGACCACCTTGCGCACGATAGTGCGTATGGCGGCGCGTTTCTGCTGAATGGTCATTGCGTCGATTCCGTCTTTGAATGCAGTCAATAGCTGACGCATTACATCAAACTCAATATCGCTGAGTGTGTGCTGAGAAGTCAGTCCTTCCAATTCCTGAATACGGGAGTCTAACAAAGTACACTCCGAACCAAGCTGTTCAATTCGCTTTGCCACACGGTTTCTGGCAATACCATCATTCAGATCAGCAAGTGAATCTACAAGTCCATCCAGTTTCTTTTCAAGATCGACCTTTTTTTGACGCATGGCGGCAAGCTGTTCTTCATAGTCCGCTCTGTTTCCGGTATAGAATTTGCGGCTCTGCTCCAGCTGGCTGATAAATGTTCCGTTATCTTCCGCAAGCATTTTGATCTGCTCGATTATCGCCATATCAATGGTGTTTCCATTGACATTTTTGCTATTGCAGACTGCCCGCTGGCTTCGCTCCTTCATCTTGCACACATAGGTGTAGATTGGTTTGCCATCTGCAGTCATGCGCTTGCTGAGCTTCGGATACATTCGGCTTCCGCATTTGCAATACAGCAGTCCGGTCAGCAGGGCTTCGTTACTGCGGGGTTTTCGGTATGCTTTGGATTTGTTGCGTTCCAGCGATTCCTGAATTTTAATCCAAGCCTTTCCGGGAATGATGCCCGGGTGCAGACCGACAGCAACGATCCATTCACTTGGCGGCAGGTATTCGGTGGTCTTTCCTTTTTCCTGGTTCGTGCGGTTATAGGCCATAATACCATGAACGCCGTCAAAAGCACTTATGTCCGAAAACAAATCCGCATCAACTTTCACAAAATAGTCATAAGCGTCTTGGTCAGCAATAACATAGACCGGATTCTGCAAAATCGCCTTAATGGAAAAACGAGTGAAATATTTGTCGTTCTTTGTTTTGATGCCTCGTTTCATCAGTTCCGATTCGGTAATTGTCAGCGAATCCGTTTCTGCATATAAATCATAGATCGTTTTGACTATGTCCGCTTCTTCAGGAATGAGTTTCAGCTTGCAGGCCCTCTTAGTTTTGCCGTCCACGGTCACAGTTTTTACGCTTTCCGAAGCATATCCGGTCGGCGTCACTCCGCCAAGCCATCTGCCGGTCTTTGCCAGTTCGTGCATATTGTCACGGATACGCTCGGCAATCGTTTCGCGTTCCAGCTGCGAGAACACTGAGGCAATATACATCATGGCACGTCCCATTGGAGAGCAGGTATCGAACTGCTCCTTGATGGAAACAAAAGAAATATCCAGCCGCGCCAGTTCCTCGATAAGACCGGCAAAATCGCTGATATTTCGGCTGATACGGTCAAGACGATAGACGATGATTGCCTTGAACCTTCGCTTTCCGGCATCTTCCATCATCTTCTTGAAGTCCGGACGGTTCAGATTGCCGCCGGAATAACCTTCGTCTTCATACACGATAATTCTATCAAGCGCAGCTTCTCCAAAATGCGCGCGTACATATTCTTTACAGAGCTCGACCTGATTGCCGATGCTTTCACCCTTTCCGGTAAATCTTGATTTTCGTGAATAAATCGCTATACAGTCATCGTTTCTTCGCATCCGGTTGTCCCCCTTGCATCGTTATGTTATGTTCTGAATACGATTATATCATAGAGAATTATCGAAGTAAACATAGATCGGATGAAAGAAATTAAAAACAACCCTTAAGTGGGCAACCGGTCAACGCCTTTCGCAATAAAGGGAAAACAAAAGCGACCAACCTGTTATGGCTGATCGCCTCGGCACTGTTTTCCTTAAGTTATTGCGGCACGCTGAAAGTTGAAATCCAAATTTCTCATAAAATAAACTGTACCGAAAATGAATGAAAATCAGGTAGTCATTAACTGAAATTTCGGTTTCATACCGTAACGCTGCCTGCACCAGTCGAATACTTCTTGCCGCGTTCAACACAGGAGACAGAAATATCACTCAGTTGGCCGCAGTATCCAAGACACAGAGCTCCATCTTTAATCTTCTGGAAGATCACGGTTTCGAACAGCGCAGCTGGACAGCCGTCAATGCATCCTTTGTTACGACTTATGCATATACCGGCAAGTACAGCGCGAAGCTTAGCGCTTCCGGCGGAAATGCATATGTGACCACCACCGCCTCGGTGACATCCGGGCAGGTATATACGCTCTCGGAATATTTCACGGGCGGAAACAACGCAAAGATTCAGGTGCTTGACGCTTCAGGGACGGTTATAGCGGAAAGCGATCCCGTTCAGACTCCCGGAACCACCGGTACCGACTGGTCAAGAGGCGTTGTAACGTTCACTCCGGAGACAAGCACGGTGACCGTGAAGCTCCTTGCGCACTCCGGCAACGGCACGATTTATGCGGACGCTGTACAGCTTGAGGTCGGTCGGACTCCAAATCGTTACAATATGCTTGAAAACTCGGATTTCAGCGACGGCCTGACTCACTATACCACAAATAACCTTGAAAGCGATGACAAGGTAATAACCGGATCGCATTCTTCACATCCCGAAGCCTTTTCTGCCAAGGTCTTCAGATTTGAAGGCAATCCCACAAAAGTAAAGAGCATTTCACAGACCGTAACGGTAAGCGGCAAGAAGGGTGACAACTACTCCTTTGGAGGATGGATACGCACCGAAGCCCCTGCATATGTGGAAGGCTACAACAGCAATAATGAGATAAACCTGATAACGATCAGCGTCGAGTTCATCGATTCCAGCGGAAACACCGTAGGAGACGCCGGCGTGGCACGCTTTGATGCCAATACGACTGACTGGCAGTTTGCATGCAGTTCAGCTGTCGCGTCCGAGGCGTATTCAAAGATAAGCATAAGCGTGACCTTCACGAATGGGCGAAATATGGTCTATACGGATGGGCTTCAGCTGTACAGGGAGACGTTCTCACAGGCATATTCCTATGATGAAAACGGGAACCTCGTAAGCTCTGTCTCCCTTATAGGTCAGGAACCAAAGCTAACCTATGACAGCAGCAATAACGTTATATCCTCGACCGATCCGTTGGGCAATGAAACGACCTATACCTATGACGGAAAGCACAATCTGCTTACCTCCACCAGCCCCGGCGGTATAATAACTACCAATGTTTATGACGCAAACGGCAACGTGACCGAGACCAGGCTTGGGAGCAGCACGACATATATCCGTTCGCAGACATCGTATAATTCAGCATCTGCTCTCGCAGAGTCAGTCACGGACGCGAGGGGGAATTCCGTCACATATACCTATGACAGCAATACAAGGCAGCAGACGGGCATAACCGACGCAAGGGGCAATACGAGCACCTACAGCTATGGGAACGCGGCTTCCATGCTGCGCCTTGCAAGCTTCACCGGCGACGGCGTTGGCACGGTGAACTATGGCTATGATTCCTACGGCAGGCTAAACAGCATAACCCGTGGCAGCACGGCGTACAATTTCACCTACGATGAGTGGGGAAGAACGGTAAGCACCGGGGTTGGAAATACCGCGCTCTCCACCAATGTCTACGATGAATACAACAGGCTAAGCAGGGTGCAGTATGGCAACGGCTCGGTTGTCTACTACTTCTATGATTCGCTTGACCGCGTTTCGGCGATAAACAAGGGCAATGCAACTATGAGCTGGATGGCCTATGGGTTCATCTATGACGGCGAGGGCAATCTCTACGAGCTGCGTAACTATGAGACAGGCAGAGCGACCTTCTTTGAATATGACCATGCGGGCCGCTGCATGGCGAGCACGGAGAAGAGCTTCACGGGAACGGTTGAAAATGTGACCTATGGAGCGACTGTAGCTGCGTATAGGTATAAGTATGATGAAAACAATCAACTTATACGGCTGACGCAAACCATTAACGGGACGACCTGGAGCACCGAATATACCTACGACACCGACGGACGGCAGCAGCTGATAGAACTCAGCAACGGAAAGACGATTGAATACGCTTACGGTGCAACGACCGGGAGACCGGACTATATAACGCTGCACCTTGATTCGGATTATGTAGTGGACTGGACATATAAGTCCGGAGCAAACGGCTCAACTACAGCCCTTATCTCGACCTATACCAACGGCAGCGACGCGAGGTATAACTACAATTACGATGCCAACGGCAATATAACGCAGATCTGGCGCGGCAGCGTAACATTTGCCAACGCTTCCGAGAAGTATTCGTATGTTTATGACGAGGCCAACCAGCTTATCCGCGAGAACCTCTGTTATGGTACCGGCAACAGCAATAACGCTACCATAACCTATGAATACGACAGCTGGGGCAACCTGCTCAATAAAAAGATTTACGCGTATACAACGGGAACACTCGGCGCGGTACAGGAAACCGTTACCTATACCTACGGCAATTCCTCGTGGCAGGATCAGCTCACCTCCTATAATGGACAGAGCATAACCTATGACGCGTCAGGCAACCCGACAAGCTATCTTGGCGCGGCGCTGGCATGGGAGGGACAGCGGCTCAAGTCATATACTCCGGCGTCCACCGGCTCAGGAAGAGTAAATGCGTACACCTATAACTATGATGAGAACGGTATCCGCACCAGAAAGACCGTTGGAAACACCGTTACCGATTATTATTATAACGGAAGCTTGCTGATAGGCATTGTCCAAACCACGACGAACAGCGACGGCAGCACGGAAACCTCCATGCAGCGCTTCAGTTACGATGCAGATGGCAAGGTCGTGGGCGTAAACTATAACGGCACATATTACTACTACCTCCGCAATGCTCAGGGCGATGTTGTAAAGCTGATTGACAAAACAGGCTCAGCAGTAGTAGAGTATACCTACGATACTTGGGGCAAGCTGCTTTCAACAACCGGCTCTCTCGCCGCAACCTTCGGCGCGGAGCAGCCCTTCCGCTATCGCGGCTATGTATATGATGAAGAAACCGGGTTTTATTACCTGCAAAGCAGATACTACAACCCCGAGGTTGGCCGCTTCATCTCCGCCGACGTCTACCTCTCAACCGGTCAGGGAGTTATTGGGCATAACGCGTATGCATATTGCGGGAATAATCCGGTAACCCGTGTAGACGACGAAGGCGAGTTCTGGAACATAGTAATCGGTGCAATCGTTGGAGCTATTGTTGGGGCAGTTGTAAGCGCTGTCACTCAGGCCGCAAGCGGACAGGATATTAACTGGGCTGCTGTTGGTGTAGCTGCTGCGTGCGGTGCGCTTTCGGGAGCCGTTAATGCTGCGTGTCCGTGCATGGGAGTTGCAGCTACCGGTTTAGTTCAAGGATCGATTGGTGCCTTAGAGTACGCCGGTACGGAGCTTGCATATGGAAGAACTCCTACGTTAGAAAAAACTCTGATGGCCGGAGTTACGACCGGAATGTTCGCAGCAGGGGGTAAGTTTGTCGCTCAGTCGGTGGGGCTAACGGCGTGCTTTATTGCGGGCACTCAGGTTATAACCACCAATGGAATGGTTTCAATTGAAAACATTTCAGAAGGTGATTATGTCTATGCCACAGATCCGGAGACAGGGGAAAGCGGCTTCAAGCGAGTAGTTCAGACATTTGAACGAGAGACGGATGAGCTGGTCGAGATAACCTGCGACGGAGAAACAATAACCACGACTCCGACTCACCCGTTCTATGTTCCTCAAAAGGGCTGGACAGAGGCAATAAAGCTTCGCGCAGGGGATATTCTTGTTACCTCCAATGGTGAATATGTCGTTGTAGAGAAAGTTCAGCACGAGATACTCGAAGCCCCGATAACTGTTTATAATTTCGAGGTTGAGGACTATCATACCTATTATGTTGCAGCAAGTGCGGACTCAGACTTGTTCGTATTGGTGCATAACAGATGCGGAACAAGCTATGAGTTGTCAGACAATCAATTGCGAAATTTTGGACACAAAGGAAAGAACTCAGGCTACAGAGTTACTCATGGTTCACATGAAAATGCGATGGATTTCGTCTTGACACAGACAAACGGATTGATAGAATACAGCCCTGGGAAATATGTTGGATATAATTCAAGAGGTGTGGAGTTTAGAATCTATCCAAGGAGTGGATATACCTACACCTCAATTAGGATTAATGGAGTTTCAGGGCTCAAGGGAATTAAATTCATATGGGATTAGCAAACTCCTATATTGTAAACATAACTATAGGAGGAATGGAATGATACGTACTTCAAGTATTGATACTGTGCAAAGGAACAAGCTCGAATCACTTATCAGGAGTGGTTTATCCAAATTTACATACATACATGACATTAAATTCGCTGATGACATGAAAAAAACTCTAATCTATCCGACAAATGATGTTCAATTGTATGAGGATCAGTTCGATTCATTACTTCATACAATGAATACAGAAGAACAGCTTATCGTTGCTCAGGTGGGATATAACGATAATTTGTTTGAGAAAGACAACGTGGTATATCTGTTTGACAGACCATTCACTTATGCAGATTATGCAGCTTTGAATCTCTATAGCGCAGTTATAATGTTTTCCTCATCATATGAGTGGATCATAGTAATCGATGAGTCTCTTGAAGGCGGAGAAGCACTTTTTGTCGGAACACCAGAGAGGGTGAGACTATTTGAATCTTTCTATGGACGCACAAAAACAGATTTGCTGCAATTTGTCAGGTTTTATCTCGACGAAGCGGAAAGAAGAAAAGTTAGTCTGAATCATCTTAGTAACATGATTAGCATATTACAGTCGTAGCGCCTAATATATAGTTGAACGGAATAAGCTAACCAGCAGAAAGCGTGATATTCTCGACATAAGCAATTTTGCGACTATGTTATTAATGAACAGGCACGGTTCGAGGTCTAGGGCTGCCATACCTATTATGTCGCAGCAAATACGGACTCAGATTTGTTCGTGCTGGTGCATAACAGATGTACCTACCTTTATGATAGTTATTCCACGGGAAGAACAGAACCAAATAGTCTCAACGAAAAGCTCGCTATGGATTCTGTAAAGAGCAACCCTTGGGGAGGAAGAATAATAAAATCGGATTTAGGCGATCCACGTCTTCTCGAGGGCACTGTGAAAATGGCTAAAGATGTTAGTTGGACTTATGGGCACGTCGATATTCACTATCTATATCATGAACGCGTTGGGTTCTTTGACTTCAAATACATTGATAATAAATAGGAGGAATAATTATGATTGCTAAATGTGTGTGTAATGAGTATACAGGACCTGCCCTTGTGCTCCCAACTCAAGTTGATGGTGTGACGTCAACTTTTGATTTGGTAATTGTTGGAGGGTGGTTCAGTATATACGGAGAACGAGTAGGGTATAATATAACAATCGGTAAGAAATATGACGTATATGGAGTAATGCAGTATGACGGTCATATTTATTATCTAATACAAGATGAGTGGGCACTGTGTTGCTTTGCTCCGCACAGCCTGTTTGAGATATATAAGCCGGATATTCCGTTTGGCTGGAAGATAAACTGCTTTAATATTGAACACGGACCGTTGCTTATCATCGGTTATGATGGCATAACCGACAGTTACGATAAATTAATTCAGTTAATCAATCGTGATAGGGACATGGTTAGGGAGTTCCTCGATTACAAGGATTGGCTTAATGTTTGGTATAATGATTGAAAAGCGGCATAGTTATTCTTTGTTTCTGCAGTCTACTATACTGATTAATAGGTATTAATAAGAATAATCAATACGATGCCAACGGCAACATAACGCAGATATGGCGCGGAAGCACGTCATTCAGCAATGCTTCCGAAAAGTATTCGTATGTGTATGACGCGGCCAACCAGCTTATAAGGGAGAATCTCTATTATGGTACCGGCAACAGCAATAACGCTACCATAACCTATCAGTATGACAGCTGGGGCAACCTGCTTAACAAGAAGATTTACGCATACACTACCGGAACGCTCGGCACGGTACAGGAAACCGTAACCTACACCTACGGCAATTCCTCATGGAAGGATCAGCTCACATCCTATAATGGACAGAGCATAACCTATGACGCATCCGGCAATCCGACAAGCTATCTCGGCGCGGCGCTGGCATGGGAGGGACAGCGGCTCAAGTCATATACTCCGGCGTCCACCGGCTCAGGAAGAGTAAATGCGTACACCTATAACTATGATGAGAACGGTATCCGCACCAGAAAGACCGTTGGAAACACCGTTACCGATTATTATTATAACGGAAGCTTGCTGATAGGCATTGTCCAAACCACGACGAACAGCGACGGCAGCACGGAAACCTCCATGCAGCGCTTCAGTTACGATGCAGATGGCAAGGTCGTGGGCGTAAACTATAACGGCACATATTACTACTACCTCCGCAATGCTCAGGGCGATGTTGTAAAGCTGATTGACAAAACAGGCTCAGCAGTAGTAGAGTATACCTACGATACTTGGGGCAAGCTGCTTTCAACAACCGGCTCTCTCGCCGCAACCTTCGGCGCGGAGCAGCCCTTCCGCTATCGCGGCTATGTATATGATGAAGAAACCGGGTTTTATTACCTGCAAAGCAGATACTACAACCCCGAGGTTGGCCGCTTCATCTCCGCCGACGTCTACCTCTCAACCGGTCAGGGAGTGCTGGGGCATAACAGCTACGCCTATTGCCTGAATAATCCGGTGAACCTGACTGATGAGTTTGGGCTACGGGCAATTCCGTGGTACGCCCTTCCGGATTGGGGCTACATACACCGACAGGTTCAAGAACATTTAAGAATGATGTATGGATTTTGCCTTGAGGTTACGGTAACACTACCGGGTGGAGCTATAGGCAGGATAGATTTATTGTCTCCAAATTATGAAGCATGGGAAGTCAAGCCTATCAACGCGAAAGCTGATGGCATATGGCAGCTGAAAAAATATTGCACGGGCACATTGAGCAACGGGGCAAAGCCAACTCCCGGTCCTATGTTGGAGAATGGAAGTTTTGTTACAGCGGATGGTATGTTTACTGTTGAATATTGGTTTAGGGAAGGCGGGTTGATTGAATATTCGTTTGACATAGTAGAAGGGTGCAGAGTTCCTGTGACTGTCCCTGTCACTGAACCGGACAAGGATGAGATTGAGAATCCTTCATTATATAAAAATCGGTTGCACCCGCCAATTCCGGCAATGCTTTGCGATAAAGCACTACAATATTCCTATTTGGGAATTGGACTGTTCTGTGGGTTTGCTTTTGGCGTCTGCAAATTAAAACATGGAGACGGACATATACATCAATTTATAAAATAAGGAGAAAACGGTATGACATTACTTGCTTTTGCCAAGGCAATGCTTGGGGACCAACTTGCGAAATACGGATTTGAACACAGGCGCAACACGACCTGGGTCAAGGTTTCGGATGAAGGCATCTATTTTGCCGTTAGTTTCAAAAAGCATAAGTTTTATGATGATTATTGTGTAAGAATATTTTTTAACATACAGCCGGTGTTTTCAAAGCTCTATAATTATGAGTATAGGTTAGGTGATTGGTATGATTATATGTATGAGGCCGGATTGATACCTTCAGAATTCGCAAACCGGGTTCATGCGCACGAACCTTTAATGATGGTAGAAGAAACCGATACGAGATACGAAAGCATGCTTGAAACGGGAAGAATTTTGTTTTCTGCAGTTCTTGAACCGCTCCTTGTGAGTGTGCATGATATGGACAGCTGTTATGCCGCCAATTTTGAATTGAATTATATTGCATATAAACGTATTAGGGATATTAAAGCTAAAACTGATACGCGTGCGGAAATGAAAAACTACGATCGTTCGAGCTATAATATGATATACACTCAAAATACATTTCCGATGGTTCTATGTCTTTGTAAAGCTAAGAGGTATTCCGATGCATTGAAGCTGCTTCAGAATTGCGGAAAAATGAGCTCCATTTGTTTTGAAGAGGGCAGTATAACACTTGGAAAATTTTGTGAAGAAGTCTGGAAGACCGAGGGTTATAAGTTGTGGTATATTGAAAGACTTGAAAAAGGTAATTACTCGGAAATAGAGGGCAATATGAAGGTATGGTACGAACATAACTCTGAAGAATTAAAGAAAAAATACGGACTCAGTGTAGAGTACGAATTCGAAGCGGTAGAGAGGTGAAATGGAATACTATGAAAAGAATACTTTCTTTAATGCTTTTATTGATTGTTTTACGGGATGCAGTAATGTCCTAAACAGTGATAGACCGAATGAGGATGATATTATGGGGGATGTTTATATTACTGAAATAGAATGTGTGGTACAGAGTGGGAACAAATTCAGTTTCCTATTGACTTGAATGAAGATGTCTTGGAAGAAATTAAGCCAATTGAGACGGACCGGAGTGCAATAGAGGTTGCCGCGGCAATAATTGAAAAACTTCACGAAAGAAGAGAATTTTCCGATTATACATTGATTTCAGTTATTCATTCGACGGAAGACGATGTGTGGCGTTTCGAATATTCAATTGATCAACGAAATATGGATGTTGACGATTTAATTGATTGCGGGTGTTTATATGTTGCAATTGATGGAGCGGAAGGAGAATTGATTAAAGCTTGGCTTGAGGAATAGAGTATCAAAACGCGCAGGGCGATATAGTCAAGCTGATTGATAAAACCGGCTCAACGGTAGTAGAGTATAACTACGATACTTGGGGCAAGCTGCTGTCAACGACCGGTTCGCTTGCAGAAACCTTCGGCGCGGAACAGCCCTTCCGCTATAGGGGTTACGTATATGACGAGGAGACAGGTCTCTACTATGTATCCAGCCGTTATTATGATCCTGAGATTGGGCGGTTTATTAACGCAGATTCACAGCTGAATCAAAAAGATGGTATATTGGGATACAATATGTTCGCATATTGCCACAACAATCCCATTATGTATTCTGATCCAACGGGACATTCTATAACATTAGCCTGCATTATTATTGGCGCAGTAATTGGTGCTGTAGCAGGCGGATGTGCAGGAGCTTATGTTTCTAAAAAACAAACCGGAAAGGTTTGTCCGTGCGGTTTAGGGATAGTGTAAATCTCTAAAAAGGAGACGGCATAGTTTACAGCAATGTAGGCTATGCCGTCTTTTCTTGCGCTTCAACGGGGATTTCAACAGCCCCGATGAAATTCCAGTAGATGACTATTGTTTGCTTTTTCGTGCGTGTGCCAGGGACCTTCTCTGGCTTGAGGACCTCTATCTTCTCCACGAAGGACCGGATGATCTCAGCGGTTAGTTCCGTGATGTCCGTGTACTTGCGCACCATACCGAGGAAGGAGTCTACATTCAGCCGTTGTTCCTTTGAGGCGTCAATGAACTCGGTAAGCTCGGCTTTACGGCTTTCCAGCTGATTCTGCTCGGCCTCATAGGAGGCGGACAGCTTGGCAAAACGCTCATCGCTGATCTTGCCCTCCACATTATCCTCGTAGAGACGCTGAATGATGCTATCCAGCTTGCCGATGCGCTCCTCTGCCTGTTCAAGCTCACGGGTGCTGTCGCGGAGCTGCCGGGTCAGTTCTTTTTCACTGTGCCGTGTGACCAGCTGAATGAAATCTTCCTCATGCTCACGGGCATAGGCAGTGATGAGCCGAAGTTCCCGGAGTAGAATTTCTTCCACCTGAACATTGTGAATCTGGTGCGGAGTACACATTCCTTTATGCTTGCGGTACTTGGCGCAAATGAAAATCTCCTGCTCGTGCGTCCAGCCCCGGTGACGGACCTGATACAGCTTTGAGCCGCAATCGGCGCAGAACAGCATACCGGACAGGATCGGCATCTCGCCCATCGGTGTAACACGCCGTCTGCCTTCACGGATACGCTGGACAATATCGAAGCTCTCCTGATCGATGATGGCTTCGTGTGTGTTCTCGAACACGGCCCATTCGGACGGATCGTTTGCTAGCTTCTTCTTGTCCCGGAAGGATTTCGTTCGAGTTTTGAAATTGACCGTATGGCCGAGATATTCCTGCCTCGTGAAAATCCGGGTGATCGTGGTGTCATCCCATCCGTAAGGGCTGTGACCGTCTGACCGGGCCGGGAGCGTGATGCCGAGTCGCTTTGCGTGATAGATCGGGATCTCAATCTGCCGCTTCTCCAAAATAGATGCGATTTGTGAGGGACCATAACCGGCGATGCACAGCCGGAATATCTCCCTTACCACCTCTGCAGCCTCTTCGTCCACGATCCAGTGGTTTTTATCCTCCGGGTCCTTCAGATAGCCGTAAGGTGGATTGGTGCAGAGCGGCTTGCCGGAATTGCCCTTCGCCTTGAACACAGCCTTTATTTTCCGGCTGGTGTCTTTGGCGTAGAACTCGTTGAAAATGTTGATGAAGGGCGTCATGTCGTTTTCCGTGCCGTTGATACTGTCCACGCCGTTGTTGATGGCGATGAAGCGGATGTCGTGGGCCGGGAAAAGCATCTCCGTGTACATACCGACCTGAAGGTAGTCCCTTCCGAGGCGGCTCATATCTTTCACAACTATCGTAGCTATCTCTCCGTTCTCGGCCATGGCTTCCATTTCGCGAAACGCGGGACGGTCGAAGGTCGTGCCGGAGTAGCCGTCGTCAGCCGCTGTCAAGTAAGGACTAAAGAATTTTGAGATTTGTTTACAATTCAGAGGGTCAAGATGCTGCATCCACCGTTTCAAGGCAGGTCAGTAGCGCTTCCAGTTCATCACGCAGGGCAAGCTCGATTTCAATGCCACCGTCCTTGTAAACCGTCACTCGCTTTACCACATCGTTTGCAATCTCAGCGGTGAGTGTCTCAAGCTCGGTGTATTCCTTGTATTTTTCAATAAAGGCTCCGCCTTGGTCGGTGGTGGTCTGCGAGGACTTTTCAAGTCGCTCCATCTTTTCGGTAAGCTCCTGCATCTGTGCCTGGTTGGTTGTCTTTTGGGACAGGTACGTTTCTTTGTCGATTGTGCCGTCAATCAGCTTTTCGTATAAATCCTGGAGGGATTTTTCAAGCTGATTTCTTCGGCTCTGTAATACTGCAAGCTCACGACGGGCTTGCCTTTTTTCTGCCTGTATGCGTTCCTTTTGCAATAGCAGAAGATGCTCCAGGCTCACCGCATAGGCGGCGTAGGTACGGATTAAGGCCACGACCATTTCATGAATATCTGCTTGCAGAATACCATCGGAGGTACAATCAAAACCTGCTTCCAAATGGGATGTACGGCAATGGTATTTTGCGTTTTTCGTATTGGACAGCGCCATCGCAAGACCGCAGGTTCCGCATATCACTTTGCGGCGAAGCGGATTCCTTTGGGATGTACTCGGAACAAATTCCTTGTACTCCTTCATACGGCTTGCCACCTGCTCAAACAGTTGCTTTGAAACGATACCCTCGTGGGTCTCGGCAACCACAATCCAATCGGATTTGCTTTTTCTTACTGTGTGCCAGTTGCCAACCATATCACGCTCACGCTTGCCATAGACACATTTGCCGATATAGCGTTCGTCACGGAGGATTTTGAAGATGTTTCCTTGCGTCCAGAAGTTTTCCTCGTGGATGCTCGGCCAACGGTCACGGGAGCATCCCGCAGCTCGTTTGTACAGCATCGGCGTGGGAACGCCATCACGATTAAGCATAGCCGCAATCTCCGTAGGCTTTACTCCATCAGCGGTCAAGGTGAATATCTTCCTCACAATGTCTGCCGCTTCCTCATCAATGATGAGGCGGTTTTTATCTTCCGGGTCTTTCACATATCCATACGGAGCGAATGGACTGAGGAACAAGCCTTTCTCGGCTCTCATACGCTTGGCGTTTTTGACCTTACCGGAAAGCTCACGGCTGTACAGGTCATAAATCAGCGTTTTGAAAGAAGTATCAAGGCTGTCGATGTCCTGCGGTCTGGAGCTATCGAAGCCGTCATTGACGGCAATGAAGCGAACTCCAAGGAACGGAAACACACGGCTGATGTAGTTGCCGACCACAAGATAATCACGCCCAAAACGGGATAGGTCTTTGACTACGATGCAATGGATTTGTCCCTGCTTGACCTGCTCCATCATTCGGAGGAAATCCGGTCTTTCAAAGTTCTTTCCACTCCAACCATCGTCACAAAACTCGGAGATCTCCCAGCCGCTGAACTCCGGGCGGCTGCTGATGAAGTTCTGCAACAGCCCTCGCTGATTGGATATACTCTCGGATTCGGCTTTGCCCGTATCCTTTAAGTCGCCGTCCTCGCTGGACAAGCGAAGATACATCGCCACTCTCATACAGCAGCCCTCCCTTCGATAAATTTCAGCAGTGCCATATATTCATCCCGATAAAGCAGGTGAATATCAATGTTTCGGTCAACATCCACATAGATGCGTTCCACAAGTGCCGACGCCATTTCTTTTGTAAGCGTGTCCGTTCCCATAAAAGAACGGAACTCTGTGAGAAAACGGTTCTCTGCGGTATAGACCTTGCTTTCAAGCTGTTCCTGCTCCAATGTGGCAATAAGTTGTTCAGCTTTTTCTGCTTCTGCCTTGTACCTTGCTTTGAGCGTAACGTATTCCTGCTCAGTCATAAGCTGCTCCACATAGTTCTGATACAGACTGTCATACAGAGATTGGCTTCGCTTCAAAGTGCGCTGTGCCGCTTCTAACTTGGATGCTACATCGGAACGCTGACGGCGGTATTCGGGTTCTGCGTTCAACCGCTTGATGACTTCCTCCAAATCGGCAGCAATCTGTATCTGCGACTGAATTGCTGCAAACAGCACCTCGGTCAGTTCATCCTCTCGGATACTTACAAAGGAGCAGCGAGCCGGGTCATCTGCATGACCGGGACAGATAAAGGTGTACCACAACTTTTTGCCGTGGCTCACATTCTTGTAGCGGACCAGCGGCCTTTGGCAGTTCGGACACCATACAAGCCCCTGCAGGATGTTCTCGCTGTGCTCCAAATGAGAGAATTTACCGAGGTTTTCATTGTATTCTCTCTTTCTCTGATTGGCGATTTGCTGTACCTTTTCAAAGGTTTCCTCATCAATAATCGGTTCATGGGTATGACGGACGATAATCCAGTTGGCTTCGTCCACATAGGTCTGTCGCTTTCCCTCGTAGAAGGATTGCTTTTTTCTACCTTGAACCATATGACCTATGTAAACGGGGTGTGCCAGTATGCTCTTTATAATCTGCGTATGCCATAGCACACCCTTGTATTTCTCCGTTTTAACTTCGCCTGTCTCGTAGAGATAGGCGGATGGAGAAAGAATACCGGCATCATTGAGCCTGCGTCCAATCTGCACAACGCTGATACCCTCCGAACGCCATTTGAAAATCTGGCGGACGGCGGAAGCCGTTTCTTCATTGATAACAAGGTGGTGCTTATCTTCGGGGTCTTTACGATACCCATAGGGTGCCCACGCTCCGATGAACTCGCCACGCTGTTGCTTTACAGTTAAGGCAGCATCTATTTTCTTGGAGATGTCCTTGCTGTAAACCTCGTTGATGAGATTTTTCAACGGCACGATATATCCGTCCTGGGTTCTCTCAGCAGTCAGCGTATCGAAATTATCGTTGACGGCAATGAAGCGAACGCCGAGGAATGGGAAGATACGCTCCAGATAGTTTCCGGCCTCCTTGTAATTACGACCAAAACGGGAAAGGTCTTTGACTACGATGCAGTTTACACGGCCTTTTCTGACTTCCGCCATCATCTTTTCAAACTGAGGACGGTCGAAGTCCGTGCCGGTTCGCCCGTTGTCACAGAACAGAGCGACCAACTCCATATCCGATTTGTTTTCAATGAAGGAAGTCAGCAGAGCCTTTTGTCCTTCAATGGTATCTGCACCGGGCTTGCCGCTGTCCTCTACGGATAAGCGAACGTAAACGGCTGTCTTGTATATTTTCCTCGCAGGAGCAGAGCTTTCCACTTCCTGCACAAGAGGATTTGTCTTTCGTTTTGTTCTCGCCATTTATACTACCTCCCGCAACTTGCTACTGCGAAGAATGTCAAGCTGCCAAGCAAATTCATCCTGCCAGCGATAGATGATTTCCACCATATCGTTGGAATGAATCAGTATTTTATCTATCAGTGCAACCACAACGGCACGGTCGAGGGTTGTAAGCCCCTGCCGTTTGATGAACTCACTCATCCAGACATTTTCCGTTCCGTGGTTGTGTATATCTTCAAGCTGTTCTCTGAGGGCATCCATCTGCTTTTCCGCTTCATCGGCACGAGCCGTAAAGCTGGCTTTCAGCCGGGTGTATTCCTCACGGTCGATGATGCCGTCCGCAAGATTTTCATACAGGGACATCAGCAGCTTTTGGAGCTTCTCATATTCTTCGTGTTTCTTATCGAGCTGTCGCTGTACCTTTTGCGCCTGTGCTGTTCTAAGCGGTGCTGTATCGGTGATAGCGAGCAGTTCGCTCATATCCACGACCTCGCTGATATGCTGCTTCAGGCTGTCCAGCACGATTTCTTCCAGGGCGTTATCCCGGATACGGTGGGGCGAACAGCTTTTGTCCTGCTTATGGGCGGAGCAGATGTAATAGACATATTTCTTATCGCCTGCGGGAACGGTCTTGCGAACCATACTGGCTCCGCAATCGCCACAGAAAATCATTCCGCTGAACAGCCCCACCGCTTTACCACCGGGACTGCGGCGAGTATCGCATTTGAGCACCTTTTGAGCGCTGTCAAAATCAATCTTTGAGATAATCGCTTCGTGGCTGTCCTCTATGACAGACCATTCGCTTTCATCCTTGGTAATACGCTTGTGTACCTTATAGCTCGGTGTGGTCTCCTTGCCCTGCACGAGAACGCCCGTATAGATAGGGTTCTTCAGAACACGGATAACCGTACCTGCCGACCATAGAGCTTTGCTATTGGTCTTAAAGGAAGTGGTGAACTTCATTCCAAGGGAGCGTTTGTACTCCATTGGAGAAAGGACACCGAGCTTGTTAAGGGCATCAGCGATGTCCTGTGGGCTGACGCCCTCTAACTTCCACTTGAAAATGTCACGGACAATATCGGCGGCATACTGGTCAACCACCAATTTGTTTTTGTTCTGCTCGTCTTTCAGATAACCGAAAGCAGCGAAGGAGCCAAGGAACTGTCCGTTCTTACGCTTGATTTCAAGCTGAGAGCGAATCTTTACAGAAATATCCCGGCAATAGGCTTCGTTTATTAGGTTCTTGAACGGAATGATAATGTCGTCGGAGGCTTTTTTGTCTCCGAGACTGTCGTAATTGTCGTTGACGGCAATGAAACGAACGCCGAGGAACGGGAATATCTTTTCGATATATTCACCGGCATCCAGATAGTTTCGTCCAAAACGGGAGAGGTCTTTTACGATGATGCAGTTCGTTCGTCCTGCTTTCACGTCCTCAATCATCTTTTGGAAACTCGGTCTTTCAAAGGTCGAACCCGAAAAACCGTCGTCAACTCTTACCGCATACTCCCGAAATTCGGGTCTCTGCGATATGTAATCACGGAGCAGCTCACGCTGCCCGGTGATGCTGTTGGATTCCTCCTTATCGCCATCGTCACGGGACAGACGGAGATAAAGGGTGGCGTTCCAAATCTTATTCTGCGTATTCTGCATAATAGCACACTCCTTTTCTCTGTAATGAGCAAAACTACCGAGACGGAGCGTCGCTTTAGTCCTGCTTCTATTTTACGGTTTCTGTCCCATTCTGTCGAGGATGTCAGCACTTGGAGCGGATGTACCCTGCAAGGCGTTCTTCCAACGATACCTCTGTGTCGGAGAAACCAACCTTTACTACATACTTTCCGTGCTTATAACAGTAGGGATTTCCAATCTGGCGGATAAAATCAATGGCACGTTCCCGTTTGGGAAGTGCCGTGTTGACCTTCACATCCCGGATGTCCACCAGCGCATCTCGGTCAACTGTGTTAAGGTCGATGTTTTTCATATTTATCATGGATGCAGATTGCATAACAGCCCTCCTTTACGGTCACGTTCATAACTATGCTGAAATTCAAGCCAAAATGCGTGTAATATCGGGCTGTTCCAGACCGAGGCTGATGCTTACCGCTTTGTTGATGTCCTGCATCTGAGCTTCCGGTACTTTGCCCAGGTATTTCATTACACGCACCTTGTCGATGGTGATAATCTGTTCTGCCAGAACCACCGAGGGGCTGCTTAAGTTTTCAATTCCCTCAATGAGAGCATGAGTCGGCTGCTTGGATTTTTTCCAGTAACGGGAAGATACGGGAGCTACGATAAGGGTCGGTGCATAGTGATTGCCCACGTTATTTTGAAGCAACAGCACCGGACGGCAACCACCTTGTTCGGAGCCGATGTTTTTGCCGAGGTCAACGAGGTAAATATCACCACGGCGGTAAATCCAGTTTTCTTTCATAGGCTAAGTTCCTTTCTACATTCCAAAAATGGATATGTAAAAGCGACCGCAATCAGCTTGCAGTCGCCACGGGGGGGATATATTAGAATTTCATCGGGAGTTCGTTCTTGCCGGCGTTTTCGTTGTAAATGCAGAGCAGCGGAAACATGTACTTTTTGTAGCCCGTCAGATTTACGCCAACAGCTCGTCCGTCTCTGTAGATTTTCAAGGGGTCAGTAGCTCGGAGCTGAGTTACGAGCCTTTGGGGGCAATACTCGTCGTGGTAGCGGTCAACGAAGTAAGTGATAGCAATGATATTTTCCGTTCGGAAGGAATCGGGGTTGCCGTTCCACGCCGCTTTCAAAATCTTCATTGCCTCCATATACCGTTCCTCTCCGATACGCTTGTAGGCATTGAACGCAGTTTTGATACAACCGATGCGGTCAAGTCCACGGTTGTGGTCGAAATCGAGTGCAAGTCCGACGGAAAGATTTGCCATGTAGAAAGAGGTTGCTTCGGAGTCCTTTCCGAAAATCTTTGCTCTCATACGAGCACCGGCAGTCAGCGGAGCAGAGACGCCGTTCTGCTGTGCAAAGAGCAGAGCTTCTTCCTGTTCGTCCATGCCGTAGTACACCTTGCACTTGATGGGAACGTCCTTATTGCCGGAGACGAGAATACGAGCACCGATGGTATGCTGTCCGTCAAAGACATAATATTTGCCGTCACGGTAGCTGACCTTGGGTTCGTTGGCGATACGTTCGTCAAACTTACCGGCGATTTCCTTGGCACGAGGAGAAACAAGTTCTCTCTGATAAGTTTCCCTGGGGCTGATGAGCTGAGAGGCGGGGATAAAGATAGTTTTGTAGTTGTACTTATTTGTCTTAGTTGTCATAATGGAATCTCTCCTTTAAGTATTCGATTAAGATAGGCAAGCCCGTTCTGTGCGAGCTTATTGACTTTGGGATTATGCTTTTTTGCTAAGAAGTAATCTTTGTTGTGGCTGAGGCATACAGACCAACGGAAGAAAAAGGTGTCCAGAGCATCCTCTAATTCGTAGAGCATACTTTCCGGTGTCCCTCGGCAGCCTTCACTCGGCAGTTCTGCCGCAATTTCTTCTAATGTCAGCAGATGCCTTTCGGGAAGCAGCCTTTTCCTTTCTTCCGGTGGTTTTCGTAATTCTTCAACCAATGCCGGTCGTTCTTCCGGGGTAGCTTTTGTAATAGCGTCCACATCATCTTGTGTGGGTTTGATTTTCCCTGCGAAAATTTCCGAGCGAATACCTGGGTCAATCTCATCAGCAATATCTACCGCTTTTGAAAATGCTCCTGCACGGAGAACGGAGTTCTTGCTTATGTCGTATTCGTTGGCAATTCTGTCGCAGGTCTTTTCCGGTGAAATCAAGTTCCCAACTTGGGAACTTGATTTCACTTCGCTGCTTTTCCTGTCCCCACCATGTGAAGCCTTCTCGGATTCATACTGCTTACCAATCAAATATTTCTTTTGCTGAAAGGTAAGGTTTCGTCGTCCGAGTTGATTTTTGCAAATCCATGCAAGAGCTTCATGGCGGTCGTAGAATTTACGCTCACAGGTCGTAAATTCAATGTGCGGATGTTTCTGTGCGATACGGAAACGGTTGTGTCCGTCGATGATTACATCGCCCCATACGATGATGGGGCTGATGATAACGCCGTCAGCTAAAATGTTTTCTTCAAGCTGAATGAACTCATCTTCGGTAAGTGGTGGTATCCGGCTTTCAAAATCCGGGTCTATTCTTAATTCCATAGTGTCCTCCTTACACGCTATGTACAGAAGCGAACCGCCGAAGCTGTTCGCTTCCTTGAATACATCAATTACCGAATTTATCTCATCCCCCGGTAATGGGACTCATCAGACGGCAGCTTGCGAAGCTGCTCCATAGGAATTGAACCTCCCCGCCTTCTTTGTGGCCGGGCTGCGAGTTACAGAAGTATCGTTAGCCCTGTGACAGTCATCGCCGGTTCGGTAGCAAACCGAATCTTGCAGGTTATGGTGATTTATCGCTCGTCTCAATAGAGGGTCGTGGCGCTCACCCTGCCGTAGCTCGTGAAACACAGGAACGTATCTGATGAGTGACTATTCAGTTGTCAAGGAACCGTTGCAAGAACGGGTTTAAGTAACATCGTTCGTTGCGGTGAAGGACTCAGAAAACTGTTCCTTCACCTATCGCCGTTTTGGGGGCGTTTTTACCCCCTGTTTTTACTCATTGGGAAAAAATTTTTTGATTTTTTTATTTGCAGCAAGAATCGACTTGGAAATTCTCTGCTGGTCAACCCCTTCGATGTAGGCAATCTCACTCTCAGTCTTTCCCTCAACGCTATATAGCCAGAGCCTACGAAACTGTTTATCCGTGAGCTTGTCCTTGAGCTTAACAACCATATCCGAGGTCATACGGCGTTGCTCTGCTCGTTGAAGCTGATGTTCTATAACTGCATCGACCGCAGGAACAGCAACGGCTGCTTCGGACAAATCATCCATAGACAGCGAATGATTTGCTTCTCTGTGGTCGAGGTTTTCTTCCTCGTGGAAGTTCTCGTCAGACCAAGCCTTGAACGCAAGAAAAGCATCCTCACTCGGAAAGTCCTCACGGGTAACACGGACAGTCTTTCCATCGGCGGTCGGGTACACAATGGCATCCGGGTCTTTCTTGTTAAGGGCATAAATGCTTATTCTGTTAAATCTGCTGGACATATTGGTTCCTCCGTTTTTTGAATTTTTGATTTTGGTTGGAAGTCAAAAATCCAAGCGGAGGTCCACGACAGCGGTGTACTGTACGGCGATAACGGGGATAAAACATAAAAAACCTTTCCGCTGGCAGAAGCAGCAGAAAGGTAAAAAAAGAGCCGCATGATTGATGGTCACAATTCCCGTGCCGATAAAACAGAAATACAGGGGTACTTCTGTCTCATGCGGCTCTTGGGATGACTACACCAATCAGGCGGCTCCACAGCTCAGCTATGATTTATTCAATTTTTGATGCTATTATTTGGACAAGTGATGACGAAGCCTTCTCATACTGAGAACATTGAAAACGGTTATTCTTCCGCATTTCTTACATTTAGCTTCCACATGACCTCTTGTATCCTCATACACGGTGATTGCGTTATGAAGGCAATATGGGCATTTTATGGTTCTTTCTTTTTGAGATGCGATTGCCATTCGTGCCCGGACGATTTTTTGCTGCATCTCTTGTGATGGTTCCTGGATTCGGATATTCTTTTTCATGCCCACACCTCCCAAGGCTCCTTGTATTCCGAGTGAGGGAGGTCTACTAAATATCCCAAGTGGCGCAGACGGATTAAAAGAGCAGCTTTGGATACCCCGAATGTTTCGCACATCATGTTTACAATTATCTTGTCTTTTTGCAGAAGCCACCCCTCAAAATTCTGAATTGGATTCATAGAGGCAAAACGCCACATGGCAAGTTCAACTTCCTCCTGCGGCATCAGAATAGCTGCACCGAGAACATTTGCTTGCCACTCATTCCAATCCTCGTTTGACTTCAAATCCCTCAACGAATATGTACGGCGTTCCGCATAGAACTTTCTGCAAGCGGCTTTCGTATCCTCGGATTCAAGATGAAATAAGAGCTGGTGCGCACATTCATGGGCTAAGGTAAATCTACGCTTACCACACAGCTTTCTTACATTGCCCGGTGCTATGAAACTGCTGTCCAGCAGAACTTGATTCCTTTTCAATGGGATTGTTCGGGATACGCCGTTTTCCTCTATGGTGTACTCGGTATCTTCATACGCAGTCAGTCCGCACAGGCTTCCATCCGCAGATAACTTTTCAAAAGAGATTTTCAAGTGGAGATATTCGCTGGCGAACTGGTCGATCGGGGTTCCCTGCGGCATTGACCTTGCTTCGCTCGCTTTTTCGCCAAAGAAAAACAGATTAAAGTCTTTGATAACCGCTGCGGCAATTTCTTCGATTTTTGCGTGGGATAAAATCATCGGCAAGCCTCCTTTGCTTCTACAAACCATTTATCACCTTCATGAAACAAATAGGACTCCTTTCCTCTAATCATGACGGTATAACGAATGCCACCACCGCCGACCTTCTTTGAAGCAGCACGGCATTTATACAACACCTGGTCAATCTGAAATATCAGACCGCCCTCCCATCGAATAAAACGAGGATGAAGGCTTCCTTCCTCGTCGATGTCAACATTTACTGAAACATAAGCCTTTCGGCATCGTGTACTAAGCATAAATAACCTCCGTTCATAAAAAAGTTAAAAATTCTTACGAACAACTTTTCGTGTTAGCATTGACACACGAAGTTGCGTGTGATATGATAATCATACGAACACTATTGCGTGTTTGTGGCTATATTTTAACACGCACACTCTTTCGTGTCAATGAGTTTGAGTGAAAAAGTGTTCGTGTTAATAAAAAATTTAGAAAGAGGTGCCTTATGATTTTCAAAGAACGACTTAAAGAAAAAAGAGGCGAAGCAAATCTTACGCAGGCTGAGCTGGCGAAAATAGCCGGTGTTTCAACCCGTACCATCCAAAACTACGAACTCGGTTCACGCAAACCTTATCAAATTGAAGTTGTTCAGAAGATTGCCGATGCACTCAATACAACAACTGAATACCTTTTGGGCAGTAGTGGGATTATAGTTGCGGAAGCTCACGAAAAAGGCGGAGCTAAAGCTGCCAGAGACATTGACGAACTTGTAAGCGAAGTAACGGGTATGTTTGCCGGTGGCTCTTTGAGCGAAGAAGCTCTGGAGGGTGCAATGAAAGCACTCAACGATGCTTATTGGATTGCCAAAGAGAAAAACAAGAAATACACACCTAAAAAGTACCGCAAAGAGACCGACACCGAATAAATCCATATTTAGGACAAAAGGTTTGATAAACTATTCCACGATTGGAGGTGGGATTATGACCGCTGAAGATCTGTCCCAGGTTGGCAGCGCACTTGTAAAACGCTGTGGGACACGAGACCCTTTTGAAATTGCCAAAGAGCTGGGGATTGAAGTCTTGTTTTGTGAGAACTTCGGACCGCTAAAAGGAATGTACAGGGTAGTCAAACGAAACCGTTTTATTTTCATCAACCAGGATTTGAGCGAGCAGATGCAGAGAATCGTCTGCGCCCACGAACTTGGGCATGACCAACTGCACCGTTCTCTTGCAACAGACAACGTTATCCGTGAATTCATGCTTTACGATATGAGGTCAACACCGGAATATGAGGCTAACATAGTTGCATCCGAAATCCTGCTCGATACAGATGATATATTGGAGTACATATACCACTACGATTACACATCCGAGCAGATTGCAAAGATTATGGAAACGGATATTAACCTTGTTGCATTGAAGATTGCACATCTTGCGGAGACGGGCTATAACCTTCGCAGAATTGAGCATCGAAGTGACTTTTTGAGATAAAGCACACCATTGGTGGTGATAATGATTGCGCCCGCAAAATATCAACGAGCATTAAAGCACGCATCGGCAAGTAACCGATGTGTGCTTTTTTCATGCAGTCAACCGACAAATCTCTGTCGGACACACTTAATAATAATTTTCAGCAGTCATTCGCATAAAATTGCGAAACCATATTGAATTTCTTGATGTTTTGTGGTATAATAGATATTAGGATGTCGAATTGCGTATTTATGTTCGGCGCTATAAACCCGATGATTATATTGGCAGTGGAAAAGGAGAATAGATATGGCGTTATCTTATAACCGTATGTGGAAATTAATTGTTGATAAAAAAATGAGCAAAGCGGATTTGAGAAAAGCGGCAGAGATTGCTCCTAACACCATGACAAAACTCAGACGAGATGAAGCAGTAAATCTGGCTATCCTCGGACGTATCTGCGATGTGCTCGATTGTGATTTTGGGGATATCATGGAATATGTTAAAGATGCTAAAATTAACTTGGAGGATTAAGTTATGGCAGAGGAAACTGTACAGGTTGGTAAATATACCCTTGAATCCCTAACTACAGGTATGTACTCCGACCCTAAAATTGTTTATAGAGAGTATATCCAGAACAGCGTGGACTCCCTGGAAAACGCTGTTTCTGTCGGTTTGATAGAACCTCAGAGTATGCGAATTGACATTATTGTCAATGCCGAAGAATCATACATCTCCATCAAGGACAATGGAACTGGTATCTCTGCTGCCGATGCGGCAAAGACGCTCATGGATGTAGGCAGTTCAAAAAAAAGAAACTCCAATAACAGAGGTTTTCGTGGAATTGGTCGTCTCGGCGGTATGAGCTATTGTGATACCCTTACTTTTACCACATCTGCTGAAAGTGAAAAAGTAAAAACCGTTGTCACATTTGATTGTAAGAGATTGAGATATCTTCTCGTTCCTGGCGAGTTTGAAGATATGAGTTTGTCTGCTGTTCTCGAAGAAATAACCACCATTGATACTCTTCCAGAAAAAGAAGAAAAGCACTATCTTTGTGTTGAAATGAAAAATGTTAATGGGTTTTCTGACCTGCTGGACATTGATGCTGCCAAGAGCTACATATCACAAGTTGCACCACTACCTTACCATTCAAGACATTTTATTTATACTTCCCAGCTTAAAGAATATCTTATGAGTAACGGCTATTCTGTTGAGGAGTTCCCAATATTCGTTGGTGAAGATGAATCAGACTTGGAACCGGTGTACAAACCGAACAAGAGCAGATTTAGGTCTGACAGAGCAAAGAGAACCGCTGATGAAATCACAAGTATGTCGTACTTTGATATTACAATCGACGGAGAGTTGTATGCGCTCGGTTGGTACGGAAACTGTGGATGGTACGGTTTCTTGTCAGAAAAAGAGCTTTCCGGATTCCGTGTAAGAAAAGGAAATATCCTTATCGGTGATAGCAAGACAATGAATGTTATTTTCAAAGAAGCTCGTTTCAACGGGTGGACACAAGGTGAAATTTTCATTGTTACAGACAAACTCATACCTAACGCTCGTAGAGATGATTTTGAGCAGAACGATGCTTACTACAAGCTGATTCAAGCATTAAGTGATGGTGTTGGCTTGGAAATCGCTCGCACCATCAGAGAGGCATCCCTAACGAGAAACAATCCGAACGCCAAGGCGTTGCGTGAGGTAGAAAAGAAGCTCGCAGAGGCTTCCACGGCGGTTTCTGAAGGTTTTAATTCAACGGTGGATAAAGAAAAGCTCATTACCACATTAACTGATACCGCCGCATCTCTTTCGGGACTAAAGATTGGCGATGACCTTTCTGCGAAAAAGAAGGAGCTTCAAGAAAAGGTTGAAACAGCCATCGAAGAAGTTACCGAAAGCAAAAACTTTAAGATAAATCAAATTAACTCCGGTATTGATAAAAAGAGCAAGCAAGTCCTAAGGGTTGTAAGCGACATTCTTTCAAGAAAGCTCGCCAAGGTTCTTGTGGATGAAATCATTGAGGATATTGTATCGGAGCTAAATAGAAAGTAGGTCTATTATGGAAATTCTCCCTTCTGAGTATCAAAGCATAGAGCTTTCGAGATACGAGAAAATGTTTGTGCGCCACGCTATTTCCAATGATGGTTATGGCTTTCTTTTGCTGAAAGTAAATCCGACGATGATTGAAAACGAAAGTATGAATGTTGCGATTACTTCCAGAGGGGTAGTTTTTTTCAAGTTCTTTGAGGATTTTTCAGATTCTTCTCTCTTTGGTACAACGATGCAGGCGTATGTCCAATTTGTGTATCCTACTGCACAGAAAATCATCGCTGAAAAGTTGCTCGGAAACAAATCTATTTCCGAAAATGGCACGACTCTTAAATTCCCCATCAACATTGTCCATGTATTTCCCAGCCTCAAAAGGGCTGATATTGAAAAGTTGAGTTTGGGTTCTATTGCAGATTTCGTAAAGAAGCAATGTCTATTTGCAGAAGAATTTTCTGAACTGAGACAGGGCTTTGGAATCGTAATGGACAGATTACTGGATAATTCTCTTTTACCTGTGTCTGCAACGCCGATGCAAATTTCGGATATGAACGTAAACTCCGTTATGCAAAGAATCGCACCAGAGTATGTCACCGTCCGTGTCGCTTGTGTTGTTAACACAGAAACGACCCCTGGAGTCGATAGCGAACTTCTTGTGGTTGATGAAAATGATGTTGTTGTAAGAGCCTTCCGCTTGGATAAGGAACAAATCAATATTGTTAATCGCATCAGTAAGGATGACCCTAACCAGTTGATTTTGGCTTGTGCCGGTTCGGGTAAGAGTGTTCTCCTCATATCCAAGTGCTTTAAGGCTGCACAAATGAACCCCAACAAGAAGTTTTTGATTACCTGTAGGAATGAAAACTTACATTCCTTGTACACTTGGTTCATCGACCGTGCCGGTCTCCGTGAGAAAAATGTGGAGTGTATGACATTCCATACCCTCTGCAAAAAACTTCTTGAAAAAAATGGTTTTGTTGCCAGATGCGGAGACTTCGATGGGTGGGTTGCTTCTGCGATTGATAAATTGAATCAAGGAAAAATCCAAGAACGGTATTACGGAATTTTCATTGATGAAGTGCAAGCCTTTGAGCCAGAGTGGTATAAGTTCTGCTTTAATATGCTTGAAAACAAAGACACAAAAGACCACATCTTTGTTATCTGTGGTGATAAAACCCAGCGTTTGGACAAGCTGAAAAAGCGAGGTCAAGCTCCTTGGCAGGTTGGCGAAGGTTATCCAAGTTATAGAGGCGGCAATAAGAACATCCGCATTGAAAAGAATTATCGGAACTGTATCGAAATCAACGAATACATAAATAGGTATGTCTCAAACGCCAAGCAATATCTGTACGATATTCAAGAGGATTACGAGATTGACCCCGATATGTTCCTGCGAGGACAAGCTGTTTTCCACGGCGAAGGGGTGAAATACATTCAATTGCCTATTAAAAAGGCAAGTTGCGAAATTGATACTATCATTCAAGCCATCAACAAGATACACGACGAGAACGAAATCCCGTATGATGAAATCGCCGTCATTATGTATCAAGGACAGTTCCGTAGAAAAATCCCCGGATGGCTCGACAAACAATACTACTTGCAACAATCATTAGAGACGAGGTTGCGCCTTGAAGATATTCCATGTTGCCGTTTATATTCGACGGATGCGGGATGGCAAGACCACTTTGGAGAAACAGGCGGCGTTCGACTCATAAAATTCCAGTCTACCCTTGGATTGGATTTCCGAGCTGCCATAATCTGTGGCCTGGTTCCCTTGGGGGAATACGACGGCATTAAGAACCCAAATTGGGAACTGCTAAAGACAAACGAGGAAAATTACAATAATGCAATAGCTGCTACGCAGAGTGCGGTTCAGAATCTCTATGTAGCTTGCACAAGAGCCAAAGAGGTCTTGTATATCATCGCTCCGGAAAGCGAATCTGAATCCGTGTTTATGAAAATGTTGAAGGATTCCATCTAACAAGAAAGGTAGGCACCTATGAATCTTATAGAAAATAAAACTAAATTTACGCATTTGAGTATGCCTTCCTGGGGTGTTGGGATTTTTCGCAAATCAGAGGGCGGCTATATAATTGTTGAGTTTGAAAATGCTGGCATTAAGAAACTCAGTATGTCCAGCATCAATACAATGCTGAAAGTTGTTGGTGAGCCAGCTCCTCAGAAGCAGGCAGCTCCGAGCACTTCTGCTTCTTATGTTCCGGTCAATGCGCAAAACGGCTCTCTTATTCAGTATGATGGAGAGACCGGCGGTGTTGCGGGCAAGAACGTAATAGAAGCATTTGAAGGTAACGACTCTATCATCTTTAACGAAACGTATATCATCATCGGCGAACATACCGAGGCGTTAAAAATCCGCGCTATGTACGACCTCACAATTATGGGTGATGTTACGATTCAAGAATGTGTTGTTAATGGTTCTCTTACCGTTATAGGCACAGCTCGTATTGCAAATCTAACCTGTTATAACGGGTTTATCTGTAAGGGCGATTTGTACTCCGATAAAATATATGTCGGCGGCAATATGATAGTCGATTCTATCGTGTGCGACGAATTGATTTGCGATGGTAACGTTGCTATCCAAACGACCGCAAATATCAATCAAAATGCTCAAATAGGCAAAACTATGGTCGCTTGCGAAGGCATTATGGGTGCAGGTAAATTCTCTGCAACAAACGCTATTGCCAATGAGTATTTTGAGTTTGACGGAGATTATGAAGGCAAAATTCTTGAATTGGAGACGGATAATACCATCAGCAATTCTGTTCCTGTGAAAGTCGCACCCGTTGAGACTATTGAAGAAATCATCGACCTTGCGAACCAAAAGCTCGCAGAAGAATATAGCAAGTGTCCTTCCTTGGACGAAGAATCAATTATTGAGCATCTTCGCTCTCTTGGAGCTATTGAAAACAAGGAGCTGCGGAACCTTCCGATAATTGAGCCGTTGTTTTCAAAACTTGCGGACCTCTCCTATCAAGACAAAATCGAAACAATCGAAGATTATCTAACAGTCCTTGTGGCGCAGAGAGCTTTACCGAGCGAAGTGTTCTCTTATGAGTCCATTGACCACATTGGCAAACAGTTTCTTCCAAAAGCCAAAAGTGAGGTGGAGGAATTGTCTTTTGAGCCGACATCCATCGGGCAATTCGCTAACGTTCTTTCTATGGCTGTTCAGTTTGAAGCTGACCTCTCTCCGGATTGGGAAATGCTGATGGATAAAATATTTGAGTCTGTCGGCCTCAAATATTCTACGGTTAGCTCTATGATTGGCAGAAACAAGCCTAAAAAATCTGCAGAGCCAGTAGTTGAGGTTGAACCCGAAGTGGCACCTGTAAATACAGAGGAACAACAGGAACCTACTCCGGTCGTTCCTCGCATAAAAAAAGCAGACTTCCTTGCAAAGAAGCTCAGCCATACCGGAAAGAAATTCGGTTTAACGGATATTGAACTTGAACGCTTAGCGACTATTAGAATTCGTACATTTGATGACTTGGTGAAGGCACCCGATGCCACCTTGACAAAGGTATTTGGTAAAAAGGCTTTCTTGGCAAGTTACTTGATACAAATAAGAAATAAGATTATCGAAAGATTGGCGGATATGGAATAACCAGCCGCAAGCGAGGTGAGTATAATGGCGAATGTTAAAAGCGTAGCCCGTGAATTACTGGCTAAAGAAATACTGCAGAGGTTCAAGGGCAAAATAACCGGCGACAACGCTCCTTTTATTGTGGGTGAAAATCCAGAGAATCGTTATTTTGTTGGTAAACTTTTGCCTGTAAACGATTCCCAAACATCGTCTTGGGGGTCTGATGTTTTCATTGAATCCATCGGCTCGGATTTCTATATTGAAAAGGACGAAATCGAGACGGCTCAACTTACTATTCATCCAAAGGGTGACTTTTATTACAGAGCATACCCCACCCTGGAACAGCAAAGAGCAGCTATGCTCAAAAAGGCAAACGAGCTGTTTGAAATGAGCTTTTCAGACTTCGATGAGATTATCGAACGCTATAAAGAGGACCCTTCTGCTTTTACAAAAGTAAAAGAAAAACTCGTTCCAGTATATAAGAAAGAGCAGTTGCATCGCAGCGACTTTACTCTCACCTTTGCGCTGAGCGAGTTGCTTCGTGACAATCCGCAGCACGGCTATGCCGATTCAAACCACGAACAAAACAAGCAGCTTGAGCAGTTCCTTAACGACCTTCAGAACTTGATTTGGGATGACGAGGATTGTTATACACTTGAACTCTATGAAAAGACGACAATCAAGGATTTACTGACGGAAGATGACTACAAGAAATTCATAAGGAAAAATCAGAAACAAGGCACTCCGATTCGCCAAAATTGGAATGTATATGTTGACGTTACAATCAAGCTCATCAAGGACAGATATTTGGTTTCCGTCTCCCTGGTTAATGACTCACAGGTTCAATCAAATGGCGTAACCCATAAATCCAATAAAAAATCGGATGATAAGCCCACGATTGAAACGCTCTTTAATTCTGGAATGGAGATAGAGCTTGCGGGAGCCTCTTTTTCCCCGATAAAGCTGGATTTCTTTGCTGATGATTATAAGTACAACAGTTGCCAAAAGGCTGTTGGTAATAACTGCTCTGTTGAGTACCACGAAGAAACAAACTCAATTACGACAAATCATCTTCCCACTTTTGTCCAGAAGCGGTTGCTCACTAATGATGAGCTTGCGGTTTCCTTTCAGTCTTTGATTGATTCTCCAATTGCGACACTAAAAGACATTCACCGGAAGATGCTCGCAGAGCACCGTAAATGGGAACGCAAATTGGAAGAAAAAAGCCCTACTCTTTCTCCTGTCGGCATCAAGAATATGCAGGAGGAAATCGACGAGTTTGCACGAGAAATTCGACGTTTTGAGTTTGGTATAGAGGTCATCAACGACTATCCGATTATTATGAAAAGTTTCATTAATATGAATCGGGCCTTCTTGAAAACCTCCAAAAAGTACAGCACCTGGAGATTGTTCCAGATTGTATTTATTGTTTCTCTCGTGCCGGATATCGCAGCGTGCGATGAAGATGTACTGCTTGACTCACAAAAGTCTCAAACTACACTCAACGAAGTTTCGCTTCTGTATTTCCCTACGGGCGGTGGTAAGACTGAAGCCTTCCTTGGCGTGTTAATCTTCAATCTGTTCTTTGATAGATACCGTGGCAAAGAATGTGGTGTAACTTCTATCCTTAGATATCCGTTAAGACTTCTTTCGGTGCAGCAGGTTCAGCGATTGGCTAATGTTTTGGCGCAAGCTGAGCTGATAAGACGTGCTGATGTAGCTATTGCACGGACAGAAGAATTTTCTCTCGGCTATTTCGTGGGTGATGCAAACACTCCCAACAAAATTGAGAAGAAAGATGTAGTCAAATATCGTACCCGTTCGCAAGAAGCGATGGACGAGGAGCGTATTATTGATATTTGTCCGTTCTGTGGTAAGCAAACAGTTCATTTGAAGTTTGATGAAGACTCCTACCGCTTGATTCACTATTGTGACAATGCGGAGTGTCCGTCAAATGGCGTTCTTCCTATTTATATGGTTGACTACGAAATCTATCGGTATCTGCCATCGGCAATTATTAGCACAGTTGATAAGCTCGCCATTTTAGGAAACAATCCGAGCTTTAGAAATATCCTTTCCGGTGCAACTCATAGATGTCCGAAACACGGTTTTACCAGCACGACAAAGTGTATGGTAGATAGAGAGTTCTGCAGCGTGGATGTATCGGATTTTGAAGAAATCGAGATGTATGACCCTGCTCCTACTCTGTTTATTCAAGATGAGTTGCATTTGATTCGTGAGAGCCTGGGTACATACGCTTCACATTACGAGTCTTTCATTGACTATTTTGTAAAGAACGTCTCTCCGTCTCACAGACCGATTAAGACAATCGGTGCAACGGCAACGATTTCCTCCTATGAAACGCAGATTTCTCAGTTGTATAGTAAAGACCCAATTCGCTTTCCTTGCGCCTCTCCCGATTTGAAACGCAACTTCTATTCATATATTGAAGAAGATGACACACAGCGTTTGATTATGGGGTATGCTCCGTATGGAAAAGCAATTATTAACTCCGTTGTTTACTCGTTGAAATATATGCGTGAAGTAGTCTTTGATTATGTACAGAACCCTGAAAAGGTTTTGGCTATCCCCGGCATTGGCATTGACACCGTTGAGGATGCGCTTGAAATACTGAAGGACTACTGGATTTTCCTTGAATACAACAATGTAAAAAGAGACGGTAACAACGTTGAAGGCGCTCTTGAAACACCTATCAACGTACAATTACGTCAAGCAGGGATAACTCCGTTCAACACGAGAAAAATGACCGGTGACGAAACCTTCCAAGATGTTCGTGAAGTGCTCTCCAAGGTTGAAACGAATGACGATGTTTTCAATGGTGTGAACCTTATTGTAGCAACATCAATGATTTCTCACGGTGTTGATGCAGACCGCTTTAATATTATGTTTTTCTATGGAATGCCTGGTAATACCGCCGAATACATCCAGGCATACAGTAGAACTGGCAGACGTTACTCCAGTATCGTTATTGATATTATGCGTCCCTCCAGAGAGACCGACCAAAGCTATCTGAAAAATTTCGTTAATTTTCACGAGTTTAAGGACATTATGGTTGAGTCTGTGCCTATCAACCGTTGGGCGACCAAAGCCATTGATTGTACTTTGCCGGGTATCTTTACAGGGTTGCTCTTAACCAAGTATGACCCTGAACTCCAGTACTCCTGCGGTTCTCAGTTCTTTATGAGCAACATTAAGAAAGCGATTTCCGGAGGTTATTTGGATGCTCCTACTGTAACTAATGAATTAAAAATGGCTTACGGGTGTACCATAGCCGGACAGGTAAATGAGATAGGCAATCAGTATAAAGCAAAAATTGAAGCCTTCGTTGAAGATGTCTTTGAAAGAATCGTCGATAAGAACTGGGAACGAGAAAATATCTTCTCTGGATTTGAACTTATGGGCTATCATATTATGAACAGCTTACGAGATACCGATACTCAGTTGATTATCGAACTTGAATAAGGGGGTGAACAGAATGAGTTCTAAACAGCAGATGAAGCGAGGAAAAAACCAAGCCTTGTATAAATACCTTCCCGAAACCTGGATAGATTTCTCTGTTCGTGGCAAAGAGCGCAAACAGTACATCGCAAAGGTTTTGAGATGGAATAGCGAAAAGCTCGATGGGATCAACACCAAGCGCCTTATCAGAACTGTAAATGCTTCTGTTCGCTCTTTTGAAAACCAATGTCCTACTCCTGGCCCAATAAAGCCTACAGTTGGATTTAGTGCGGAATTAAATAAGGATAATTGTGATGTTCTGACTCCAAAGGCTTCGGAAGAAGAAAGAGGCATTGTCGCTCAGATTAGTCCTCTGACTTTTTACTGCAAACTCTGTAACAAGGTGTATCAGTTCAGCAGCGAGGAAGAATATCAAAAACGCCGCTATTGCACAAATCCCGAATGTCATCACGCAGAGCTGGCTCAATTCCGTCAGATTTATTTCTGCAAATGCGGTTATGCAACAGACAAGCATAATCCTCGGTGTCCGGAGCACGGTTATCAGTATGTAAAGTGGTATGGCAACTTTGATTTTGTCTGCACAAAATGTAAAAGACCTATCCCGATGCAGGTACAATGCCCTGTATGTGGTGATATGCTCAGACCTAAAGTTGCTCTTGACCCTGCACAGTTTTTCGTATTCAGTTTGAGCCTTATTGACTTGATTGACGAAAAGCTGGAGAACTTTATCTCCGAAACAGAATACGGACCTTACATTACCTTTGCATATTGGCTCGGATTGATAAGCAAAGAAGAACTTGATGAAATCATCAAGAACGGAATTGTATCTGACCCCGATGCGTATCAAAAGGTATATGACCAAATGTACACGGTAATGTTTGCGGCATTTAAGAACGAGACTGCAGCAGCTACAGCCGCTAAAACAGCAGCCGACCAACAATGCGGTAATCGCTTCAACGATATTGTCACAGAGCTGAAAACCAAGATTTTCACTACCGAGGGTGATTTGTCCAGTATTGCGGAGCGCATCCTTGAATACGATTTGGTTACACGACTTGATGATGTTTCGGATTTGGCTTCTGCGGTTGACGTTGCTCGTTTACTTAATACTAACGCCAATCCCGAACAGTATGCTCAAATCGCAGAGCGTTTCGGAATTAAAAGTGCCAGAGTATGTGATAGAATCCCCTTTGTTTCCTGCTCCTATGGATACACGAGGGCGGAATCCGAATGGAAAGAAGGGGTACAGCTCCACGCACTCAAAGAAGAAAAGCCTGGGCGTAAAAACATTTACGCTACCAAATTGAATACCGAGGGCGTACTGTTTGAGTTCGATAGAAAAAAGATAATTGAATGGCTGCTTGCCAATCAAGTTATCACAACAGAAGAAGCTCCGAACCTGGAGTCCGAGGAAGAAATTAAAATTTGGTTCTTGAATAACATCAAGCCAAGTCTTATTCATCCTTTCTCCACTATTGATGAGACCGCAAGTAAGGAAACTTACTATGTGTATCGACTCATTCATTCGCTTTCACACCTGCTTATCCGTGCTGCTGCTGATATTGGCGGTTTGGGTAAGGATTCATTGTCGGAATACATTTTCCCCGGCATTCCTGCAGTTCTGATTTACTGTCAAAACTCGCAAGGATTTAACTTGGGTTCTTTGTTTAACACCTTTGAAGCATACTTCGATAAGTGGATGAACAAGGCATACATAAGCGCACAGAAGTGTATTTTTGACCCGATTTGTATAGAACGGCAAAAAGCCTGTACGGGATGTTTGTTTGTGAACGAGGTCTCGTGCCAACATTTCAATAAGGATTTGGACAGAGCCTTGGTCGTAGGTCACGTTGACCGTGAAACACAACGAAAGACAACGGGCTTTTGGGAGGAATAAGTTATGGCAGTAATGCACCCGGTTGATATTGAAAATTATGATTATACGCCGACAGAAAAAGAGATGTACTATGCTTTGAAGGAACAACTTCCCGATAAGTACCAAGTACTCTATTCTGTCCGCTGGTTTGAGACGGTTGATAATAAGAGAATTGACAGCGAGAGCGATTTTCTGATTTTTGACCCGTCATTTGGCTTCATTACCATTGAAGTAAAGGGTGGAACCGGGATTACTGTCGATGACGGCAAGTGGACGCTAATTGAGGACTACAGCCCCACGAACTCCAGCAGCAGAGAGTTAAAATGTAGCCCATATGAGCAGGCAGAAAAAAGTATGCGGCATTTTAGAAACTACTTTGTGTCCGAGTTTAATCAGAACTATAACGGCGTTTATGGTTTTGCTGTGGCTTTTCCTCGCTACGCTATAAGCTCTCAGTTGGCGCAGGACGCTCCTCCCGAAACGACTATCGACTTGAATGATATGCTGTCGCTGCGTGAAAAAATCAATCAAATCTTCCATTACTGGAAGAACAAGCGGAATATAACCATTCCTTTCTCCGCTGAACAGCGTACTCGGTTCCTGACCGCTATCAATAAGCAGATTTCTATGTCTGCCGCCGCAGGCGCATTGATTCCTATTAAGGAAAAGGAGTTTTCAAAGATAGATTTCGTTCAAGACTCGATTCTCGATTGCTTGCACAATTACCGGCAGGCACAGATTGTCGGAGGTGCTGGAACTGGCAAAACATTCATCGGTATTAAGAAGGCTGTTCGTGACACTTTGGACAATAAGCGGGTATTGTTTACCTGCTGTAACGAGGAGCTTGCCACCTTCGTAAAATCTAAGTTGGCGCAGTATCCTAAGATTGACGTACTTACATATGCTGAGCTGATGAAAAAACATTTGGGTGATGTGTACGATAATCTCCCAACAAACCCGAACGGTAACAAAAGCTGCTTTGAATATATGGACCAAGTTCCTGTCGAACAGAAATACGACTCTATCATTGTTGATGAGGCGCAGGATTTCGATATTGATATGGGCTTGGCTGTGAGAAGCCTTTTGGTAGATGATAGCACATCGTCGCTTTACGTGTTCTATGATAAGAACCAAAATGTTTTTGAAATGGATTTTGAAAATGCGTTCGCCATTGATGCCCCTCCGTATGTGTTGCGGTATAACATCCGTAACACGGGCAGCATCTATCAATGTGCCGTTGAACGGACGAACTTGGGACACGATACTGTAGCAAACAATATTGTTGGCGTTCATCCCGAAATCCATAATTATTCCAAGCCGTCACAAGCGGTGAAGGCGCTTAGCTTGATTGTAAATCGGTTGGTGCAAAAAGAATTTGTGCCAGCGGGGTCCATAGTCATAGTCTCTGATACATCCTATGAAAACTCCATTCTTGCAGGAGAGCAACGTATAGGAGCTTATAACCTTGTTTTTAAGCACTATAAGGATGTCGCAGGAGATGAAATTTGCTTCAAAACTGCAGAAGAATTTAAGGGACTGGAATCCAATGTTGTAATTTATTTGACACATGAATTTACTAATCTTCCGTCCTCAACCACAGATAATAGAAAGGAATATGTTGCTATCACTCGTGCAAGGTACTATCTCTATGTACTGAATACAAAGTGCAAGGCAGCGATTGGGGATTAACATGGCAAATATTTTACTTATCGAACCGGATTACAAGTGCAAACAGCCCCCGCTTGGGTTGATGAAAATATCGTTCTTTCACAAAAACATTCTGCACGATTATGTGCGGTTTACAAAGGGAAAACTTCCCGCAGCTCTTTCGGGTACAAAGTGGGACCGTGTGTATGTAACATCCCTCTTTACCTTTGAGTGGAAGGCAACGATTGAAGCCATTGAATACGCTAAGACGTTGGTTGACTCTACTGACAAAATTGTGGTTGGCGGTATTGCTGCTACATTGTTGCCCGACCAAATCTTTGAGGAAACCGGCATCCATCCCGTGTGCGGTCTCTTGAACGAACCTGGTAAACTTGGTCTGCCCGGAGACGAGTGCATAGACCAGATAACGCCCGACTACTCTATGCTTGATGATGTCGATTATGTTTATCCTTTCAGTAACGCCTACTTTTTAAGCGCTACCAAAGGATGCGGCAATAAGTGCGGTTTTTGCGCCGTACAGACATTGGAGCCTAATTTCATCCCTTATATCGACATTAAAGATAAAATCAGAGCAATTGACAGGAAGTTTGGCCCCAAAAAAGACCTTATCCTTATGGATAACAATGTGCTTCGCTCACCTCGCTTCAATGATATTATCGACGATATTATTGCCGCAGGTTTTGGCAAAGGTGCAACATATAAGAACCCTCGCACCGGCAAGACCGTACAAAGATACGTTGACTTTAACCAGGGACTTGATGCGCTGTTCTTGACCGAAGAAAAAGCAAAACGCCTTGGTGAAATTGCGCTTCGCCCTGCACGAGTTGCTTTCGACCATATTGAGGACAGAGACATTTATGAAAAAGCACTCCGCCTGTGTGCGAAGAACGGTGTTACTGAACTCTCTAATTACGTCCTCTACAATAGCGAAGATTTCGGCGGCAAAGGCAGAAAGTATCATGCTGATACTCCTGCAGATTTATATGACCGAATGAAAATCACGCTGGACTTGCTTGATGAACTTAACGAAGAATATGGACAGGAACAGCGTATTGCAGCATTTTCGTTCCCAATGAGATATATTCCTTTGTCTGCTCATGAGCGTGGTTATGTAGGCTCTCAATGGAACGCCAAGTTTTTACGAGCAGTTCAAAGAATGCTCGTTCCCACACAAGGAAAGGGGGTTTGTAGCCGCAGCTTTTTTGAAGCAGACTTTGGAAAGAGTGCGGATGATTTCGTTCGTTATTTGAGTATGCCGGAGAAGCTGATTGCTGCCAGAGGTAAAATCAGCCCCACCTCCAGAGGCAAATCCGGTGAAACCGAGGAGCAGTTTATTCTCAGAAAGGCAAGCTGGGAGCGTGAACAAAAGAAAATCAAAATGTGGAACTCCTTGTATGCTCAGCTCGGCACCGAGAAAGATGATTTCATCAATTTGATTGGAGATAACGAATACCTCCCCGAAAAGGTTTTGGGTATTTCCTCCACCATACAGAGAAAGCTCTACCTTCTCTATTTGACTACTCCCAGATTGGTTTCCTTCTTGGGTATGGTTGATAAAAACTCCCCGACCTACTCTATGGTCAAGGAGTTTATCGAGGTTGAGTGCCCCGAACTTTATTTGGACGTTCTTGACCTTGTATCTGAAAGCGAAGTTCAGCAGAATTATGTGTTCAAGAATTTTGCCGATTTCTTTGGACGCAAAGGTGTTCTTGATTTGCTGACTCGCTTGGAAAAAATAGATTTTGCAGCCGATAAGCAGTTGACTAAATGGGATGTGCTCGCTAAGAAGGAAGGCATAGGTTACATCGACTTTGAGTTGATTCGTGTATATCGCCGCTTTGTGGATTTGGACGTTTTGACCGCTAAAGAGCACAAGGATGCAAAGAGACACATTATGGCTATGTCGATGACCGGACTTGCTTCTATCCTTGCGGAAAACATCGAAAAATTCGAGTCATTACTTCTTTCCGCTATTGACAATGAAAAAGGGCAAGCCGTGCTGAAGAAGGTCACTAAGACAATCACAAACAATATTCAGTGCAAACTTGCGAACTTTTTAGGAGAGGAAGAATAATGAGCATCATAATAATTGGTAAACACACATTGGAGTCACTTACATCCGGTATGTATTCAGATTCCTATGTGGTGTTTAGGGAATATATTCAGAATAGCGTGGACTCAATCGACGAAGCGACTCGTACCGGGGTATTGCTCCCTGGTGCAGAGCAAATATCAGTTCGATTGGCGCCAACAGAAAATCAAATTGTAATTTACGATAATGGTCTTGGCATCCCTACAGCCGATGCAGAGAAAACACTTATCAGTATTGGTAACTCTAAAAAGTCCTCGGAAAGCTCTCGTGGTTTTCGTGGAATTGGTCGTTTATCAGCTCTTAGCTATTGTCAGCAACTAACATTTATTACTTCGTTCAAGGGCGAGAGTGTTGGAACCAAAATAGTAATTGATGCTTCTAAGCTGTCGGAAGTGCTGGCAGACGACACGAAGACAGATGTAACTGTCATAGATGTACTTGAAAGCGTGTACACCGTATCCACTTTTTCTGAACGTGAAGATTTGCATTATTTTTCTGTTCAGTTGGACGGCGTAGACGTGAACTCCAAACTGCTTTCGTGCGCAGAAGTTGAGGATTATTTGACTCAAAACGCTCCTGCTCCTTACAGCCCGGATTTTATTTGGGGAAAGGAAATAACAAAGCGCCTCCAGAAAGAGGGCTTGGAAATAAGTGCGTATAACATCTCTTTGGAGTATGGTACGAAAGTAAAACCCATCTACAAGCCTTATAAAGATGAGTTTATCGTGGACAAGGGCAAAAACATAACTGATGTCGTGCAGGACATTCAAATAATTAAAATCCCGAACGAGAGTGCAAACCTTACTGCTATCGGATGGCTCGCAAAGACGAATTATATGGGAAGTATTTACGAAAAAGCAGTAAAGGGAATACGTCTGCGCAAAGGCAACATTTTGATTGGCGACCATCAGACATTAAATGTTGTTTTTAAGGATGCACGTTTCAACGGTTGGTCTATCGGTGAGATTTTCGCAATAGATAAGCAACTTATTCCAAATGCCAGAAGGGATAACTTTGAAAAGAACCCCGCTTACTTCTCACTTTTTGAGCAGCTTATGACGATTGCCGCAGGAATTACAAAAGAAATCCGAACTGCTTCCCTAAAGAGAAATACGACCCTTTCTAATGCGATTGAACAACTCAATACTACAGTCCAACAAGCGACATCCGCATTAGATGAAGGCGTAACCGGTGCGCAAAAGGGACTTATAACAAAGAAGCTCAGAGAAGCCCATACTGCCGTTTCTAATTCCACGGCAAATAGTGACTCGGAGCAATACTGCCAGGATATTGCCTTTGCAGAGCTGGATATGTTGATTGGAAAATTCAAGGGCACAACAAAGTACAAAGCTCTTAACACTATCGACAATCTGACAAACACAGAGAAGAAAATCCTTGAAAGAGTAATTCAAGTTGTTGATTCGTTGGAGATTGAGAATGCTGATGTCGTAATCGAGGCAATCTTAACTGATTTTTCCAATAAGTAATGCACAAAGGAGGCATAGCCGATGAAGCAAAGAACCTATATCGCAATCGACCTTAAATCGTTCTATGCCTCCGTTGAGTGCCGTGAACGAGGGTTAGACCCAATGGATACAAACCTCGTTGTGGCGGATGAAAGCCGCACAGACAAAACGATTTGTCTCGCTGTTACTCCATCACTCAAAAACTATGGGATTTCTGGACGTGGACGACTTTTTGAAGTGAAGCAACACGTCAAGGAGGCGAACGCAGGAAGGCAGCACGATGCATCGGGGCAAAAGCTCGTAGGCTCATCGTATCTCTTTTCCGAACTGCAGGCTAAGCCGGAGCTGGCCATAGATTTCATCATTGCACCTCCGAGAATGGCCTACTATATGGAATACAGCACCCGCATATATGAGGTCTATATGAAGTACATCGCACCGGAGGACATAGTAGTGTACTCTATCGACGAAGTATTTATGGATGTTACAGATTATCTGAACACCTATAAGCTCTCTGCTCATGACCTTTCCATGAAAATTATTCTGGATGTGCTCGACACGACCGGTATTACTGCGACCGCAGGCATCGGGACTAATCTGTTCTTATGCAAGGTCGCTATGGATATTATGGCAAAGCACATTCCAGCCGACGAGAACGGGGTTCGTATTGCCGAGCTTGATGAAATGAGCTTCCGCAAAAATCTGTGGTCACATCGACCTCTCACAGATTTCTGGAGAGTCGGCAAAGGCTACGCAAATAAACTTGAAGCAAACGGAATGTTCACGATGGGCGATGTTGCTCGTTGCTCCATTAAGAACGAGGACTTGTTATATAAGCTCTTTGGAAAAAATGCAGAGCTTCTTATCGACCACGCTTGGGGCTGGGAGCCTTGCACCATTGAAGCAATCAAAGCATACAAACCAAGCACAAACAGCCTGGGTTCGGGACAGGTTCTCCATTGTCCGTACAAGGCAGATAAGGCAAAGCTCGTGTTGCGGGAAATGGCAGACTTACTTGTATTGGACTTAGTGAGCAAAGGGCTTGTTACCAATCAAATCGTAATTACTGTCGGCTATGATACTGAAAATCTGACCGACCTGAACATAAAAAACAAATATCACGGTGAGATTACAACCGACCATTATGGACGAAAAATTCCCAAACACGCTCACGGTACGGCTAATCTCGATGGCTATACTTCTTCTACAAAGAAAATTCTTGAAGCTGTGTCGGAACTGTATGACCGAATCGTGGACAAGAACCTCTTGGTTCGCAGGCTTAACATTACAGCAGCTCATGTTATGGATGAAGCATCTGCTCCGAAAAAGAACGACGGATACGAGCAGCTTGACTTCTTTACAGATTATGCTGCTCTACAAGCGAAACAGGAAAAAGAAAAAGCTGAGCTTGAACGTGAACGAAAGATGCAGCAAGCCATGCTTACAATAAAAAAGAAATTTGGAAAGAACGCTATTCTGAAAGGGATGAACCTTGAAGAAGGTGCGACCGCTAAAGACCGTAACGAGCAAATCGGTGGGCATAAGGCGTGACGGATTTCAGAAAGAGGAAAGATATATGCTGACAATAACGGAAATCAAGTCCTATATTTCCGAAGCAATCACACAGTATCAATCCGTATATGTAGATGCTGATATAGTACCCGTTACGGTGTGCCCTGCTTCACGTAGGCGGGCTGTTCGGAACCGAGTCATAAATGAGTGCGGCCTTGATTATAAAGAGGATGCGTATGGGACCGATGCCGAGGTGATTTTCGGTCCCAACGGAAAGCAGATTTTGATATATCAATCCATGATGAAAACAAAGCAGCAGGTCTTTCATGCGCTGTGGCACGAGTTTGGTCATCTTCTGTCTGGCGATGAAAAACAATACGGCATCAACCTTGAACGTGATACCCCAATGCGTTCTGGCTATGCTGTGTTCAATGAGTTCGTTGCCGAATATATCGCTTACACGGTGAATGATGCAGAGCCTTTTAGAAACGCTATGGGGTCGCACATATATCTGCAAATGGCTTTCCAGGAAGAACGCACAATAAACTCATACTGGCTAAGTCGGTATTTTGCTATCGTGCTTGGTGACTCAACAGTCTCGGAAGATGAGTTTGCCTTTGGACAATCTCTCGTTAGCCCTGCTGTTTGGAATTATATCAACCAGATTTTGAATGTGCTTATTTCACAGATTAAGAAGCCCGACTTCTGGATTACCGATGCAGAATTTTTAGAAACACTTGGCTGCTTGTTTGATGATATGTTCCATCTTGTATTCATGGGAGCATAAAATCTAAAATCGGAGGTGAACTGTATGCCCGATTATGATGATATTATCAACCTACCACATCATGTCTCCGCCAAGAGACCGCAGATGTCTATGCTTGACCGTGCGGCGCAGTTCGCTCCTTTCGCAGCTCTCACGGGTTACGATGCCGCAATCAAAGAAACCGGACGGCTCACAGAGGAAAGAATTGAGTTGGACGAGGAGAGCTTGAATATGCTCAATATGAAATTTCAAATGCTTGTCGATGTCCTGGATGATGAGCATGAAGTCACATTCACATACTTCAAACCCGATGAAACAAAAGCCGGTGGAGCATATATCACAGCGACGGGTTGCGTGAAAAAGATAGACGACTTTGAGCGTATCATCACAATGATGGATGGAAAGAAAATCCCGATGGATGATGTATATTCGATTGAGAGCGATACGATTAAGTTCATGGATTAGAATTTAGGGCGCAAGCACAATCAAGGGGAACGGTTTTAGCAAGCAGTGCATAGCGGTACCCACAATGCAAAAATTTATAGACCCCTGCCGAAGCAGGAGTCCATAAATCGCTTGTCGAGGAAACATCCCCGAACCCCTTTAACACAGATTTCATCTGTGGCTACGCATCGTTCCGACGCTTATGGAGCACGGTCATTCACGACCATGCTCTTTCTCTTTGCGTGGTTCTCGCTCAGCGAGATCACGCAGTTCTTCATAGTTCGCTGTGTGTACGGCAACGTCACGAAGCTCGTCCCGAACCTTTTTGAGTTCGGCATACGCTTCCTTTTTCGTGGTAAGCAGCTCGGCAAATTCTACTTGCAGGCTCTTGACGGTCGGGAGCTTCTTAACCCCCAATTCGTCAAATGCTTTCTTCGCTGCCTTGTGGATGATGATGTCATCCTCGTGTTTCTCCAAAAACTTTTTAGAGTAACCGGACTTCCGATAAGCGACATACACATCCCTCGTCTTAGAATAATTCACGATTTGTGTTTTGATGACGTTGACCTCGGCAATACGATTTTGAGCTTCTGTGATTTTCGCAGAAAGCTCTTTTTCTTTCTTTGCCAGTTCGGATTTGCGAGCTAACATTGCATTATAGTCCAGACCGTGTTCGTCCATATAGAGCTTTGTTTTCGCCATTCGCTTTAGGTTCTCAACCGTAGCCCAGCGACGATAGCCCTCACCCTTACCGGCGGCGAGCTTGGCTTGGATGTCGATAATGCTTTGTGCCCGGTTAGCATCCCACACGTTTCTACGCTTCTTCGGAGAATGAACTTTTTGACCTTTGATGATGGCACGGATGGCATCTTCATCATACTCATCGCCCAGAGACTTCAACCGAACATTTTTCTGAAAGTCCGAATGCGTGAACGCAAGGTGTTTTCCTTTCTTTGCGGTAAAGCCTTGCTCGGCAAGAAGTGAAAGGAACGCATCGAAGTCGTGGGGCTTTTGCTCCAGCACTTCATCAATGGCAATACACAGTCGCTCCCGATTTGGCATTTGAGCCTTGAAGCCCCTCCACTTGCTATACGCTGTTCCGCCCCTTTGCGGATTTTGAATAACGGAAAGCTGATGTTCTGTACAGATAAGGTCACTCAGCCTTGCCACAGCTCTTGCTGAGCCAAAGAAATTTCTGAACTTCCGTTTGTTATCAAGCGTGGTGGAGTTCCAGATGATGTGATTGTGGATATGGGCTTTATCTGCATGGGTGCAGACAATGAAAGCGTGTTTTCCCTTGAGAAAGCGAGAGGCGAAATCATAACCGATTTGATTTGCCTCCTCCGGTGTTACTTCTCCAGGTTTGAAAGACTGGCGAACTTGATATGCGATTACATCATTCTTTTCTTCTCTGCCGGTATAGTGCCGGTACTGCCGTTTTGCCAAAGCAAACTCAGAATCAACTGAGCGTTTGTCGCAGGCATAGCAGGAAATCAATTCACCGCCCTCGGTCTTTTCCGGGTTCTGTGCGTAATCCGTTCGCAGGCTGATGCTCTCTGCAATGGATTTTCCTTTTTGTGTGTGCATAGCAATTATGCGTGTCGTTGCGATAGTCATTCACCTCCAATCTATGTAAAAACGGGTACAGCCGAAGCCATACCCGTCTCACTCTCACTTCGACACAGCCTGTGTCGAAGTTGTATTATCCGTAAATCGCATCCTGCACAAAGTAGCGGAATCTCTGCATTTGTCCTATCATCCACGCTGCCAACATCGGAATCCCCAAAGGACTTATAAGGAATGCAAACACCAAAACGATGATGCCGTTGGTCACATTGTCCAGTATCAGAATTGCAAGACCGAGTATGCCGAAGATGGTGCCAAGGATACCGAATACCCAGGCGGAGAGCCTCAATACCAAGGCAAAAAGCCAGATGGCAAGTATAAGAACTGCGATTACAGGGGCAAATAATATCTTCAAAAAGAACTTCATGGATAAGCCCTCCTTCCTTTCGACTATATTTTACCGCAGCATGATGAAATCAACAAGGATGTCACCGGGCAGATTCAGTTGATGGATGCGAGTTTATCGAGGATATGATTGTCGGCTTCCCAAATCTGCTCCAGCATCATCTTCATTTCGTGGATGTCATCATCATAGATGCGACCCGTGGAATTGACTCTACGAGCAATCTGATTGAAGTTGTTGCTGGTACGGCGCAGCAAGGAAATGAAGTCACGCAGTTCTGGCAGCTCCAGCTTTACCACATATCCGTCAATCGCCATTTTACGAAGATACGCCGCCATGTTGTTTGTGCCCGCCTGCTCCATACGCCTGTCAATCATTTTGCGTTCTTCCGGGGTGACTCGGAATTTCACTTGAATGGGTCTGTTACGATTTGCCATTACAGCTCAACCTCCTTTTTCTTGGTGGGAGCCTTAGCGGGCATATCGGCTTTTGCCTCGTACAGCTTTTTCAGCACGGACGGCTTTTTTTCTTTTTCAAGCGCCTGCACTTTTCTGAACCGATTGACAAACAGATTGATGAGACCGGGATGAGCATGACTGCATACATACTCATGGGTTCTTCTGCCGCCCCACGCATCTGCATCCCTTGGAATCGGAAAGTCCTTTGCCCATTTCTTGTTGTCATCAGAAATGCGACCATCCCAGTCTTTATCCTGTACGGTGTTTGCCAGAACAAAGGCAGTACGTTCCATGCCAAAACGGTCAACGACCTCTTTCACGCAAGAACCATCAAGCCGGTTATCGGTGTAGTGATTTGCAATGGCTTCTTCAATGGCGTTCTTGCATTCCACATTGGCACGGTGAGAGGCACGATACACTTCCAGTTCGCTGTGCTCTTTTGCAAAGGTCGCAGAGTAAGTGTACACAGGTAGATTGCGGAGAATCTCAGCCTGCTTCTCGATAGCAGCATTGGCACTTTTCTCGATACAATCTCTGATAACATCCATGTGGTCGCCCTCAACATTTTCAAAGATTTGAAAAATACTCTCCAAAGGCTTTTCGGATGCCAACAATGCTTTCGCCTGTTCGTCGGTTACGTTGTGATATTCCATCGCAAGAACGATGTCCTCACGCATCACATATTCGTAAGCGTGATTCAAGATTTCTTCGGGCGGCTGTTTTACCAGCCACCCTTTGAAGTCCTCCTGTTCCGCAAATAGCTTTTCGTACAGTTTGGTATTCAATTCTTCGTTGGTCATCAGCGTTCCTCCTTTGCATGAGCTTTCTTTCCGGCAGTCGGAGTGTCCGTTGCTTTCATATCATTGAGCTTCTGTAAGACAGACGGTTTCTTGGCTTTCACTCGTTCGTCCTCCATAGGGAGAACGACGAGCTTTCCGTTGAGCCTCATAAACATTTCGGGAGTGTTGAACTTTCCCTTGAACTGCTTTGCGTGTTCGGGAGTGAGCGAAGTGAAATTCTCCTCGCCCAAACCCACAATCAGAAATGTGCCTGCGACCACATCGTAGATTTGTCCATCTTCATCACGCAGAACACGGTTGAGTTGCTTTCCGGTCAGCTTCGCCTCCTCGTCACAGATGATGGCCACAGGCTCCTCATAGGGATAGACGGCTTGAATATAGCCGCCTACCTCATGCTGCAAAGAAGAAAGCCCCGACGAAATTTCTTTCGCATAGGGCTTCTTCTCCGGTTCCACTACCAATACTTTTATTTTTTCGTTATCCATATCAGCGTACCTCCTCTTTGGATTTTTTCGGTTCCGTCCTGCTCTGGATTCCGTAGGAGTGGAGCTTCTGCAGAACAGACGGTTTTACAGATTTGGCAATCTCGGCTCTCGGCGGAGCTTCTTCTGCCATCGCTTCAAGGGGGGTCTTATCGTCGATGTTCAGAGCGATATTGAGTTCAGCCAGCCTTGCAGCTTTTTGCTTCAGCTCTGCTTCCTGCGGGAACGGCTTGCCGAGTTCCTGCTTTGCCGTTTCCATCTGTGCATACAAGCTGTCGAGTTTGCCTTGCACGGTGGCAAGGCGTTCAGCCATACCGTTCAGAGCGTTGTCGATTCTCGTTAAATTACCACGAGGGTCTTTGCCGAGGGTCACACGATGGGTCATTTGTCCTTTGAGGGTCAGAACATAATCACGCCCGAAGTCCTCCAGGGTGAGCGACATCGTAAAGCCCCGGTAAGTGCCAATCTGCACCGGGTCAAGTCCCTTAACATCTTTGAACGCATCGACGAGGGCGGCACCAGCGTTTTCCTTATCGGTGAGGACATCGCCTCTCACGGTCATACCGGCAAAGCCGTCAACGGGGTGCGGATGCTCGGCAAGCGTTTTCATATCGGCGTTAAAGCCTTCAATGAATTTCTTGTTCTGTTCAATCTGTTCGGGGAAATAACGGAGCAGATTGTCCTCCAGGCGGTACTGCTGACTTTGGTGGTTTGCCTTCATCAGCTTCAAACGAGCGACATCCACATCCAGGTCCATCTTCTCCTTGATACGCTCATCACCGGCGCACAGAGCTTTGATTTCTGCGTAAGACAATGCCGTTTCGTCAATATCGTCGCAGGCTCTCACAGGAGATTTGGAAGTCATAATCTGCGAGATAAACTTCTGCTTGTTCTCCAGGGTCTGCCAGAGGTAGGCGTCAAAAGTTGCCTCTGTCACATAGCGGTAAATGTGGACTTCGGGATTCATATTGCCCTGGCGAATGATACGACCGGAACGCTGTTCAAGGTCGCCGGGTCTCCAGGGTGCATCAAGGTCATGGAGAGCGATGAGTCTGTCCTGGACGTTCATACCGGCCCCCATCTTAAAGGTCGAACCCATCAAAACACGAACCTGTCCCGAACGGACTTTGCTGAACAATTCCTTTTTGCGGGCTTCGGTATTTGCCTCGTGGATGAAAACAATCTGTTCTCTCGGAATACCCTTGGCAACGAGCTTGTCACGAATATCGTCGTACACAGTAAAGGCTTGTTCTTCCTCCGTGCCACCGTCTTTCTCTGCAAGGTGCTCCAATGCCCGGAGTTCGGGGCTGTCGAGATTTCCTGCAGGAGCTTTGGCAGCTCTCTTGGTTGCTGTGCTTTTCGGTGTGCTCAAATCACAGAACACGAGCTGAGTGAGTTTGTCGGCGTGACCGTCCTCCCAAATGCGGTGAATGTTATCCACGCACATATTGACCTTGCTGGTCGGCTCATCGGGGAGGTTCGGGTTGATGATGCGCTGGTCCAGACCGAGCTTGCGACCGTCTGAGGTGATGCGGAGCATATTGTCAACGGACGGGTCAACCGCACCGGAATGAACGGCTGCGGCTCGCTCGGACAACTCCTGCACCATAGCCTTTTGGATTTCCGTAGGCTGTGCCACTTCGTTGTGGTAGATAGGCGTCGGGGTTGGCAGATTGAGCTGGTCGGCTGTCTTAATATCTGCCGCCTCTTTGAACAGGTTCATCAGTTCAGGCAGATTGAAAAACTTTGCAAAACGGGTTCTTGCCCGGTAGCCGGTTCCTTCCGGTGCAAGCTCAATGGCTGTCGTGGTCTCACCAAAGGTGGAAGCCCAACAGTCAAAGTGTGCCAAGCCCTTGTTGCGGATAGTGTCGTGCTGCAGGTATCGCATCATCGTGTACAGCTCCGTCATAGAATTGCTGACGGGCGTACCCGTAGCGAATACTACGCCACGGCTGTCGGTCAGCTCGTCGATATAGCGGCACTTCAAGAGCATATCCGAGGACTTCTGTGCATCGGTGGTCGAGAGACCTGCCACGTTTCGCATCTTCGTGTAGAGGAACAAATTCTTGTAATTGTGTGCCTCGTCCACATACAGACGGTCAACGCCGAGCTGTTCAAAGGTGATTACATCATCCTTGCGGGAACTGTCCTGCAATTTCTGTAGTCTTGTCTCCAAGCCCTTTTTGGTTCTCTCCAAGGACTTGATTGTGAAGCGTTCGGCTCGGCTCGCCTTGAGTTCTTCCAAGCCCTCCTCAATCTCCGCAATCTGCTCCTGCAGAAGTCGCTCCTGTCTCTCCTGGGAAACAGGAATACGCTCAAACTGGCTGTGTCCGATGATAATGGCATCGTAGTCGCCGGTGGCAATTCTGCCGCAGAACTTTTTACGGTTTCTCGGCTCAAAGTCCTTTTTGGTTGCGGTAAGAATATTGGCAGAAGGATAAAGGCGGAGGAACTCACTTGCCCATTGTTCGGTCAAGTGGTTGGGAACGACAAACAGCGGCTTTTGGCAAAGCCCAAGGCGTTTGCTTTCCATAGCGGCGGCGACCATTTCAAAGGTCTTGCCTGCGCCCACTTCGTGAGCAAGGAGCGTGTTTCCTCCGTAGAGAATGTGCGCCACGGCATTGAGCTGATGTTCACGGAGCTTGATTTCGGGATTCATACCGCTGAACACGATATGAGAACCGTCATACTCACGGGGTCTCGTGGAGTTGAACAGCTCGTTGTACTTGGTGACAAGCTCCTGTCGGCGGTCGGGGTCCCTCCAAATCCAATCCTGGAATGCATCCTTGATAGCCTGCTGCTTTTGTTGTGCGAGGGTGGTTTCCTTGGAGTTGAGCACACGGCGTTCCTTGCCGTCGGGGTCGGTTAAGGTATCGTAGATACGAACGTCACGGAGGTTCAAGGTGTCCTCCAAAATCTTGTAGGCGTTGGCTCTGTCCGTTCCGTAGGTCATATAGGCGTTTACGTCGCTGTAGGACGGCTGAGATTTGCCGGTGATGTTCCACTCTGCAGAGAACGGCGAATAGTTTACTTCGATACTCCTGCGCAGGTAATACGGCGGTTCAAAGGTCTCCACCATAAACTGCTGAATATAGGCTTTATCAATCCAGGTTGCACCGAGGCGAACTTCGATTTCAGAGGCATCCAGGTCTTTCGGCTGTGCCATTTTGAGAGCTGCCACATTGTCGGCAATCTCATTGCGGTGGTTGGCATCTTCGGGGAGCATTGCCAAAGCATTTTCGTAATACTTCAGCTTTTCACGCACGTTACCGGAGAGAAAGTCATCCGCTGTACGCCAGGTGTACGAGCCATCGGGCTTGCGGCTCAAATCCATATAGATAACGCCACGTAAATCGCTTGCCAGTTCTTCCTCGGTCTTGCCGGTAAGAGAGGACATATACGCCATATCCACACGGGCTTTTTCTGCGATAGATACCGCCAGAGCCTCCGCAGCGGTGTCAACCGAGGTCACGACTTCTCTGGGCTTGATGGTACGCTTGGTGAACATATCCGCCTTACGTTTGAGGTTATTGTCCTCGTCGAGCACTTCCAGAGAGCAAAGCAGATAATAGGAGCTGTCGTCTGCAAAGGCGAGAGCGTTGCCACGGCTGTTGATAAGCCCGTGTTTTGCCGTGAATTTGTCGTAAAGGTCATTCAGCTCTCTTTGGGTCTCACGGATAGTCGCATCCGAAACGAAACCGTCCATCTGCTGACCGATGAGCTTTTGAACGCAATCCCGAAGCTCCACCATACCCTTAACACGCTCCGTTGCCGTTGCGTTCAGTTCGGGCTTCACCATTCGGCTGTTTTCACGGTAGTACACATCGCCGTCCACCACGGTATAGGAGTAGTTCTTTACGTTCGGGTCTGCCGGGATAGAGGTATCAATGGCTTCACCATCACCGAGTTCGGGAAGCTCCGCTTCGGTATAAGTGCCCTTGATGTTCTGGATAGCGTACTTGAGCTGAACGCTCAAATCCAAGCCCTCATACGGCTCAACAGTAAAGTCCTGTTTACCGTACTGTGTGCTTTCCGAGGTCTGGCGACCAAGCACCATTTCCGGGTTGTCGATAAAATAGCTGTTGATGGCAAATCCGTCATCGTTCTTGCCGAGATGCACCCAATCGGGTTCAATTTCAATGGGTCTGTCACGCTTTTGCAGGAAGATGATGTCGGACACAACCTCTGTTCCTGCGTTTGCCTTGAAAGCATTGTTGGGCAGACGGATAGCACCGAGCAGGTCGGCTCTCTGTGCGATATACTTCCGCACTTCGGGAGATTGCTTATCCATCGTGTAGCGGGAGGTCACGAACGCAACCACGCCGCCCGGTCTTACCTGGCCGAGAGCCTTGGCAAAAAAGTAATCGTGGATAGAAAAACCGAGCTTGTTATAAGCACGGTCGTTGACTTGATACTGACCGAACGGTACATTACCGATGGCGAGGTCATAGAAGTCTCGTCTGTCGGTGGACTCAAAGCCTGCAATAGTGATGTCTGCCTTGGGGTAAAGCTGTTTTGCGATTCGCCCTGTGATGCTGTCCAGCTCCACGCCGTAGAGCTTACTGTTCTGCATCGTTTCGGGCAGACAACCGAAGAAATTGCCGACGCCCATAGACGGCTCCAGAATGTTGCCGGTCTCAAAGCCCATATTGCCAACGGCTTCATAGATAGCCTTAATGACGGTAGGGCTTGTGTAGTGAGCGTTCAGCGTGGAGCTTCTCGCTGCGGCGTATTCTTCGGGAGAAAGGGTCGCATACAGTTCCGCAAACTCGTTCTTCCAGTTGTCCTTTGTCTCGTCAAAGGCATCTGCCAGACCGCCCCAACCAACGTATTTTGCGAGGACTTCCTGTTCTTCGGGTGTAGCTTGTCTGCCGTCAAACTCCAATTCTTTCAGAAGGTTGATAGCATCCATATTCATACGGAACTTTGCTTTTGCACCACCTTCGCCCAAGTGGTCGTCGGTGATTTGGAAGTTGTGAAGCTCCGGTTTAGGGGTAGGCGGTTCAGGTTCGACCGCCTTGATGGTGCGGATTTCCACATCATACGGAAGATGATTGTCCTCCGCAGAGTAAAACGCCACGGTCTCGGACTCCAGTTTCGGCTCGGTAGGCAGCTCCGCATTTCGCTGTGCTTCGGTAATCTCCACGAGCCTACGCATAAACTCAATGGATTCGCTCCTGAAAATCGGAAAGCCGGTAGCGTTCTGGAAGGTCACGTCCTGCAGGCTAACGCTTCCGAAGTCAAGATTTACGCTGTCAACGACAAATCTGCGACCATCAATCTCGTAGGTGGATTCACGAGGGACAAGGTGCTCTTTTGCGAAAGCCTCGTCAGCTTCATGCTGAGCGATTTTCTCGGCATCTGCGTTTACCTGCTGAATAAAAGGGTCATTGTCGAGCTTTTCGGGTTCGACCAATTCGCCGTTCACGATACCACGCTGGGCAAGCTCCGCACGGATATACACGGGGTCAATATCGTCCAGACGGTCGTATTCCTCTTGGGTATAAAACCTGTCCTCCTTGATGAGCTGTGCCACTCGGCGCTGCACCTTCGCCCAAGACATTTCATAATCAATGTCCGTTCCTGTCACGGTGATGTGCAGGGGCTTCGATACGTCGCCGCCGTATTCCTTGGAGAGCCAAGCGGCTGTGTCACGCTCACGGGCGTGGTCTGCCATATACCGGACGACAGCTCGCTTGCTTTCAATGTTGCCGTTCCATCTTTGCAGAGCTTCATCAATGTCCGCCTGCGTGATTTCACGGGAGGCAACGGGTGCTTCAACTGTCACAGTTAGGGGGTTGTTTTGGGCTTCTGTAACGCTTACAGGCTCGATTTCTGCTTCCTGGGATAATTCCTCAACCGCCGGGAAAACGGGCAAAGAACGGCTTATATGCTCGTTTACGATGCTGTTATACTCGGCAATCGTAACGCCGTGGGTCTCGCGGAGTTTTTCAACAAACTGCTCCAGGCTGTGTGCCGGAACACCGCACAATTCCACTCGCCCTGCACCGGCGATTGCTCTTGAAGTGAGGTTAAGGTCGAGAATTTCTGCGGCTACTTTGGCATCCTCGCCGTACATTTCAAAGAAATCTCCGACCTGGAACAGCACAATATCATCGGGTTGGTCGTGCTTGATGTCGTTGTATGCGTCCATCAGCTTGCGGAACTGTCCCTCACGGGTCTGGAGTTCATCATACCGTGCCTTTTCTTCGGGCGTGAAGTATCTGCCGTTACGGATGATGTTATCAAACTTTGCAAGAACCTTATTCCAGTTCAGCTCCGCATCGGCGCAGTCGGGCTTCTGTAAGCGGATACCCTTGCCAGAGCTGTCAATCCAGCCTCGTCCCGATACGGAGTGAGAGCTGCCGCCGATACCGTACTCGTTCTTTAGAAAATCTGTCTTTTCCTTGGAGTTGTGAGAGCCGGTGAGATAGGTGTAAATACGACCTTTGCCGCCCTCAACATTACTGCCACGGGTCAAGGTAGCATCAATTTCATCATCGGTGATGAACATTCCAACCTTCGGCACTTCTGCCATATCGGAGGTATATTCACGTCTTGGCAGGTCAAGGTCTTTCAGAGCGTTCCAAATCTCAACGGGCTTGTGGTAGTGAAAACGCATCACATCACGGTCTGCTTTGTAAGCATCCATAAAAGCGGAGTAATCTGCTGAGACTGTCTGACGGAAAGCAGGGTCTTTCAAGTCCTCTGCGAGCCTTGCGGTCGCATCGGGAAAACCGCCTCTGCGGTAGTCCTGCAAAGTGCCGAGAACATTCTGCTCCCTGGCTTCACCGCTCAAATCCCCACGGATATACCACAGCTTTTGAGAAAGCTCTGTACGCTCGTGCAGTTCAGCCTCGGCAAGCTCCACATTGGTGGCGTATTTACCCTCGTCCATAAGCTGACCAATACGCTCGGCAGCATCCTCCCAGGATATGACCTGTGCGGATTTGGAATATCTTGCCGTTCTGCCTTTGGCAAAGTGGATGCCGTCCTCTGCGTACCACACAGAAAATTCGCCATTATTCGACTTCAGACCGGCACCGCCGTGGTATTCCTTTTTCAGAATACCCACGATTTCTTCCATTGGCTTCTGCTTCTGGAAAGCGGAGGCAACCACCATACGGGTATGCTCGGAGTTGCTGGCAAGACGAAGCACATCGTCAATATCCTCCTGGGCAAAAGAAAAAGCGAAGGGTGCAGGTCGTACACTCTCCGCTTCATCTATGAAGGATATTTGCTCCTGTTCGGTTAGGAACAGCCCCTCATCAAAGAGGGTAAGCTGTCCGGTTATGCCAGAACCAGTTCTGCGAGAATTGTTTCTTCGGCTTCTGCTTTGAGGTTGTTCATCAAGCCCACCCACATCATCGGGTCTCTGGCTTTCAGTTCCTCCGTCACGCCGTTCACTTTCATCAGTTCGGGCATCATCTGTTCCATTCTGCGGTTCGCCGTCTCGTCGATTTCCCTCAGATGCGGGTACAGGCTCTCCGACAGAATCATCTGGTTCCACAGCACCGGTCTGTGCTCCTGCAGGTACAGCTTCCGCATCCTGCCGTACTTGCCCAGGGGCATCGTCTCGGTCTCGGTCAGCGTCAGATTCGGGATAAAGTAATCCCCGTTCTTCGTGTAGTTCAATGTGTTCTCCATAACTCTGTGTCCTTTCCGCCTGCTGCTGCAGACTTGCTTCTCGCTCGTGATTTTTTACTGTGACCGCAATCTGCCTTAAAACCTGCTCGGAGGTATTGCTGATAACCGTGCCGAGGGCAGCGATTGTGTCACGGGTGTTAAAGTCGAATACGCTCAAAAAGTCCTCGTGCTCAAAGTAATCGCCGGGGTTCAGACCGCAGCGAGACATGAGCGTGTAGGTGGTGCTCACGGTAGCGGCATTGCGGAACGCAACCTCTACGTTGTAATCATCATACTCCTCAAGGAAGGAATCGGCAAGGATGCCGAGGATGTCACGGTGGTTATCGTTCCAGTATTCGGTCACGAGCTTGGATGCAATTTTCTCCAGTTGGTCGGCAAGACCTTTCTCACCGGAAACACCATAGCGGTTTTCCAGGGCGGCGGTCACAGCGTCCTGATGCTCGTCTTTGTACTCCCAAAGATTAAGGCGGCGAGAGTTCTCTCTGCCGCCCGTATCGGAAAAATCAAACACATATTTAAGCCTTGGATTGTCGCCGGATGTGTCAATCAAAGCAATACCCTTGGTGCCACGACGGACATATCTGCCCATTTGCTTATTCCAAAGGTCGTAGTCGGCACAGGCTGTTGCGTTTGGCTTTTGAGCGAAAATCATCAACTGTTCGTGGAACGGGTACTTATACAATCGTCCGACAGTTTCAAGAAACGCTGTCCATTCACCGAAACTGCCTGTTACCTGCTTGGCGGTGTGGTCTGCCATTTGCGAGTAAAAATCCAGTTTACTTGGCATTGGTTTCCTCCTTCATAAAGAATTAGAGCACCCGAAAATCGGATGCTCTGTGTGGGCTTATTCCTCGTCATCAAAATCCGGATACAACTCCAACTTACCATAGTCAGCATCGGTCATGGTTTCCAGCTTAGAGATAGCAGAGTCGGTCATGGCTCGAAGCTCGGTTTCGTCCTCGGACAGTTCCTTTTTCATATCACGCAGAGCGTTCAGCGTACCCATTCTGTCGCCGGTATCGTAGATGCACATGAGGTTCATTTCATCGTTTGAGAAGTTCATTATAAATCCCTTTCCGCACTTCTGTGCTGTGTCGTTTGCTGCCTGTCCTCGGTTTGGTACTGACGGAGCTTTGCCAGAACAGACGGTTTCTTAGATTTGGTTTCTTCTTTTGCAGGTGCAGGCTTTTCGGTCTGCCTCGGACCGTTGTTGATAACGCCGTCAATCATCCCATAATCATCTTCCAACTGCATTTCTGCGTTTTTCAGATAATTGTCGGTATTGCGGAAGTTGTGCAGCTCCTTATATCCAACGCTGTCAACGTAGTGATAGGATACCACACCTGCCTGCTTTAACGCCACGATGTCACTGATAGAAAGGCTGTGTCCTGTGAAGTCCTGGGGGTGCTCAATATTGAAAATACGGTACAAATTCTCCAACTTTTCCATCTGGCTGCCGTCACCCGCAAGTGCTCCGGTGTAGATAAGCTCATAGTTTTCATACTGCGGCTCGATACCCTTGGATTTCAAATAGTCGGAGTTCATAAAACGAATGTCCGTTGTGGCATCGTCACGCTTTAACTGATAGATGGCGTAGGTGTCACCGGAGCTTTCAAGAAATGCCTGTTCACGCTTTTTGCGGATGATTTCATTATCCATAGGCGGCACGTCGTTTTTGATGGCATCCCAATCCTCACGAGTGATACCAAAGCAGCCGGAGAACAGAACAATGTCCTCGGTATCGAACGCCATCGCTTCGGTGTTGCCCTCGTAGAGCATATAAATGGGGACGTCACGCTCAAAAAGCTCCAAGGCTCGCTCCTTGGAAAGAGGAAGCATATCCGAGTCGGTATAGCCGTAAGCGTTCATCGCCTCGATGGACATGGACGGGTCGGGCATATAGCCGTTATCGGGAGCTTGGGTAGGAGGTTCCTCCTCAATAGGCGGGTCGATTGCCGCTGTACTCTCGCCGGAAGCCGTGCTTTCATCAACCGCTTCCGTCATCGCAGGTTCGGCGTTGATTTTTCTTGCCTGCCATTCTGCGTGAGCAAGGTCGTTTGCCTGTTCCTCGGTCATACCTTGCTCCATAAAGTAGTCCACCATTTCAAGGATATTCATTTCCGCTAAAGGCTTTTCCTCGGTCTCGACAGCCATTTCAGCCTCACGCTCTTTCATAATCTCCGCATAATGCCGGTCAATGTCGGTAATCAGCTCGGAGGACGTTTTATTGATTGTTTCCAGGCTCGCACGAAGCTCTTTCAGTTCCTTGTCCTTTGACCAGGTGGCGATATAGCCGAAGCTGTTTTCGCCCGTTGCAATACCATAATAGGCACAAACGGCAAAAGATATACTCTCAGCTTCGACCTCCTCGGTGTTGCGGTCCTTGAGCTGTTCGTTTAGGAACTTATAAGCGGAAATTTCACCGCCGATGAAGTTCAATCCCTCGTCCTCGGTAAACATCAGCCGTCCATCTTCGCCAAGGTCAAGGGGTTTTGCTGTAATAATTGAACCGGCGTGATTGACGGTCACATGGCTTTCTACCGCAATCGGCTGTCCGGGGTCATCGTCGGAGCCACGCAGGTCATACACATACATTCCTTCGGGAATGGTTGCAGGGTCAATGCGACCATTGGAGAACAGACCGGGCACATCGAAGATTTCGACCTTTTGATACTTTTCAGCACCCTTCGGCTCGGCCACTTTCTTTTGGTTGTGGAGCTTGGAGTGGGCAATCTCGTGTACAACGGCAGAGACCGTCTGCACCTCGCTCATACCCTCACGAATGGTAATGCTTTGGTCGTCCAGAGAGAAGAAACCATCTGCCTTATCCGCAATCGGTTTTATCGCAATCGGGACAGGAGACGCACGGTGCAAAGCCTCCATGAAAACCTCGTAGTTCTGCACATTGCCCTGGAGGTCAGAGGCGAGCTGCGGCAGGGGTTTTCCGTCTGTCTGCGACACATCAAAGACGGTGACGGGCTTGAACATCGGGATTTTGATTTCCTTTTCCTCGATGATAACCTTGCCGTTTGCATCAAGCATAGGCAGGTTGGTGTCGGGGTCTCGCTTCTCCTGCTCAATCTTCTTTTTGTAGGGCGTGGGGGCAATAATTTTAATGCCTTTTTCGCCCTTCATCACATTACGCTCGAACTGGTCTCTCCACTTGTTGAAGCCTGCCACCAAGGTGGCATCGGGTCTCTGCATATAGATGAGCATGGTGTTGTTCACGCTGTACTTGTGAAAACGGCTCATGGTTCGCAGATATTCAGCGTACTTGTCCGACTGAAACAGGTCTTGAATACCTCTTTCTATGCTGTCGGTGATGTCTTTGAGTCTTTCCTTGTTGGTTTGTTTCTCATTTTCAACCATAGAAAACTCCTTTCAAAAAAATTAGCAGCCTTAAACCGAAGTCTAAGACTGCTATGTAATGCGTGTATTTAATTGTTTTCAAACCTCTTTTTTAAGGTTTCGTAGTGATTTCTGTTTGACTTATCTCCATTGTTATCGGGAAATAAGCAGTATGGTAAGCTGTCGCTTTCTCTGTGTTTGATAACACATTGACAGCATTTCCCGTGATTTGGACAGTTCTCCTTGGGGCAGATGCACTCTTTTACATTCGGACATCCACTCATAGGCTTTTCCTCAAAAGTGTTTCTACCTCGGCAGTTTTCAAAACCTTGCCGAACGCAGCGACCTTATCGTTGATTACAATAGCAGGCATAGACATTACTCCATATGCCATAACCTTTTCCATATCGGTGATGTACTCAACCTCAACAGATAACCCCATATTGGCAACTGCAGTCTTTGCGTTTTCGTACTGCTCGTGGCAAGACTTACATCCTGCACCAAGAACTTTAATACAGCAGATACCATCAACTGCTTCACCGCAACAGATGTTTTCCTCTACAACGGATTCCTGCACATCACCACCGCAAGAGCAACAGCAGGGTTTCTTTTCTTCCTTTTTCTTTCCAAAATTAAATAGTGCCATATTGACAACCTCCTAAATATTATAAAATTAAGCCTTGAATAGCGTTAAAGAAATAGCCGACCACAATAATTCCAACCGCACAAATGCCGATAAAGATACCGAGCAGTTTCGGCTTGATTGCTTTTTTCAGCATTATCATAGACGGCAGAGAAAGCGTTGTTACTCCCATCATAAAGGATAGTACCACACCAAGCTGTGCACCTTTTGCGAGTAACGCTTCTGCAATCGGGATTGTACCGAAGATGTCAGCATACATCGGAATACCGACAATCGTTGCAATAATTACGCCAAACGGATTGCCTGTGCCAAGGATTTTGACGATTATATCTTCGGGTATCCAGTTGTGGATAATTGCACCGATACCAACGCCTACAAGAACATACGGGAACACTTTTTTTGCTGTGGAAACGACTTGTTCCCATGCATATTTGATACGGTCTTTGTATGTCAATTTTTCTTGAGGCAGGTCAATGGAATTTGCTTTACGGATAAATTCCTGTACTTGATTTTCAAGGTGTAATTTCTCGATAACGGTTCCGCCGATAACAGCAATTACCAAACCAAGAATCACATATAATACGGCAACTTTCCACCCGAAAATACTCATTAGCAGAACGAGCGAGCCTAAATCCACCATTGGTGATGAAATCAAGAAAGAAAAGGTCACACCAAGGGGCAGTCCTGCACTTGTGAAGCCGATAAACAGCGGAATAGACGAGCAAGAGCAGAATGGTGTTACTGTACCGAGAAGTGCAGCTACGCAATTAGCACCTATGCCGTGGAATCTGCCGAGTATTTTCTTTGTTCTCTCCGGCGGGAAATAACTCTGAATGTAGGAAATCAGCAGAATTAAGAAGCCGAGCAACACCATAATCTTGATGGTGTCATACAAAAAGAACTGTATGCTGCTCCCGATGCGAGAGGTAATATCCAACCCACAGAGTTCAAGCAAACTGCCTATCAACTGATTAATCCAACTCATACCGAGAATTTCTTTTTGAAAGAAGTTCCAAATTACTTGCAACAACACTCACCGCCTTTCTTGCAGGAAAGACTTGAAATAAACGCCTTGAAATTCTGTAAAGTTTCACAGTTCAAGGAATAATGCGACCATTTTCCTTCCTTGCGCGTCTCGACTAACCCGCAATCGCACAGAACTTTCATATGGTGGGATAAAGTTGGCTGCGTAATCTCAAATGCTTCAAGCAGTTTGCAACCACACATTTCCCCGTTAGAAAGCATTTTTACAATCTTTAGCCTGTTAGAATCACTCAACGCCTTGCAAATCAAAGCAACATCAATTTCGTTCATATAAGCACCTCGCATAGATATTTGTCTATGTGATAGTATAGCAGACATATAGATGGTTGTCAATGTGTTTGAGAGAAGTTCATAAAATAGTTACAAGTTGCCGACCTGCAGGAACGATTTGCCCCCACAGGTCGGCTGTGCCTTATTTTCCAAAGTCCAGGCTGTATAGCGTCTTGGCTCCGCCATCGGTCATTACGAGGGTTGCATCGTAAGACTTGCCGGTTTTCTCAGAGAAGATACCCTTAACCGGAATACGACCGTTTTTCAGCAAGGTCGCCGCCATTTTCTTTGTCAGCGAGATTTTCTTGCCCGTGAGGAACTTGTTGTCTTTCCACAGACCGAAGCGGCAGTCGTTGGTCTCGCAGAAAAAGCCCTTTTTACTCTCTGTCACATCGCCGCCGCAGCGAGGACATTTGCCGATAACCTCACGACCGGACGGGAACAGCACCTCCGCACCCTTAATGACGGAATAGGTTTTTACAAGGTCGCTGACCATAAGGCTAATTTCAGCCATAAAAGTGTCCGCATCCAGCTCGCCACGCTCCACCATTTTCAGCTTGTGCTCCCATTCTGCAGTAAGCAAAGGGGATTGAAGCTGTTCGGGAAGAACGGTAATGAGGGACACACCGGTATTTGCAGGCGTAAGATTCACAGATTTCTTTGCCTTTTTACGCTCCACAAAGCCCGTGGCAATCAGCTTTTCGATAATACCGGCTCTCGTTGCAGGGGTTCCCAAACCCTTACGCTCGGCATCTTCGGGCATTTCCTTTGCGCCTGCTACCTCCATAGCAGAGAGCAAGGAGTCCTCGGTAAAGTGTGCCGGAGGCTTGGTGGTTCCTTCCTTGATTTCGGAGCTTGCCACGGTCAATTCGTCGCCGTTATGGAGTTCGGGCAGCACCTTGTCGGTCTGTTCCTTTTCGTTGTAAGCTTTCCAACCCACGTTGGTAATCGTCTTGCCCTTGGCGGTAAAAGCGGTGCTGCCGCAGATGATTTCAGCGATGGTTTCACGGAACCGGTATGCCTCGCTGACTGCACGGAGTACCTGCTTGGCAATCATAGAGAGAATTTCACGCTCACCCGCAGGGAGCGTTTTCAAATCCGTCTCACCGGCAACCATCGTCGGGATGATTGCATGGTGGTCGGAGACCTTCTTACTGTTGCACACCTGACTTGCCTTGACCGAAGCAGGTTCGGCTCCACCGCAGATGCCGGCAGAGCAAATAACCACCGCCTTCACGTTGTCCGCCATATCGTCGGTCAAATACCGGCTGTCGGTACGGGGATAGGTGCAGAGCTTCTTTTCGTAAAGGCTCTGTACATAGTCGAGGGTCTGCTGTGCGGTGTAGCCGAGCAGACGGTTCGCATCCCTCTGGATGGTAGTCAAGTCGTAGAGCGCAGGAGCTTTCTCACTTTTCTCCTTACTTTCCACGGACTTCACAACCGCCGTTTTACTTGCATTGGCAACCGCTTCGGCATCTGCCTTTTTCTTGAACTTTTCGCTGACCGCCGTAAAGGAGCCGAAGTCCAGCTCTGCGGTGTAAAAGGCTTCGGGCTTAAATGCGTCGATGTCAGCTTCACGCTGTACAAGCAGAGCCAAAGTCGGAGAAACCACACGACCGACGTTCAAGGTTCTGTGATACAGCACCGAGAACAGGCGGGTAGCATTGATACCAACAAGCCAGTCTGCCCACTCTCGGCATCGGGCGGCGGCAAAGAGGTTGTCGTACTCTTTGCCGTCCTTCAGTTCCCGGAAACCCTGGGCAATGGCATTGTCCTCCATAGAGGAAATCCAAAGGCGGTAGATAGGCTTTTTGCATCCGGTCATCTGATAAATGTTGCGGAAGATAAGCTCGCCCTCACGCCCTGCGTCACAGGCGTTAATGACATCGGACACATCGGGGCGGTTCATCAGATGCTTCAATGTGGCGAACTGGCTGTACTTATCACGGGGAATTTTGTACTTCCAGTTGGCAGGTACGATGGGCAGGTCGTTATAGCTCCATTTGGCATACTTCTCATCGTAACTGTCTGCGTTGGCAAGCTCGCAGAGGTGTCCGAACCCCCAGGATACGATATAGTCACGACCCTCCATGTAGCCGTCCTTGCGGTCTTTTACACCGAGGACGGCAGCGATGGACATACCCACAGAGGGCTTTTCAGCAATTACCAGTCTTTTTGTCATGTTTGTCTTTCTCCTTTTTCGCTTGATAGGCTTTCTGACGCTCCTTGTTTTCATGGAGCTTCTTCAAATATCTTTCAAAAGCGAGGTCACCCGCGATGTCCTCTGCGACATCCGCCAACGTCACTCGCTCCACACAACTGTCAAAGAAACGCATTATCCTTTGTTTTCCTCGCTTTCCGCCATCAAATCAGCATCGTCAATTTCGGTCTCCTCGTCGTAGTCCTCGTCATCCTGCCCGAAGTCATAATCGTCAAGGTCGTTGTTTCCTGCGGCTTTGTCCTTCGGCTTGCGAATCTTGAACCAGTAGAACGCACCGCTGCCTGCACCGGCAATCAGAAGAATGATAACGGGCATGAGATTGGCGGCAGGCTTTTCCTCGGCAGGTTCTTCGGTCGGCTCAGTGGGTTCGGTTTTAACCACCGGCTCTCTGCCGACACACTCACTCATATTGGTGCGGCAAATCTCGCAGTCGGTCTTGATAGCACCAACGGCACACTTATCGGTACAGGAGCAAACCGGAGCCTGTGTACCGTCCTCGTTTGCCTCAATCAAAGTCATAAGATCTGCTTCGTCCACCAGGTTCATGAAGTACACATTTTCCTGGTCGCCGTTGCGGTCGATAACAAGGTAGAAGATGTTTCCGTTCTTCGATTCCAACGTGATGAACTGCTTATCTCGCTGAGGGCTGTTTTCGGTAGCTTCCGCTTCAATCTGGAAAAAGTCATCAATAAGGCTCAAATTGCCGCTTGGCGTAAAGGCTTCACCTTTTTTTCCGCCAGCACCGCCGACACCGTTCGACATAAACTGCATAATCATGGAAAGCAAGGCAGAGTCAATATTGCTGTTCTGCTCGGCTTTTTCCATAAGCTCCAGATAGTCGCTGTGAACAAAACCTTTCTTTTCGGGAACGATGACCTCATACCAATCGCCCTCGGAGCCGATAACGGTGACTTCCTCGCCGCAGCGGAGCTGGTCGATAATCTCATAGCTCATACCGGCTCCGGTACGCAGATTTAGACGACCGCCGTTTGTCACGACTTTTCCGGTGGTCTTGATTTCCTCGGTGACAGCATCATTCAAAGTGATTACCACGCTGCCATCCTCATTGATGACATAGGAATAAGGAACTTCCTCTGCACCTTCGGTCGGCTCGGCGTTTTCCGTGGGTTCGGTGGCTTCTACGCCCGTGGTCGGAGCTTCGTCGCCGCCCGAAGCAAATGCTGTAATAGAAAAGCTCGCCATGCAAAGCACAGCGAGCATAAGAGCAAAAATTTTTCTGAATTTATTCATGACTGTTCATTTCCTCCGTTTCCATAGTTTTGGGAATGGACACAGACGGGATGGGGTTCTTCTTTGCTGCCGTAATCAGCTCAAAGAGAGCGTCGGGCGACAGACCGTACTCCCGCACCATTCCGATGATGTCCGTGTTCTCGATGCGGATAATGTCCACATCAATCTTCTTGTTTCTTTCCTGCAGTGAAGCAATCTTCGCCACATTCTTTTCTCTCTCCTCACGGAGTTTCACGACTTTCGGGTTCATAACATCCTCCTTTACGGACTTGGTAAACGCCCATAGGCTAAAAAGTGCTGCTGCCAGTAGCTTGAAGAAAGGTCAGCATACTGGATAGGGTCGCCGCAATGAATCATCCTATTGTTGCCCACATAGATACCCACATGGGAAGCTCCCGTGGTATCGTAGGTGCCCTCAAAGAATACCAGGTCGCCGGGACGAACATTGGATGAAGAAACTCTCGTACAGATGCCCAGCAGACCCGAAGCACCAAGTCTGCCGATATTCCAGCCCACACCGCAGTTGTTGACCACCCAGGAGACAAAACCGGAGCAGTCAAAGGAAGTCGAAGGTGAACTGCCGCCCCATACATAGGGGTAGCCCAGGTATTTCTCTGCTTCCTCCATCATAGCGGCGAACTGTGGGTCAGAAAGAGCATCCGCAGGGATTTCATAATCCTCGTACTCGGTGCTGTAATAGCGGTTCACATACGACGAATCCGGGAACAGGTCTGGACGATTTCCAAGGGAACTCATATAGGTGGCATACATGGAGAGCTGGTCCTGGCTCATGATATACACCGGTACATGAGAGAGGTTAAAGTTTTCAAGGCTTACATGGCAGATGTAGTAGGTGTATGGCACCTGAACCTCATAGGTGTAGGTGTGCGTATTTCCATCCGCATCGGTGTAGGAGCCGGTTCTCGTCTCTGTCCGATACCTTGTTTCGGTCGTCACCGTTTCCGTTAGAATATACTGCTTGTCGAACAGCATTTGGATGGTGCCGCCGACTTCATCAATCGTCCATTCACCGCCGTGCAGAGCTGAGATAGCAGAAATCAGCACATAGGGGTCGTGTTCGATTTCGTCCAAATCGTAGTGGTATTCATCATAGTCATGGGTGCTTTCGTAGTTGTCCAGGTACTCCTGCAGCTCTGCTTCAAGGGCACAATACTGAGCCTCCGCAGCCTGCATATCGGCATCCTGGGCAGCATAGGTGGAAGCACTAAAGCCGGACACACCGCTTTGCACAATGACCGAACAGGAAGAAACAACACCGAGTAAGAACGCCACGATTAGAAAGAGACCAACGACTATCAAGGCTCCTTTCCAATGCCTTTTGAAAAACGCTGCTGTTTTCTTTGTCCCTTCTGTGGCTTTCTTTGCGGTCTTTGCCGTGGTTTGCGCTGTCTGCGCCGTATTCTTTGCACCTTTGCCAGCCTTTGCCGCCATATATTCTTTTTTTATGGCTCGCTTCTGCTGCCATCGGGAATATGGGTTACTGGAAAACTGCGGGGTTTGCTGTTGGGCTTGTTTATTCAGCGCACGGATATTGGCTTTGTCTGCTTTTACCTCGGCATGAGCCGCCGCACGGTAAGGCTTGAGCTTATGGGAACGGTGTGCGGATTCAAGTGTCCGCACACCGCCCTCGGCAACTTCTTCCAGTTTATGAGCACCCTCCACGCCCACATTATCCTCCTCGGTCTCCCGGATTTTGCGGTGCGCTGTTCCAAGCACGGTGTTGACCGGCGTGGCAGTTACCGCATGGGAGAGCTTGGAGGGTGCTTTCTTTTCCACTTCCTCAAAGTGCAGTTTTACCGTCACCTTGCCATCCTCGCCCACAATACGCTCTTTGCGTTTGACGGATTTCTTCGGGATTTTTGACTCGGCTTTGTCCAGCTTGTCTGCCGCTTTATCGGCTTTCCGAATGACCTTTTCAAGCTCCGGGGATGCCCGTTCTTCGTCGCTAAACTGCAGCCTTGGCGAACGCTTACTCATAGGCAATCACCTCCAATCGCAGGGTAAGCGGGGTTACTCCTCAATGACGATGTGAACGGACACCTTATCACCGAAGATGTTGTGAATAATAGCGGACATGGCTCCCAGCATTTCGATAAAGTCATCCTCACTTTCTGCGCCATCCTCGTCGAAGCCGTCCGCTTCATCCTCGGCGCAACAGCCGCAGCAGTCACCGCAGCGACACTCAAAGTTGCAGTTATCATCTTCCTCATCGTCGATGGGATAATATCCTGCATCTTCGGGAGCAATCAGCTCGTTCTCCATCAGTTCGGCAAGGGCATCCTCGTCGTCAAAAACAAGGTAGGATTTGGGAATGCCCCAACTGTCAAACAGCTTTTCGGCGGCGATGGCGTAGGTTGCCGCCATTTTCATAATGGGTTCGTTTTCATGGGTGGCTTTCAGTTTGCCGATGTGGTGAGTGAGCTGTTTCACAAAGGAATACAGCATCACCTTTTCGTCGATGTGCTTGATGTAGTCGTCCTTGTGAATGAGATAGTGTTCGTTGTTCATGTGAAAATCCTCCTTGATTACTGTTCAGCTTTGGCATTCTCTGAAATGTCGGATAATTTGGTGGTCATGATACGGTACAGTTCGGTGTCCTTCGGGAATCGGTCAACGAAAGGCAGAATAACGGAGCCATAAAAAAGCAGCCCTTCGCCTTCACCGCTGTGGGTGACATACGAGAGCTGATGGGGAGAGATATTCAGATGTTTGGCGAGAATCTGACGGTCGCCCGATGCCTGGTTGAGCATATAGATATAATCGCTGTTTTCAAAGATGTTCTCAACCTCACGGCTGGATAACAGGTCTTTGACGTTCTGCGTGATACCCGTCGGGATGCCACCCCATTTACGGAATCGCTTCCAAATTTCGACGCTGTATGCCGCCGTCTGCTCCTCCTTCAAAAGCAGGTGCATTTCGTCGATATAGTAGCGGGTGGATTTCCGTGCCTCACGGTTGACTGTGACTCTGTTCCACACCTGGTCCTGCACGATAAGCATACCGATTTTCTTGAGCTGTTTTCCCAGTTCCTTGATGTCGTAGGACACGATACGGCTGTGAATATCCACGTTGGTACGGTGGTTGAACACATTGAGGGAGCCGGAAACATAGATTTCCAAAGCGGTTGCGATATAGTGGGCTTCTTTTTCCTCCTGTTTCAAAAGCTCGTTGTACAAGTCCTTCAGAATGGGCATCTTTTCGGGAACGGGGTCAGCCAGATAGTCCCGGTACACCAATCGCACGCAACGGTCGATGACCGTCTTTTCGACAGGCTGCAAACCCTCCTTGCCGCCGACAATCAACTCGCACAGAGAGAGGATAAAGTCAGATTTCAGCGACAACGGATTTTCGTCGTCCGAATAGTTGAGGTTCAAATCCATGGGATTGATATAGTTAGGCGAGGTCGGAGAAATGCGGATAACCTGTCCGTGCAGACGCTCCACCAGGGGACCGTACTCGGCTTCGGGGTCGCAGATGATAATATCATCGGAAGTGACCATAAAGACATTGGCAATCTCACGCTTTGCCGAGAAGGACTTACCCGAACCGGGCGTACCCAAAATCAAGCCGTTGGGGTTTTTGAGCAGCTTGCGGTCAACCATAATGAGGTTGTTGGAAAGAGCGTTGATACCGCAGTACAGAGCTTCCTGTCCGGTCTGGAACAGCTCTTGGGTGGTAAAGGGTACAAAAATAGCGACACTTGATGTGGTCAAGCCTCGCTGAATTTCGATTTGGTTGTACCCGATGGGCAGACAGCTCATCAGTCCTTCCTCCTGTTGGAAATCGAGCCTTGTGAGCTGGCAGTTATATTTCTGTGCGATACTGGATGCCTGGAACACATTGTTGGCAAGCTGCTGTTTGTTGTTCGCCGTGTTGAGCACGAGGAAGGTGAGCAGGAACATACGCTCATTTCGGCTCTGTAGATCCTGCAGAATTTTCTTCGCCTCATTGCCGTAGGTGGCAAGGTCGGACGGGATGATGTCCATATCATAACCGGAGCGAACCGCCTTTTTCTGTTCCTCAATGGTCATCTTCTGCAAATCGGTGATTTTGCGTTTGACCGTCTTGATGGCTTTCACCTGGTCAACGGACTGAATGTGCATCGTGACAATCAAACTGGATTCCATATCGAGGAAGTCAGCGAGCATACGGTCGTTCAGTTCGGGGGCGAGGATTTGAAGGAAGGATACGGCACCGAGCTTCTTGCCGATGCCGAACTCCTTGCCGTTTCTGAACTCAAAAGAGCTTGGAGCGATAAAGTCCTTAACGGAAAGCCCTGTAGGAGCCAGCCAATCCCAGGAGAACCGGAAGTCGAGCTGTTCGTCCATGTGCAACACTCCGTGCATCAGAGCCAATCGCTGTTTGCCGTTCAAGGGTTCAGCCGCTACGCCAAGTCTCTTGAAGTTGTTGAGCAGGTCTGTCTCAATGCGGTCAAGCCTCGGCTTTGCCTCCTTAACGCTTGCCGCTTCAATACCGAAGGTCAGATACTTGGTCTTGATAAGACCGTTGTTGCCACGGGCAAGCTGGCTTCTCAGCATATCCGTGTATTCCTCACGGATACCGTCAAAGTCGTCGCCCTGTGACGGGATTTCGATGCTGCTCCCATAGGTGTCCTTATTCGCCGCAAGGTTCATAAAGGACAACTGGAATTTTACGGAGCTGTCGAAGTAGTTGAGAAAGTCGCACCAGGATTCAAAGATAGCTGTTTTATCCTCGTTCTGATTGAGTTGATAGTTGATGTCCTGGAACTGCACCGTTTTGGTGAAGTAGCCGGGTTTCACACGGCAAACGCCGTCCGGCCACATTCGCTCAAAAGGGATACTGTCCTGTGCCGACTTTTTCTTCTTATCTTGATTTTTCGCTCTTGCGATTGCAGCTTGGATTTGCTTTTTTTCTGCTCTCGTGAGCTTGGTTTTTGTTGACAATACGATATACCTCCTTGTCGAGATTTTCCTGCCGTTCAAGCACCGCATAGAAGTTGTTCGTCATATACGGTCGCTGTTTTGGACGGAGGAAGCATACCTGCACGATGTTACAGACAATCTTTTCAAGAGGCTGTCCGTTCTTTTCGTACATAGCCAGCAGCATAAAGGGCAACAGGACGATAATCATAATGATTGCCGCTACGCTTTTATCCATAAAGGTCTTGCACAGAAAGAACAGAGGGACTGCGACCGCCGCACCGCCGCCGAAGCAAATGAGCTGGCGTTTTGTGAGGTTGAACATTACCTTTGTCTTTACTGCGTTTAGGTCTTTTGGTACGGGCACATAAGCCATAAGTGCATCACCTCCGTTTTAATGTGCCGAGAAGATAGATTTTGCCATAGAGCCGGTCTTGAACAGGGTGAAGCACAGGAGCACCGTGTAGCCCATACAAGTCCAGATGGCAGAGCTGATGTCTGCATCCACAGCGATGTTCTGGACGAGTGCCGCATAAATCGCCACGCAGACAATAATGAGAAACGCTTGGAACGCAAGTGCAAACAGGGAGCGAAGGTAATTCTGTCCCATATTGCCGCCTTCCTTGCTGACCATCGTTGCCATAGGGATAGGAGCAACCGAGGTCACGAGATAAATTTCAATCATACGACCATAGGTGACGATGAAAATGCAGATGGTGAGTGCCCAGGTGCAGATACCCACGAACAAACTCTGGAACCACAAACCGAACAGAGGTCCGATGTCCATTTCAAATAGTCGTTCCTCAATGTCTGTAATGACCGAGTTAATGTCTATCGAAGTATCGTGAGCAATTACGCCTGCGGCGCTGTTGACTACGCTCTGTCCCACATCGAATACGCCCATCACGATGTTCCATGTGTTCGTGACAATGATGACGGCACACGCAGTTTTGAAAATCCACTTGAAGAACATCCAAGTATCTACATCACCGTGCATATTGTTTTTGTCCGCTACCATCTGGATTAGTTCCAAGGTCATAACGAATGCCAATATTACACCGGCTATCGGGATGATGACGTTATCCGAGAGGCTTCGTATCATATTGTAGATAGAGCCATTCCACGCCTGTGGGGTCGCACCGACCTGACCTGCAATATCACCGACCTGCTGATTCACGCTGTCGAACATACCGGAGAGATTGCTGACGATACCGCCAACCAATACCTCTTTCAGCCATTCAACAATCGAATCGAGAATTTTGTCCATAGACGGTGAATCCCTCCTTTCCGGCTCCCGCCCTCGTTAAAGAACGGGAGCCAAGGGTGTTAATTGTTGAGGTCATTCTTGCCGGTATTAGCCGAACAAGCCGCTGAGCAGAGGCACGAGGGTGATGCCAATGAGGGCGACACCGCCGCCAGCCATCAACTGCTTCATACCCTGGGACTTTGCACCGGGGTTATCGTTACCGTAACCTTCCAGAAGGTTGATAACGCCCCAAATGCCAAGACCGGCACCAAGAGCAATAACGAGGGTCTGGAGGACACCAACTGCAGAAGTAAAAAATGCCATATACAAATGTTGCTGAAAGCTAAGAGCGTGCATAGGCACAAGTGCCGCACAGACCACAGAATCTTGCTTTCAGCGCTCCTTTCAAAAATTTTTGTTTGGTTTAATTTTTGAAAGTGGTCATTTTGTCTTTGGCGTCTTATCTATAATAAAAACCGCTTGTTAGGCGGTTGCTGACGCATCGGACGCATCTACTTCAAAAACTTCGTAAACATCGTCCGGTTTGGTTTTAAGACGGGTGGAGAGGTACTTTTCCACATCGAAATAGTTCCTGTCGTCTGCATCGGACAGGTACTTGTAGTTCGGGTGTTTGGTTATATCGAATTTATTCGACATAAAGGGTCTTACACCACGAAGCTGCAGGATGCACTTACCACCATCAAGGACGGCAAGCTCGTCTATCGTCGCAAGGTCTTTGCCCAGCTTTTGATAGTTGAGAGAATGAGAAACCTCTCTGCCACGGCTTTCACCGGTGTTGAAGGTATCAATCGTTTCCTTGCCGAGTGACTGGTTCAGTTCTTTCAGCGTGGTCGGTTCCGCACCGCCCAGGAAGATACGGGAGTCCATATTACCGATGATGGTGTCAGCGTTGTCCTTATACAAAGCCTTTAACTGTGATTGTGCCTGCAGGACAAGACAGGCAGAAATTTCACGGCTTCGGATGGTGGCTACCAGCTTTTCAAGGTTCGGAATCTGACCGATATTCGCCGCCTCGTCGATAAGGCAGCGAACGTGGACGGGCAATCTGCCGCCGTACACATCATCGGCTTTCTCACAAAGCAGGTTGAAAAGCTGCGAATAAATCATGGAGATTAAGAAGTTAAAGGTCGAATCGGTATCGCTCATAATGAGGAACAGAGCCGTCTTTCTAAACCTCTTATCCTTGGGGTCGTTGGGGTTAATGAATATCTTGTCACCAAGCGTATCCAGCTCCAACTCATCGTACATGGTGATTTCACGAAGCTCTGCAATATCGAAGGGAGCCAGACGAGCACCGCAGCTCACCAAAATCGACTTAGCAGTTTTGCCGGCCGCTAAAGAATACTTTGCATATTGGCGCACCGCAAAGTGGTTTGGGTCTTTTTCTGCCAGTTCCTCAAACATACGGTCAACGGGATTTTTGTACTCCTCGTCATCCTCACGGACTTCCATAGCGTTGATGAACTCCAGCAGAGTGGCAAAGTTCTGTTCTTCGGGCGGAGCTTCATAGTGGATATATCCGATAAGAGCCGTGTACAGAAGCGTTTCCGCTTTCGTCCAGAACTCGTCACCGGATTTTCCGTCACCTTTGGTATTGGTGATTAGGGTTGTCACCAACTTCAAAATATCCTTCTCCGAATGGATATAAGCAAACGGATTGTAGTGCATGGATTTCTTGAAATTGATAGTATTGAAAATTTTTAAGCGGTAGTTTTTTCGCAACAGAAAAGAGCCTGTTTCGTTGACTAATCCGCCTTTCGGGTCCGTGACCACATAGGAAGAATGGGCTTGTAAGAGCTGAGGCTTTATGAAAAATCTCGTCTTACCGGAACCCGAACCGCCGACCACAAGCACGTTTTTGTTTCGTGCGTTTTTGGGGTCTTTGGGGCGGTTGGACATCATAAGTCTTTCTGTTTGGGTGAGAATGACATTGTTCTCAAACACAGGGTCAACGAATGGCGCAATGTCCTCCCGTGTACCCCAGCGAGCCGAACCGTATTCCAGATTTTTGCGAAACTTCTTGGCGTTCTTGCCCTTGATATAGACCGCCAGCTTTAAGCCGACTGCGGCGGCAATACCCACAAATAGGTCAACCGGATGAACGCTCGGCAGGATGTTTTCAAATGCCATCGAGAATCCCTGCATGATGTTCAGAACCTTGGAGGAAAAGTCAAAGCCCGGTGCAAGCCGTGCGGCCTGTCCGAGCTTTGTGGCAAATAGGGCTATGAACACATAGGGGATATTGGGCAGAATGAGCTTTTTGTAATTCACCTGTTTCATCGTGCATCCAGCTCCTTCTTGCGAACCTTCGGCGTGTCGATGTCCACCGCCTGTTCCTTGAATCTGCGGAGCTTATGGAGCACAGACAGACGGTCCTTTTTGCGGTCGGTTTTCGCCGTGTACTCTTTGAATGCCTGCGTCAGAGCATCGGCATCACGAGCTTTGAAGAAAACAAGGTATTTGGGAATATCGCCGGTCTTATCCTTTTTTAGAGCGAAATCAACGCCATATTTCCTCGCAATTCGCTCAAAGTCCTTGATGTTCTTGTCTGTAATCTCAATGTTGGTAACACCTTGATTTTGCCCTACGAGCTGCTTCACGCTTTGCTTCCCGCAGGGTTTTACAGGACCGGCACGGGCTTTCTCCATTTTCTTTTCCTTGCGGTGTGCAAGATATTTGGAAATAGCCTGTTTCAAAACTTTGGCGGTCATCTTCGTAGTGGTGATTGCCAGAGTAACTGTCCTGCTTTCAACTTCTTCCTGCAATAGACATACCTCCTTCCTTTGAGAGTGTGCAGGTCAAGAAAGAAACGCACTAAGGCGGTCTTTCCCGGTGGTAAAGATGGATTTTCAAAAGTCAGCCTCCTTTCCTTGGCGAAAAATACTCCCGTGTCAGTCACGAGAGTCGCCGTACATATCATGCTGAACCAACGCTGAATAGTAATTGCCGATGGTGGCTGGGGCATTGTACAGCGTGGTCAACAGGTATTGCTTGATGTTGCGGATTTTCGTTGTGTTCTCTTTGAGACAATCGAACACAAATTGAATGTGCCCCGCATCCAGTTTGAGAAGTCTGGAACGAACCACTTCCGCAGGGTAGTCCGTACCGGCAACTCGGATATATTTTTTCGTAGAGCAAACGGTTTCTACAATCAGCTCCAGAATTTCCTCCAAACGGTCCTGGTCATACGGCATATCCGAGAGGAGAATGTCGTAGTCGATATTCTCCTTAATGAGTTCTCTATACTCATCCATATCTCTGACACTCGTTTCTTTTCGCTTCGCTTCAAGTGCTGCAAGCACAGACGGACGGGAACCGTCGGAAAAGAATGAATGAGTATTTACTGAATCAGTATTTATTTCTTCTGTACTTCTTTTATCTATATTTATTTGTGCGGGATTTTCCAGACGTGGAAAAGCCATATCCGGTTTTGCCATATCCGGCTTTTCCGTATATGGTGAAGCCGTATGTGGTCGCTCATAGATGATGTACTCCATATCCGTGATTCTGCCTGTGCTGTCACGAATACGGTGGCGTACAAGGTAGCCGTACTGTTCAAGCTCTTTGAGCTGTGCTGTTATCCCATCCACTCCGTCCTTACAAATCCTTGCAAGACCTCGTGTTGTGTAATCCCAATTATCGGGGAGAGAAAGCATCGTGGACAAAAGCCCTCGTGCTTTGTTGGACAGGTTGGGGTCTCGCAGATGATAGTTGGACATGGTGGTATAGTTTTTGTTCTTTTCAACTCTACATACTGCCATGCTGCCTCCTGTGTCCGGGCATGAAAAAAGCCGAACAAGAAAAAATATATTTCCTGTTCGGCTCATATCCGGTATTCGATTTTATCGCTGTTGGTCCCGCTGTCGTTTTTTCATCCAGTTTTCCAACAGCTTGATGATGGTTTCCTCCATTCGCTGCGGAGTGTAGGAACGGGGGAAGTATTTGCGTATTCTGTCCATGGGGAGCTTTAAGTCCCAATTCTCCGGTTTCTTCTGCTCCATCATAATGCCGAGCATGGCATCGTCATTCAACTTTCCTTCCTGGGAGAGCTTTTTCATTCGTTGTGCCTGGGAGAAAGACGGCGTTGCCTGTTCGCTGTCGATGGTCTCAATAAGGAGCTTCTGTTCTTCCGGTTTGAGATAGGAAATCTCCACCGCAGGGGTCATGCCGATTTTGCCCTCATCGACCATCAGCATCAGTTCCGGTTCCAGCTCGTTCAAACGGATATATCGTCGGATAGTTTCACGGCTTTCATTTACCGTCTGCCCAAGTTCCTCGTTGCTTCGCAACTTCGACACAGGCTGTGTCGAAGTTAAATCGTGGCGCTTGCCCTGGCGCTTAATCGCCTCCAACTTCATTTTGTAAGCCTTGGCTTTTTCGCTCGGCAGAATACTCTCTCTTTGCAGATTGCTGTCTACCATAATGATGATGGCAGCGTTGCAGTCAAGGTCTCGAACAATGACCGGCATCGTCTCACGGCCTGCAAGCTCGCAGGCGTGTTTTCGTCTATGTCCTGCAATCAGCTCATAGCCACCTTCTCCACGGGGGCGGGCAATCGCAGGAACAAGGACACCGTACTCACGGATACTCTCGACGGTCTGCTCCATAGCTTCATCGTCACGCACTCCGAAAGGATGGTCTGGAAATGGGTGAAGTTCACTCAAGGGAATTTCCTTAATCGTTTCGTTCATAGATACCTCCGGTTTTAGGGTAAAGGAAAAGGCGTTCGCTGTCTGTTGAGACAATGAACGCCTTAGCCCATACCGTATTTTGTTTTCCTCCTTGGCTCAGCGTAGCATTTTGCGTTTTGCCCCACAAAATGCTCAATAAAGCAAAAAAATAGGACTAAAGCGCCGCCCGTATGTCGGGTTTTGCTTTAGTCCTATTATAACAGTGGCATCTACGAAGAACTTGGGATGCAGCAGCCCGTTCTTCTTGGCGTATGCCTGTAATATCTCCTTCTGGTTGGAGATGGAGTTGCTTTCGCCCTCCCTGCCGTCGTCCTGACTGAGATGGCAATACAGGGCCGTTATCTTTTCCTGCCCGGATGATTTGTTTTTCATATGGCTCCTTTCCACATCGGGCACAGTAAAGGCATAATTATGTTACCATGCCCGATGACCGATCTCAAATATACGTCAGTCCGGAAGCAAAAGTTTTTTCAGCTGCTCGAATACGCTCTGTTTGCCTGAAGGGTCAAAATGAGTAGTTACGGTATAGACAGTTCCGGCTGCCTTAATGGAAAACTCCGTCTGCGAATTTGCTTCCTCAAGACTTTCAAACGGCAGGATCGCCGGCAGCGGCGTATCCTTTGCGTCGTTATCTTGCTTCATCGCTATTACGCTCCTTTCGCCTGAGATAATCCGAATAGTGTTCACAGGCCTTGCGGATAAATGCCTTCATCTCGGATGGAGTACCATTGGGAACGTAACCGCGAAGCTCGTCGGCTGAGATGCTTACCTTTTCCTTCTGATTCGGCTTTTCCTCCGCCATGATCTTATCGATCATTTCCTCGCTGATGTAACCGTTGTTCACGGCCTTGTGCATCCGGCAGGCCTGGGCATACGAGGGAGTGCAGTCGTTCAGATCAATAGCAGTCATGAGCGCCGCCTGCAAATCGCTGTCGAGGAAAGACAGCTCAACGCCGACGGAAAACGCGATACGCCCGTCATCGACCATATCGAGCAAAGCGGGGATAAGGTGAGTGAGGCGGATATAGCGCTGCACCTGCCGTCCGCTGTCGGTATCCGAAACCATATCCGCGCTTTCGGGATTGCGACTGCTTAACTTCCCGACAAGTTGGCGGGAAGTTGGATCGTCGGTCTGTGGGACAACTTGTCCCGAAGATAAATCTGTCCTTCGGCCCTGTCGGGAAATAGCCTCAAGCTTCAGCTTGTACGCAAACGCCTTTTCGCTCGGTAACAGCCGCTCCCTGTGCAGATTGCTGTCGACAAGCGCTATCGCGGCCTCGTCCCGCGTCATTTCGGCTTCGATTGCCGGAACCGTATCAAGCCCCGCCAACTCTGCCGCGTGCGCTCGTCTGTGCCCGGATATGATCTCATACTTGTTATCACCAATTCGCCGCACGATAAGCGGTGCCATTATCCCGTGCTCGCGGATGTTGCCCACAAGCGAAGCCATTTCTTCATTATCAATAACCTTGTACGGGTGACCTTCAAACGGCCTCAGATACTTAATGTCAATTTCTTTCAATTCTGCTTTTCCTTTCCCGCTCCCGTGTTACAACGGCAGTGTTACACACGGGAACAAAACCCTTTCTTTCCCTATATACCTCATTAAAATCTTTTTTGGTGCTTGTAACAGTTACAGTAACATAGGAATAACCCCTTTGGCTTACTGGGAGAAAGGCTTATCATCAAATAGACCCTCAGGTAATTCACACTGTATCTCGGTGAATCCAAGGTCATCTGTGATACGCTCCCAGCCCCGCTGTGTGCCGTACTCGCGGAAGCGCACGGGCTTATCAAGCCTCCTCCAGCCGACGATTTCTTTTGATGCGATGCCCGCGTTCATTATCTCGTTTATCTCCTGCAGATCCCGTTTATTGGGCTCGTCATTTCTATCGAACGCTTCTTTGTAGAGCATCCGGGAGCAAACGGTCGCAGCCGTTGTCCTTTCCAGAAAACCGATCATCATCCCCAGACGGTCATCCTCCGGCATGAAAGTGCGTTGTATGTTGGCAAGCTCCTTTTCATACTCCCTCGGGAGCTTGAGCGGAGGCTTGTGCAGGAAATAGATGTTCATCGCTTCAAACCATAGCTGCCTGATGTAACACTCGCTCTCGGCTTCGTCTTCGAGGATATGCACCTCCGCTTTTGACATGTCGATTAGTATCGGCAGAAAGCGTCTGTTGCCGGACCTGTCGAGCGGAAGGAATGACACACGGTTCGAGCTTCCGCCGAATATGCACTGGCGCGGTCTGTCCTTCGGAAAACGGTCATACGGGACCTTGTAGGTATCCTTCGAGCGGGAAATAAAAGCTTTAGTCTCTTCGATAGTACGGGTATTTGCTATGGCGCTCATCTCCGGCATTTCGATTATGAAATGCCCTTCCAGTCGGCGATAGACATTTTCATCATCAAGGCGCTTGATATCATCTGTAAACCACTCGTCACGCATCGCGAGTTTTCGGAAGAAAGTTGATTTACCAGCTCCCTGGTCGCCGATCAGACAGAGCATGTAATCGAACTTGCAGCCGGGATAGAATATGCGGGCTATGCCTCCCATGAGGAAAAGCTTCATGCACTCGTAATTGAAATCGTTTACCTCCGCGCCGAGGAAATGATGGAGCACATACCGTATACGCTCTTTTCCGTCCCACAGAGGCGGAAAGAGCATATCGCGGATGGGGTGATACCGCTTTTCGTTTGCGACTATATCAATGGCGGACACCACCTGTTTTTCTGCGGAGATACCGTAGGTCCTGTCCATATAGAACCGAATGTTATTGACGTCCGTATCCGTCAGCGGACCGTTCTCGTCCCTCGCCCAGCCAAGATCTCTTGTTATATGGACCCTGCCGCTCATCTCATTAAGGTGAATGGTGTCGTACAGCTTCGGATCGTGCTGAAGGATCGTTACGTAATTCTGTAGAGTGTTCATGACAATCCCATCCTTCGTCGTTTTGAGCATGGCCCTAACCTGCTTGACCGTTTTGATCTGCGGGGCATATGCTGGCACAGCCTTCTTGTTTTTCTTTTTCACATCCATATCTCCTTTTTCCAGTAAAGCCTTTTTCTGATCTCCATTACAAGCCGTTTTGCCTCCGCAGCCTCTTCCGCGGTGATACCGCCCTGCACGTTCGCGTGATGTGCGATCTGGTTGACGTTGATGCACAGATGGTCGATCAATTGAATAAGGTCAATGAAATCGACGTTCGGACGTTCCTTGACCTCCGTGCCCATTATGAGCTTTCTTAACACCGCCGACTTCGTAACGCCGGCTTTCTTTGCGAGCTCGCAGAGCTTTTTATGTTCTTTTTCGTTCAGCCGCAAATGCGTTTCATACTGTCTGTTTCTCATTTATACCTCCGGTTTATTATTATTCTTTTTCCCGCTAAGCGGCATAGGGTCCAAGGGCGGAGTCTTTGCAAGCGCGGATTTGGGGACACAAATCCCATGCTTGCAAGGACAATTGCACGCATGCAGACTTTGTGAACACAAAGGCGATGCTTGCAGGGACTCCCTCGAATAAACCGGTGAACTTTTTTGCTTTTACGCTTGACACGGGGCTGCGGTTCAAGTATAATATGCATGATAGTTCAACATTGTTCATGCGTGATTGTATCACCGCGTTGAACTATTGTCAATGGGGTTCATTGAACTTTTGTGAATAATTTTAAGGTGGTGTTCCAATGAAGACCTTTTCTGAGAAAGTGAAGGAAGCGAGGGTATCCCTCGGAATCTCTCAACCGCAGCTGGGGAAAAAGATCGGCTTATCGGTTCGTTCCGTAATCGCGTATGAGAAGGGCGAAAAAAAGCCCCGCCCGGCTTCCATGCTGAAGCTGGCAAAGGCTTTGGGTGTTTCGGTCAAATTCCTTTCCGACGATGGGTGCGAGGATCCCATGGCCGATATCGAGAAAGACGATTACATCGCCGAAGCTCGGGAGCGCTACGGAGCCGCAGGAGCAAAGAATATGGATGAACTCCTATCCGCCAACACCGCGCTGTTCGCGGGTGGCGAGCTTTCACAAGAGCAGAAGGACGCTTTCTTTGAGGCCGTCATGAAGGCATACATCACCTGCAAGGAAGAAGCGCGAAGGAAGTTCGGGAAAAAGGATCAAGACTGACCTTCGGATATATTTACCCAGTCATTGAGTGAGTACCATTTTTTGTATTGCGGATTTGGGTTAATGCAGTATAATATCGACGGAGATCCTATACGAAAGGGGGTGAAGATAATGGCATACGATAGTATCGTTCGTTCTGTCGCAAAGCTCAAAGCGAAATGCGGCGATACGGATCCTTTTGCTTTGTGTTCCCTCCTCGGCATCCCGGTTTGCTATTCTGCCATGGGAAGTGGCAAGGATGCAATCAAGGGCTTTTTCGTCAAAAGCAACCGCATCAAGGTCATAACGGTCAACTCCGATCTTCCATACATGATCCAGCGCATAATTACCGCACACGAGCTCGGGCACGCTATGCTGCACGCCGACTCCGGCATATACGCTTTCCATGAGCTTGCACTCTTCGACGAAAGCAGCCGCTGCGAGAAGGAAGCGAACCTCTTCGCCTCAGAGCTGCTGATCTCCGACGATGATTTCTTCGCAGCTCTGGAGAATGGGCAGGCTTTCTGTCAGGCCGCTTCATCGTTGAACGTTCCGCCTGAGCTTCTTGATTTCAAGGCAAGGCTCATGAAAGAAAAGGGCTATACACTCGCCAATTCACCGATAACGGCAAATAACAAGTTCCTCAAAAGCATGGCCGTTCCCGACTGCGACGAATACGGATGCTGACGAGGAGCCAATATAACCCCTATCCTGTACGATATTGCTTTCAAGATAATCTCTCTCAAGATCGATGTACCCGGCGAAACGGTAATGGATCACGATCCGCTGGGTGCGGTTCTTGCCTTTGCCCTCGACTTCGGAGACCTCGATGCGGTCGATAAGTTCTTTCAGTAGAGGAGCCGTGAGCGTATCCATTTCCATAAACCGACGAACCGCACGGATGAAATACTCATCCTTCTGATTAGCATCGTGATATTACAGCTCACCACTCCAGCGTGAATTCCGCCATCGGGTCGAAGTCCGGGTAGGTATTGTTCTTGTATTCAAGCAGCGCGGCGGTGACGTTGCCGGCGTTCGCCTCCTGCGCGGTCTTGATGAACTCCGTGATCTGGGCGAGGGTAAAGCCGTCCATAAGGTCCATAACGGTGACGTCGTCCTTCGCTATGCGGCCGTACACGGTCAGACGGTCAAGGTAGGAAATGACCATATTCGTCCGGCGGTTCCAGGCGTTTGGCTTTATCGACGCGATCTGGAGCTTGTCCTGCTCGGCCGTTTCCTCGGCGCTGACTTTGAATCCGTTGATGTCAAGGTAGCGACTGTTGCTGTAATCATTCACATAGTACCAATCGCAGCTTATGCCGCGGCGTTCTGCGTGCCTGAGGTACACGACAGGGATCGGTATGCCCGCGTAGCGGTCGGGCTTGATCTGCGAAGCTTCGCGGACGGGCTCCCAGACCTGCTCGAAGGGCTGTTTCAGGCCCCTTGCCGTATAATAACGCTGCCACGCGGCGACGTCCTCCTTGTCCATCTCCATCGGGTGCGCAAGGATGATCGGCTTATCGGAAAGCGCATACTCCGCGCCGTCCGCCGTTATAAGACCTCCGTCCGAACAGGTGAAGGTCTTTCCCTCCTGCTGCCAGACAAGCAGCTCCGCAAGCACGTGCAGGAACGCGTTCTTAAGGTAGCTTTCGCTCCATTTTTCGGGCGAAAACACGGTTTTTTCGATATAGCAGTCAAATAGCTCCCATTTGCGGATCGTATAAGCCTTTTTGATGTTCGAGCGCATATCCGCGATCTCGTCCTTCGCGAGCTGATACAGCGCGGGATCGGCGCCGGTCTTCGGGACGGATTTAACCGCCTTCTGTTTGTTCGTATCGAACATATCGAGCTTAAGATCCTTCTGCAGCCTGACATCAAGCACGGTATTGCCGAGCTCGAAGCGGCGGACGCCGTTCTCATCGAAGCCGAAATCGAAGAGGAAGCTCTCCTTCACCTCGTCGGCAGTCGTGCCGCGCAATCCGGCGTAACTGTCGAGCCAGCCGTTCTTTTCAAAAAAGATCGCCGCCTCGCGCGTGTCGCTGAGCATCAGGAGCTTTGTAAACGCATCCTTCACGGCGATCTTTTTGCCGCCGAACTCGGTTTTCGTATTCCAGTTCTTATGCGCGGAGATCATCGCCTTTATCTGCTTCGCGTTGCCGTAGCGGCAGAGCAGCGGGATCAGCGTCGGATACGCCGCACAGTCGAGATCGCCGCTGAGCTTTGCAAGCGCTTCGCAGAAGGAGTCGTAGCGCAGCAGCTTCGCCGCCGCGTCCGCCTCCGGCATGAACTTCGGCGCTTCCGGGTTGATACCGCCGTAGGATACGATGATGTATTTAAGCAGCACTGTCGGCGCTTTCGTGCCGTCCTCAAGCAGCACCTCGGGCAGCGTCACGCCGGAGAGCTTCATCCATTTAAGCAGCGAATCGCCATATATCGCCTTGTATTTTTCGGCATACTCGGCTTCGAGCGGGCTCGCGGGCTCCGCGGCGGTGGAGGGCTGTTCCGTTTTCGCGGATCCCTTCTTTTTCGCGGCGGGTTTCGCAGAAGCTTGATCCTCTTTCCATTTCAGCAGCGCGGAAACGCATTTCTCCGCGCCGGCCTGCCGCGCCGGGATCAGATAATCCCCGTCGAGATTCTTCAGCGTGACCTTTTTCTCGTCGATATAGAACCGGAGCGCTTCGGCGTTGTCGTCCCGGAAGATCAGCGGCAGGAGCTTTTTGCGCTGAGAAAAACTGTATTTTTTGTATCCTGCAACAATCACTTCATCCTTGAACCGATCTCTTTCCGAAAGGAAGATATAACCCGCTT